>ENA-UZWS01004414-UZWS01004414.1-metagenome-genome-assembly--contig:-Day-3-25m-contig-4414_pt1 | contig 30012 bp, 24 predicted proteins | sample MGYA00260343_ERZ794903 | MGnify/ENA metagenome assembly ERZ794903
CTAGATTTAGCTTCTATTATGAATTGTTCAAATAATTTAATACGCTTCATAATTAAATTTTAAATATTTGTTCTACACTAGTTTGTAGTTCCTTTGATTTAAAATGTTTCAGTATCTCTTTTTTAGCTGATTTTTTATCAGAACTAGATAAGTTATTAAATCGATCTTCTAATGATTTATTATTTTGCTTAGCAGCTTTATATTGTCTACCATCATCGATGTAAGCAGCATAGAAATCATAAGACTTAAAATACTTTAGAAATATACCTAATGCCTTTAAGTGTTTTTCTTCTAAATTATTTTTTAGAGTTACATAATCTATTTTCTTCTTATTAAAGTAATATTCCCAACCTTGTTGTGCCTGTAATCTAAATCCAGAAACTTTGTACATGTGAATATAACCACCAGTCTTAAGCTCAACATAGAATTTTATACCATCATCTGTAGATTGATCTTCAATAGATTTAATCATATCATCTTTAGGTAATAATCTTTTAAGACAAAAGTCTACATCCTCTCTCATGTCTACAGGAGAACCCCACTTGCGTTTAAAATCTCCGTATGCAAAATACTTTTCTAACGTTAAAATATACTTCATAGATTATATATCATAATAATATTTTTAATAAAAAAACCCGCGAAAACATAAAGTCTTCGACGGGTTCATTTCGGGGGCCCGCACCATCGTTTAGTGAAAGTGCGTAGTGTATATATCTTTTAAACTCGCTCTAATATGGAATTTATCTTTTCAAGCTCAGATTTTAGCAGTCCACATTTCTCGTAATGCTCTAGTTCTATAAAGTGTGTTATCATAAATTGTAACGTTTCTTTTAACTGTATTAGCTCAGATTCTTCCATGTGGCGAACGTGCCAATCAGAGATACCATTCTTTTTAATGTTATCAAAATTTGAATCTATAGCTTGATTAAGCATAGTCTCTTTATACGCCTCCATCTTATTTTCAAAGTCTGGATCGTTAAGGTAATCGTCTATATTAAAGTCTCCCATATTAAGCGAATGTAATGTTATCGGATTTGAATGCTACTTTGTATTCGTGAACCAAGTATTCAGCTTCGTCCACTGTTTCGGCCGTGTCAATTACCTCTCGGCCATAGGTTGAGTCGTAGAAAATCTCGTACATAATGTTTATTAGTTTTTAATTACAGTACTAATATACGAAAAATAACTGATATAAAAAAATATTTCGGCAACTATTTTGAGGAAATCCCTATCTTATTTGATAGAGATTGTCTTCTTGTTATCTGAGCTGTTAAAGCTAAGCGTTAAGATACCATCTTTCATTGTAGCAGAAAGTGAATCCATATCAGTTCCATTTGGAAATTTAAACTGTTTGCTAAAGGCTGTTGCAAAACTATCTTCTTTTTCTTCTGCAGAAATAGTTAAGATTTGGCCTTCAACTTCTAATGAAATATCCTTCTTACTAAAACCTGGCAAGCTAACTGATAAAGTATCTTCGCCTACTTTGTAATCTGGTCCAGTAATTCCTAATGTGTCCCAGTCTTTTCTAGCATTTGGGAAGTTAAAGAAAGAATCAAATGCGTCGTGAAATGATCCGTTATTTAGTTTTGATAAATTTGTTAAGTACATATTATATAAGTTTATTTAGTTTTGTGTGCAACGTGCACAGTAACTATAGTGAAAGAATCATACCAAAGCTGTTTTTGTGACAATAAGTCATCTTTTAGCTAAATGTTAGTGACATATTGGCATACCAGCAATTTTTAATATGACATTTGCTGTAGCCTTAATATCTTTTTCGCAGTACGTTTTGATTTCTTCATGTCGGCCATTCCAATAATATTCTGAAACTTCTGAACCTGACATAGCATCTTTTGGAGAAGGGATGCCTAGGACTTCTGAAATAAGTCCTAGTTTAGCAGAGTCCCATCCTCCGAATTGCCATACATCTTTTGTATCGATTAAACAGTTTTCCCAAGGCTTCATTTTATGTAAATGAAAATGCCTAGGTGGTTGTAGTCCATTAATCAAAGATCTTTTAATAATATAAGGCATATCGAACCCTTTGATAAAGTGGCCAACCCATTTCATCGCTGGGTACTTTTGCATGATCTTAGAGGACATATCGTGAAATTCCTTTAGTATCTTACCTTCATCTGTACCATTGAATGAGACAGCCTTAAAACCATTAGGAAAGCCTGTTTCGTCAAATTGTAATTGACCAATAGAAACACAAACAATTCTACCCCATTCTGGATTTAAGCCAGCCATTCTCGGAAACATTTTATGTGGATCTGAAAAGTCTGCTAATTCAACTGGATTCTTTTGTACCAGTTGCATTGTTTTTAAATCCCAATACTGCTCTAGTTCTGGGTTCTCGTCAATGACTTCTTGAAACGTCTCTTTCTGAGTCGCGGTTTCAATGTCAATGAATATCATGTGCTTTAATTCGTCTATCGTGTACATATTTATATCTTTAATCCTTAAATACTAAAAAACCGCCTAGTAATACTAGACGGTTCTTATACGTGTAAAGTTCGATTAGTTTCTAATAAACTTCCAAATTAATCCTAGAAAACTATTGGCTTTATATTTCTTGCCTTTGTGGTTTAATAAGTAATCTGTTTTAATTGTTGTTTGTTTTTTCATAATTGTTTGTTTTAAGCCATCCAACCGCTAGAAGACTCCCAATCTTTAATTGAGGTCAATAAGGAATATGCTTTAAAAGAAAGGGCTACCTGTACATAGCCACCAGTAATAGAATTAGGTACTTGCTCCGGGCTTAAATAATAATCCGGTGCATTTTCGATTCTTTTGTTTAAAAAATCGAACATTTGATCTATGTGCATGTGGTGAACCCAGATACAAATAGACATACATGTTAAATCAGCTTTTGCCATTACTCTACGCTAAATCTTTTTTTATCAAACCCAATTGTTGAGTTGATATCTTTCTTTTGGAACATATCTATCTGTGCTTCGTCAGAAGAATGTAGTTTTTTATCATAATAATCTTGATAGACTTTTTTGTAGAACTGTGCCATTACACCATAGAGGGGAGCAAACTCTGAAGACATTTCAACTACCCATGGTTTCCCATCAGTATCTACCATTAGATCTATAGAGTAAATATCTAGATCTTTATGAGACTCTGCCATCTCTTCGAAAACTGGATTCCAATCTTCAGGCATTTTCTTTAAGTCTTTTAATACGTACTTAAAGAGCATCTTATCTTCTTTTTTCTTTGTCATCTCTTTGGTCTCCTTATTACTGTGTACTCTTTGTACCCACATAACAGGCTCACCTCTCCACATCATTATTCTATGTTCTTTATCGATGTCTATCTTCTCGCTGAACACTTCAAAATCAGAAAGGTCCATATCTTTAGCTTCTTTAAAGGTATCGATTTTAATAATACCTTGACCTGAATATCTGTTATCAGGTTTTGCTATGATAGGGAATTCTAACTGATCTAAATCTTTTGCATCCGAAACAGTCTTTGGCACATTATTAGAATCTTTATGTGTTGCATGCCATTTTACTTTCGATGCGATTTTCATCTTCTCCTCTTTAGGGTTATAGATTAATTCCTTTGGAGTACCAGCGTCTAACAATCTTTCAGTATGAATGTTACAGAAATTAATTACGGGTAAGTCAGCCACTTTAGGCTCATTACCTTTGGTAAATAATTCCATGTACTGATTTGCATAAGTGCTGTCATCAGTTACATACTTAAAATCTGTAAGTTCAGTAGATACACACATAATAACTTTATGCAAGCCTCCATTGCGCTCGTTTAGAAATGTTTGAAAATCTTTAATAATCATAGATTATATATCCTTGATTTAGGAAGGGAATACTTCTATTGTTCTTTCTTCTCTAACTAAATCTGCCCACTTGCCTTCGTATCTTGTACCTTTGACAATATGGTTATCAACCCAATGATAATTACCACCTCTTGGTTTTCCCATTAATAAGCCGTGATATTTAAAGCCGTACTTATTTAGCCAAGCCTCTGTAATATCTCTTACGTCTTCGGTTCTTGAAGTAAAGAATGTAATCACATGTCCTTCGTCAAACCATTTATTAAGAGTCTCTACAGCACCAGTATATGGTAAAACTACTGACATTCTTTCAGGCTCTTCGTTTGGTACATCATCTGTAATTGTACCGTCAATATCAATTAAATAATTCTTAGCACCATTCTTTAAAACGGGTGATACTAAATGCCCATCATCTCCAACGATCTCGTTAAATGTAATCTCTTTCTTCATTTTTTGTTATTTAGGTTTTTGTAAAATTCTATATCTTTAGAATGTATAATTGAAAATACTTCTTTTGCTTCTTTTGAAAATACAACGTCTTGGTTTTTCTTTCTAATAGGACCTTCGTTATGTTTTTCTAGATCTATTGTAATGCCTGTCTTTTTCTTGACTAGATCCCACCCCTTATTAATTTCTTTGAAATCGATTACTAAATCCATAGGACCTGCGTTTAACCAATCCACTTGTAATGAGCAATCTACCGGCCTATACCATTTCGTATTTAATGTATTTAACATTAACATCGCATCTAAATCTAACTCTTTAGTAGATTCACTAAATGGTAACCGTCCTTCTTTATTTTTAAAGAACCATTCCATTCTTTCACCAAACTTCCTTAATGGATGTCTAACATGATCTAAATACATTGACATATACCAATCTAAAGGTTCTCTAACTGTACAGAATTTAAAATAGCTATTCCATCTATAGTCTCCTATATGGTAAAGTTCTTTTACAGCCTGAGCTGAAAAATGACCATACGGTGATTTATCATTATCACTTTTTAAACAATCCGGATCAGCTTTAATTAAAGCTTTTTCTACAGACGTAGAACCAGTCTTTGGTATTCTAATGAATATTACCTTGTACTTATCTGAAACTATCACGTGTTACTGCTTTCTCATGAATGAAACGCAAATGTATCTTTTACCTGCATGGATTGGTCTAGCACCATGTAGGTGAGTAACCATTCCAGGGTGAAGCGTAGCCGTTCCAACTCTTTCTGGATTTGATAATAAATTATATTTTGGGAACCATGTTCCACCGCCGTCAAATTCATCATTTAATTTAACAACCATAGTTATGTGACTAAAGTCGTGGTGTAAGCTTAAATGTGATTGGCGGTCTGTAGTATATCTTGCAAGGAAGTTTTCACTAAACATATCCTTCCAACCTTTACCTTCTAATGTCCATAAGTGAATACAAAGAGGATAAACAACTTCTTTAAGAACTTGATGATATGCTGATTGTAATCCAATGTCTTGTAGTAATACATCATTCGTAGGATAGAATTCATGTCTATCAATAGTCCATTTATTTAAAGCTTCAGAAAGAGCTACTGCTTCTCTACAAAACTTTTCTGTAAACAATGGAAATTCAAATACATTATCTCCTACATCGTCAACCATAAGATCGAACTCTCCTCTTAACATTCCGTTATCTACGTACTTAGCCTTCCATGCATCCCAATCAGCAGTATCTAATATTTCAAAATACGGTTGAGGTTCATCTATCTTATTTTTATTTTCTTTATTATTTTTCATGAGGTTCGGGTTCTGATTAGGATTTAATTCTATAGTAGAATCTTCTTGTTTTCTTTTTTGTGGAATATAATTTTGCTTTGCAGTTGCAATAACATTTAATTTAGGAGGAAATAGCTTTGCAATATCTGGACGTCTATGTTCAGTAAAAGTAGCTGTCATAAATTCATCAGCAGGAATTAAGTTTTCTTTAATATTATATTCTAATAGTTTTTTAGCACCTTCGAGTGTGACTACATAAGCATGTGTACAATAACTTGCAACAGGCTTAACCCAAGAACCGCCAATAGACTCTTCTTTAGCCTCCTTGTTAATCTTCCATCTACCAAGGTATGCAATATCAAATGAAGTTGAAGGTTCGTCTAATAGACCTATATTAGCCTGTGATGGATCGAAGTCGTCTTCAAAAATAAGAGTTCTTTCTAAACCCTCTGCTACAATTCTTTCCCATACATGAATATGAGATGACATACATCCTATTTCACCTGGCAGTATATCTCTTTTCCACCAAGCATTCCATGAGTCTTTTAAATTCCAGCCTTTATACGCAGAATATCCTTCTGGAGTTCCGTTTTCATTTCCATTCCAAGCAGGGTGTAATTCATAACCGGTCTTGCCTGCAAAGTTTAGCCTTTGTAGATTAGCAGATGTTTTCTTCTGCATAGCTACATCCTGGCTATCTAAAGTAATTACATAAATTTTATCTATTTTCATGCTGCATCTATTTTTTTAAATTCTTTTTTGTCATTTGTTAATCCGTCTATAAGATCTTTCCATAGGTATGCTCTTTCATCCCATGTCTGTTTCTTAGCCCACTGATAGCCTTTATTTTTAGCAAATTCTTTTAATGACGGGGACATTTGTTTTAATGTTTCTACTAATTTATCCCATTTTGTTTCATCATTATCTAATACTATACCCGAGTGTACTGTTTCCACAAGCGCGGCAACTCTAGTAGCAATTGGTAATACCTTTGCGTATTGCATTTCTAAAGCAGTAATACAATACGTTTCATAATAATCTGTTAAATAACACCACATATCAGATTCTAGCATCGCTCTGTGTAAAGTGATTTGATCTACTGGTCCATGGAACGTTACATCCATGTTTTCAAATTTTAGTTGATGTTCTTTAATCCATTTCATTTCTTCATATTCATTAGAATACGATGGCCAATAAACATTTAAGGTAGCATCTGATAGAGCTCCTTTAATTTTATGCCAGTTTTCTAATAATTCTACTAGACCTCGATCAATAGCAGAAGACCATATAAATGAATTAATTTTTTTAGGGGGATGTCCAACGAATGTTTTTACATCTATTCCATTTGCAATTCTACATTGGTTAGTTTTCTTCCAGCTATAATTCTGTTCCCAAATAGTAGAATGCCACCATGTTAAAGTAACTACGGCATCAATCAAACCAGTACTAGGGTTCATGATATCATCAATCGTATCAGTTGACATAACATTTCCTCTCCAATACGGGTGACCGTCAGTATTATGTGCCCAAAATACTTTCTTAGCTTTAATATAGCCTTCAAATTCTAAAGGCATGTGTAGATAATTAGTACCTACTATAACATCGAAAGTGTCAAAATGTCTTTTATGGATATGTTCAATACCACAATAGACTACTCCATTAATTTTACCAGAATCTTTAACAGCTCCTGACACAACTATATCCCAACCAAAATTAACTAATCTTTCAGCTATTTTTAAAACAGCTAATTCTGAACCAGCAATTCCTGATGTAGTATTTCCATCCCATTCGGTTTTTTGATAACCTACCCAAAATAGTATTTTCATATTATCTATAATGTCCTCCACCTACCCAGAGCACTAATGATCTTCTAAGACCTTTAGTTACAGGAGATACTCTATGCATCATATAGCTTGGAAATAAAACTCCAACTCCTTTTCCTCTTTCGCAGGTTATGTTATTATCTAATTCTCCGGTGCCGTTTGATCCTGTGCATATTTGAAGATCACCACCTTCATATTCTTCACTAGTAGAAAGTTGTATAGTAATTGATACTTTTCTTTTGCTAGCCGTTGCACCTTCACCTATATCTTGGTGCCAATCATAATGCCCTTTTTCAGAAGCATAATATTCTGTATATTGAATATATTCCAAAGCAGTTCTTAAATCAAAATCCCATAAAGTTTTATTTGCTTCAACTGCTAGCGACATCATTCTTTCATATAGCCATTCGAAATCTCCATTTGGAGTATTTGGTAGCCACTTAACTTTAGACGTTCTAGTAGAACCTCCATCACCTTCACCTAATGTACTTGCTATTTCTCCTTCTGGGAGTTCTGATGCTAATCTAATTATTTGATCTACCTCATCTTCAGAAAGCGCATTCCTGAACCAGTAATATTGTTGTGGATCATTTTGACTAGACTCAAATATATTTGACATGTAAAAAATTGTTTAATAGTTATACGAATATAAACTGATTTGTTTATTTATCTAGCTTATTTATAGTACAACTTAACTAAAACATTTACATATAATAGATATTGATTTAAAGGAATAGTTTAGAACAACTTTAAACAGTCTTCACTATGCGATCTTCTTTACTATATTAGATATTATACCCATAAGGGTCATATCATTAGAAGCCACTAAAATGGTTATAGACCTGCTTGATTTTTAGCTGCTTCAGCCCTAACATCTAGTTCTTTCATAGCTTCAATAAGTATTGAATTTAAGTGAGCGTAATTAATAGTATAATATCCCGGAAGATTTTTTAGCTCATCAACTAACAGAGGTTCAATTTCTTGTAACTCTTGTGCTATTAAACCAATTCTTCTAGGTTTTTGTTCACCTTCTTCAACTCTATCAAAACCAAATTCATCAGCTAATTCGTTAGCATAGAAATAATAACCGTTCATTAGTTTAACTTTCTCAAGCGCTTGTAAGTAAGTACCCGCAATATCTTTTAATCTAGAATCTGATTTTGGTTTCCCATCAATATGTTCTCCAGGAGGGCCTGCAGGTCCAATAGCACCTGTTTGACCTTTAGGACCTTTTGGCCCAGTTGGTCCAAGTGATCCGATTCCTCCCCAATTTCCTGCGGGACCTTGTGGACCTTGTGGTCCAGCCACACCCTGGGCTCCTGTTTTAGAATTTTGAGCTCCTTGAGGTCCTTGAGGTCCTGGCGCTCCTGCTGCTCCAGGTTTACCAGCATCACCTTGTGGTCCAGTAGGTCCTGTTTTACCTTGCGGTCCTTTAGCACCTGTTCCACCTTGGCCACCTGTTAAACCAGTTCCACCGCCTGGTCCTCTTGTACCTTTAGGTCCAGTAGGTCCAGCGCCCCCTCGAGCACCTTGAGCACCTGTGAAACCTTTAGCACCACCGGCACCAGTTCCACCAGTTCCACCAGTTATACCTTTAGGTCCTTGAGGTCCTCTATTACCTCCACCACCAGTTCCACCGCCTGGTCCTTGTGAACCAACTGGTCCTTTTGGTCCGCCTGGTCCTTGTGCGCCACCGCCACCAGTTATACCTTTAGCTCCTATTCCACCAACCGGGCCTTTTGGTCCGCCTGGTCCTTGAATACCTTGTGCACCACCGCCACCAGTTATACCTTTAGGTCCTTGTGCGCCACCGGCTCCAGTTCCACCTTTAGGTCCTTGTGCACCACCGCCACCAGTTATACCTTTAGCTCCTGTTCCACCAACCGGGCCTTTTGGTCCGCCTGGTCCTAGAATACCTTTTGCGCCTCCGGCACCAGTTCCACCTTTAGGTCCTTGAGGTCCAGTGCCCCCTCGAGCACCTTGATTACCTGTGAAACCTTTTGGTCCTTGTATTCCAGTTATACCTTTAGGTCCTTGAATACCTTTTGCGCCTCCGGCACCAGTTCCACCCTGGGCACCTTGGCCACCTACAGCACCACCGCCACCCTGGGTACCAACATTAGTAAACGCGCCACTTAAATAACCACTAACTATATTTGGAGTTGAAGAAGTTACTTCTTCCATTCTAGGATGTGCGAATACTAATTCTGTACCAGAACTATTAGCATAGTAATGATATGTTCTATGTCTAAGTGATGTAGTTGTAGATTGCATTACAGCATCACCACCTAGGTTACAACCGTTAGTCTCAAATACTTGACCATTTTGTGCCATTGTATATACACCAGTTTGTGAGTCTCTAGAAGTAGTTCCAGTTCCTGAAGGGAATACATGACCTACTACTAAATACCATACATCTTTTGTGTAACCACTAACACCACGACATTCAAAATAAGGATTACCTTGTTCAGCTCCGTTGTTTCCTCTTAATACATAAGAACCTCCTCCATTTGTTCCCATATAGAATGTACCATTAGCTTGTGTTGAAATTCTTTTCATCCATACACTAAATCTATACTTTTTAGTATGATCTACACTATGGAATGAACTGTTCCATCCACCATCAGCACCACTATTAGTACCATCTGGTTGAGTTCTCCATAATACAGTGTTTTCTCCATAAGGTCCTTCACCGTATTCTAATATGTTTTCATTTGAGCCACCATTACGCGAAAATCCAGTAGCTGAAGTATTACCTGCGTACCATGTTGAATAATCTAACATATTCATATCGCCGTCCGCATCAGTATTATTAACACCATCGAATCCTCTCTTTCCTTGCGCTCCGACTGTTCCTTGATTACCTAGCTTACCCTGTGGTCCTTTTGCTCCTGTTGTACCCTTTGGTCCTTGTGCTCCACCAGGTCCGGTTGCACCAGTTGCACCTTTTGCACCAGTTGCACCTTTTGCACCAGTTGCACCTTTTGCACCAGTTGCACCTTTTGGGCCACCAGCGCCTCTTACACCTTTTGAACCTTGACCTCCGGTTAGACCGAGTGGTCCTTGTGCTCCTGTAACTCCACCTCCACCGGTTGGTCCCTGTGCTCCACCAGCACCTTGGCCGCCTTGAGCACCAATCTTTCCTTTAGCACCACCGCCACCGGTTGGTCCTTGTAAACCTTCAAATCCTTGTGGTCCACTAAATCCTATTGCACCTTTTACACCCTGAGCACCTTGATTACCTTTTGCACCGCCGGCACCTTGAGCACCAGTTGTACCTTTAGCACCTTGACCTCCTTGAATACCCTTTAAACCTTGAGCACCTTTAGGTCCCTGTGCACCAAGTGCACCAACGCCTCCAGTTGCTCCTTGTATTCCAGTTCCACCTTTAGCACCTGGTGATCCAGTAAAACCAGCTTCACTTGTTGCAGGTTGAGTACCTTTAGCACCTTGTGGTCCTGTTACACCTTTTGCACCACCGGCACCAATTATACCTTGCGATCCTGTATTACCTTTAGCACCTTGTGGTCCTTTTGGTCCTTGTCCACCCTGTCCACCAGTTAAACCAGTTTCTCCTTGTGGTCCTTGTTTACCTTGAACACCTTGGTTACCCTGAAGTCCTAGAAAACCCTTTAGTCCTGTTCCACCTTTATTACCTTGTTTACCTTTATTTCCTTTTGTTCCAAGAATACCTTTAGCACCTTGAACACCTTTAGCACCTGTAACTCCCTTAGCTCCAGTTCCACCTTTAGGTCCTGTTGTTTGTACTCCTTTATTTCCTTGTCCACCTTTAGGTCCTGTTGCACCTTTAGGTCCTATAACATCTACACCTACGCCTCCGGTTTTACCTTGACCACCTTTTGCACCTTTAAGACCTTGTGCACCTTGGAATCCTCCAATACCAATTGCTCCGGGAGAACCTTGCAATCCTTTATTACCTTGTGCACCAAGTGCACCAACGCCTCCAGTTGCTCCAATCTCACCAGTTGCACCTTGTCCACCTGTATTTCCTTTAGCACCGTCTTTACCATTTAATCCAGCTAACCCATTAACACCAACGGCACCTGGAGATCCTAATGCTCCTTTTAAACCAGTACCACCCTTTTGGCCTTTCGAGCCGATTATACCTTTTGCGCCGACAATACCAGTATCACCAATTCCACCCTGTTGTCCAAGTCCTCCTTGTCCACCTTGTGGGCCTAGAATACCCTTTGAACCAGTATCACCAATTCCACCTTGGTCACCTGTTATACCTTTAGCTCCTGTTCCACCTTGAATACCTTGAAATCCTTGTGGACCCTGTTTTCCTTGTGCACCAATTCCACCTTGTGGTCCAACTTGTCCCTTTTCACCAACTCTACCTTTAGCACCTTGACCACCAATAATACCAACAGTACCAGTAGAACCAATTCCACCTTGTGGTCCCTTTGCTCCTTGTCCACCTTGTGAACCTTTAGCACCACCATCTCCAGTTTTACCTAGAAGGCCTTGTTCACCAATTACACCAGGAGATCCTAATGCTCCTTTTGCACCAGCAGTACCTAAAATACCCTTAGGTCCAATAATACCTTTAACTCCTTTAGCTCCAGAGCCACCTTGAAGTCCTAATGCTCCTTTACCAGGTCTTACACCTTTAATACCTTTAGGTCCAATCGCACCCTTTTCACCTTGAATACCTTTTGTACCTTGGATTCCTTTAGATCCATCGATACCAATAATACCAATGCTTCCTTTAGATCCTTGTACACCTTTAGGTCCTTGTGCTCCACCGCCACCATCTGGGCCTTGAACACCTTTTATACCTTGAGCTCCTTTCGGTCCAACTATAGGTTTTGCACCTTTATTACCTTTTGGTCCTGGTTGACCTTTATCACCTGCTAAGCCAAGCCCTCCAGGAAATCCAGTTTTACCCTGAGCTCCTTGTGGACCTTGAATACCTTGAATACCTTTTGTTCCAATTGAACCAGTAGCACCTTGAGCACCAACACCGCCTTGAGCACCAACACCACCCTGAGCACCTTGGCCTCCTCCAATACCAACTGCTCCAGTAGAACCAATTCCACCTTTCGCGCCAGCTATACCAGGACCACCTTGTGCACCGGTTGCTCCAGGAGAACCTGTACTACCCTTTGATCCTTTATTTCCAGTAGATCCTTTTGGACCTGCTACACCTTTACTACCATCAGGACCTACACTACCAGGAGAACCTGCAACACCAGGTGCTCCAGCATTTGGGGCACTAATTGCTTCATAATTTCCTGTTACTGTATTATATCCTAAGTAATCGCCGGTCGTAGCGCCACTACTTGGGAGGTTTAATCCGAGTACTTGCTTTGCACTTATCTTTGACATATTATTCTGGGCTATTTAATTCAGTTTCTATCGCTATTAATTTTGTATCTAATTCTTTAATTGCTTCTACCAATACTGCGGTTAGTTTAGAGTAATCAACACCTAAATATCCAGGGTGTCGCGGAAGTTCAAAAACAAGCTCTGGAATTTGTGCTTGTACTTCTTGTGCAATTACACCAACTTGTGGAGTTGGATCATTATATCCAAACGAGTTTGCAAGTGCATTATTATTCCATGTAATACCTCTTAGTGCATTGACTTTACTTAATGCTCCAGATACAGGTCCTACAACAGTTTTTAATCTACTATCCGAGAAGCTGGTTGGTCCTTCTGGTCCCATCGGTCCAGTTGCACCTTTTTGTCCTTTTGCTCCTGATGCACCAGTCGGTCCAACACTACCCTGCTTACCTTGCGGTCCTTGTGCACCAGTCGGTCCAGTTGGTCCTTGCGGTCCCATTGCTCCAGCAGGTCCAATATTTCCTTTTGGTCCAGTAGGTCCAGTAGGTCCTTGTGCTCCATTATTTCCTTTTGCTCCACCAGGTCCAGTTGCTCCGGCAGCACCTATACCACCTTGTGGTCCAGTCGGTCCGGTTGGTCCAGCAGGTCCGGTTGGTCCAGTTGCACCGCCACCACCTTGTGGTCCAACTGGGCCTGTTGATCCAACGGATCCAGTTGCACCTTGACCACCCTGAGCTCCAGTAGGTCCTTTTGCTCCTTGAGCTCCACCACCACCTTGGTAACCTTGAGGTCCAGTAGCACCTTTAGCACCACCTGGTCCAGTTGATCCAGTATTTCCTTTAGCACCACCTGGTCCAGTTGATCCAGTTGCACCTTTTGCACCGCCACCACCTTGGGCACCGGTATTTCCTTTAGCACCTCCACCACCTTGTGGTCCAGTTGCTCCAGTATTTCCTTTTGCACCGCCACCACCTTGAGCACCAGTTGCACCTTTAGCACCACCGCCACCTTGAGCACCAGTTGCACCTTTAGCACCACCGCCACCTTGAGCACCAGTAGGTCCTGTAAGTCCTGTCGGTCCAGTTCCACCTTGAGCACCAGTTGCACCTTTAGCACCTCCGCCACCTTGTGGTCCGGCTGGGCCTGTTGATCCAACGGATCCAGTTCCACCTTGAGCACCTTGAGGTCCAGTTGCACCAGCTCCTCCTTGAGCACCACCGCCACCTTGAGGACCTTTAGCTCCAGTTGGGCCTTGGAATCCTTGAGCACCTTGTGGTCCTTTTGCACCAGTATATCCTTTAGGTCCTACAATACCTTGTGGTCCAGTATTTCCTTTTGGGCCTGTTGCACCTTGTGCGCCAATACTTCCTTGAGCACCACCGCCACCTTGAGGTCCCATCGGTCCTTTAGCACCAGTTGCACCACCGCCACCTTGAGCACCACCGCCACCTTGAGCACCACCGCCACCTTGAGCACCGACACTACCTTGTGGTCCTTGTAAACCTTGAGCACCTTGTGGTCCAGTAGGTCCATTTACACCTTGAGCACCAGTTGCACCTTTTGCACCTTGAGCACCAGTTCCACCAGTTATACCTTTAGGTCCGGTTGGGCCTTGAGCACCACCGCCACCTTGAGAGCCTTTAGCTCCAGTTGCTCCTTGTGGACCTGTTGAACCTTGTGGTCCTTGTGGTCCAGTTGCACCAGGTGATCCAGTAGATCCACCGCCACCTTGAGCACCTTTAGCTCCAGTAGCACCTCCACCACCTTGCGGTCCTTGAGCACCAACGCCACCTTGAGCGCCGCCGCCACCTTGTGGACCTTGTTTACCTTGCGGTCCAGTTGCACCAGTTATACCTTTTGCACCAGTTGCACCTTGTGGTCCCTGTGCTCCAGTTGGTCCTCTTAAAGCTTGAGCTCCAACTGCACCTTGTGGTCCTTGTAAACCTGTAGCTCCAGGAGAACCTGTTGTACCTTTTGCTCCGGTTGCACCACCGCCACCTTGATTTCCTTTTAAACCAGTTCCTCCTTGAGGTCCTGTAATTCCTTTAACTCCAGTTGGTCCTTGGTTACCAAGCGGTCCAATACCACCTTGAGGTCCTTGTGCACCGACAGCTCCTTGAGCACCAGTTGCACCAGTTTCACCTAAGTCTCCTTGACCACCTTGAGCACCTTGAGCTCCAACTGCACCGCCACCACCTTGGGCACCTTGAGCACCTTGAGCACCTTGCGGTCCAGTAACTGATAATCCAGCAGCACCTTGAGCACCTTGAGCACCTTGAGCACCTTGCGGTCCTGTAATAGAAGCTCCTTGAGCACCTTTAGTACCTTGGGCTCCAGTTGCACCTTGTCCACCAGTTAAACCAGTTTCTCCTTGTGGTCCTTGCAAACCTTGAATACCTTTTGCTCCTTGAGATCCACCAGGTCCAGTTGCACCTTGATTTCCTTTTAAACCAGTTCCTCCTTGTATACCTTGAGCACCTTTAGCTCCAGCTCCACCTTGTAAACCGTTAGATCCACTATTACCTTTTGTACCAGTTGCACCTTTTACACCTTGGACACCTTGAGCTCCTTGAGCTCCTTGGGCGCCTCCGCCACCTTGAGCACCTTGAGCACCTTGATTACCTTGTAAACCGATTATACCCTGAGGTCCTTGTTTACCCTGAATACCTTTTGCACCTTGAGCACCAGTCCCTCCTTGAGGTCCTGTAATTCCTTTAGCACCACCTGGTCCCTGAAATCCTTGAGCTCCTTTAGCTCCACCTAATCCTTGAAGACCTTGAGCACCTTGTGGACCGGTTACACCTTGTTCACCTTGAATACCCAATGTTCCTTTATCTCCAGTATCTCCAGTAGATCCTTGAGCTCCTTTTGATCCTTGTGGACCGGTTACACCTTGAGGTCCTTGAATACCTGTTGCACCTTTTTGGCCGCCACCACCTTGAGCACCTTTATTACCAACATCACCTTGTGGTCCAAGTCCTCCTTGTAAACCTTGAGCACCTTGAGCACCTTGAGCACCTTTTTGGCCACCTAGACCACCTGTTCCCTGGGCACCGGTACCACCTTGAGCACCTTTATTACCTTGTAAACCTTGAGCACCTTTATCTCCTCCAGCACCCTGAGGTCCAACATCACCTAAGTCTCCTTGAGCACCGGTACCACCTTGAGCACCGACACCACCTTGTGGTCCTTGTAAACCTTGAGCACCTTGTAAACCTGCAGCTCCTGTTAATCCTATTGATCCCTGAGCACCTTTATTACCAGTAGCTCCTTGTATTCCAACAGAACCAGGAGATCCTTGAGATCCCTTTGCTCCACCAGCACCACCAGCACCTTGAGCACCTAGGCCACCTTTTTGACCGATAGCACCTTTAGCACCTTGAGCACCGATATCACCCTGAGGTCCATCATTACCTTGAGCGCCTTGGATTCCATCACTACCTTGTGAACCTTTAGAACCTTGTGTTCCTTTATCACCTACTATTCCTTTTGTACCAGTTGCACCTTTTGTACCATCAGCACCTTTAGCACCGATTACACCTTGTGCACCAGTATCTCCTTTTAATCCATCGGATCCATCAAGTCCATCAATACCTGCAGAACCAAGAGCTCCTTTATCACCCTCATCGCCTTCAAATCCTTTATCACCAGCTGCTCCGTTAGAACCAGCTGCACCAGTTGCACCTTTTGCACCGGCAGCTCCTTTTGCACCATCTGCAGGTGCTGGATTATTTACCCATTTTGTTCCGTTCCAATATAGGTAATCTCCCGCTGCTGAATTGGATAATTGAAACTCGTGTATTTGTTTTAATCTTAGTCTAGACATTTAATACGTTTGTATTTTTATTCAAGTTATATTATATATCAGTTATTCTTAATGTATCGGTAAAGATTCACTAAAAATGATTGTGTAATTTCATGATATTTTAATTAAAATATATTATAGTATAAATTTGTTTTCCAATTATATCTTAAAGATAGCTTATGTTCATTCTTTCCAGAGTAAAGATTGTCTATTAATTTAGAATACGTTAAAACTAATTCTTCATTATAGACAGTATATCTGGTTATAGCTTTTTCTGTTCTTTCTGTATAATCTTCTATATTTTTATCGTGATTATTAACAACCCATTTTAAAAGTTCGGATCCTTTTCCTATTTCAAAATCTGGATAGTAATAACCAGCATCCTTTAGCATATCTGCATTATGTATTAACGGAAATTGTAAATATAAACAATCTAAGTATGCATAATTTAAAGGATTTTCCCATTGATGTGATATAACAATATCTGCCCATTTAGATAATAAGTAATGTACTGGCCATCTATGTTGAACTTGCATTAAAGCACCTCCTTTTGAATTTTTTGTTTGACCTAACGTTAGGCCACCAACAAATTCTTTCCAAAATGGATTTTTATATAACCTAGCAGCACTTGCAATATGAAAGTTTTTAAATACCTCTCCGCCCTTTTGAAGATAATCTTCTGCTATTAATGTAGGAATCATACTAAATTTAACCACATTCATATTTGGTTCAAATACTATTAATTGTAAATCTTCAATCTTTTTATTTGGGACGTAAACTGGAACTCCTTCTACTGTAGGCATTTTTTTACCATCGGCATCTACTGACTCTCCATAAAACTTTTCGCTGTTATCAATAAACATTGGGTCCCACACAAAAGGCACTGGCATAACCTTATCCGCTTGTAACTTATTAGTTACACGATAATACTCGTGGTTCTGATATCCTTGTTGTGGCACATACCAAATTTCGTCAAATAATGAGTTATATGTAGGTCTTACTCCTGGATCTTCTTTAAAGATCATATTTTCCATATCGATAACATAATTATTACCGCATGCATATTTAATAACTTTTCTATTAGGATCTACATCTTTCCAAAGCTTTGCTTGCGCTGGGCCAAGTGTAGTACCTAAGCATATTAATATATCACATGATTCTTTTTTAATGATATAATCATAACATGGGAACTTTTCGTCGTCCCACATTAAATCTTCAGATTTTAATAAGCCTGTTATTGAGTTTCTATCAACATCTTTACGTGTATCTAATAAGTAAACATGATGTCCGGTGCGTTTTAATACGTTTGCTAAAAAAATAGCATTCATCTTAATACCATTAATCCAAATACTCTCTTTAGGACCTTGTAGTCCTATTGTTATGCCTATTGTTTTAGGTTCTGTTCCTGTTAAAGTCTCTGCCATATTCTTAAATATTTAATCGGTTGTTTTATATATCTGCAAAATAAAAAAGGGTCCCCGAAGGGACCCTTTAATTTTCTAATCAAATTAGACTTTGTTACTCAAACTAATTACGCTTGAATTCCGATTACATGAATGTGATCGTCTGCTTCTAAGTCGTATCCAAGTCCTACTAGGTTGAAAGTCATACCGTCTCCAGTATTATACCCTTCAGTAGTAGATACTACAGGTCCTTCAAATTCATTACCTGAAGCGTTAACTATTACGATACCTGTTTGGTGAACTTCTAATCCGTTAATGAAAACAGATAAGTCATCGTTTGAACCAAACTTAACTGCAACTTGAGTTCTAAACGACGTCTGAGAAACTGGTAAACCACCAAGCTTTAAATACGTTGTTTGTCCTTCTAAAGCAGCATCAACAGCTTCTAAAGATGTTACATCAGCGTTAGTAGCAGCTATTTCAGCAGCTAAGTCAGAAGATACACCATCAATGTAAGTATCTAAAGATGTTACATCAGCGTTAGTAGCAGCGATTTCAGAAGCTAAGTCAGAAGAAACTCCATCAATATACGTGTCTAACGACGCGATATTTGCAGAAGTACCTGCACCAGCTAATACTAGATCAATACTAGAAACGTCTCCGTTTGTAGCAGTGATTTCAGCAGCTAATTCAGCAGAAAGAGCTGTGGTATCTGCTTCCGCAGCCGTCATTCTTTCATCTTGTGAAGTTTGCTTAAGATCAATACTAGAAACGTCAGCGTTAGTAGCAGCGATTTCAACAGATAAATCATCCTCATCGTTAGAGATTCTTAAGTTAATTGAAGAAACTTGCCCAGCTAGGAAGTTATCATCAGCTAAATCTAATGAATCAACATAAGCGATTACCTCAGCGAACTGATCTAGATCTACGTCTGCACCAGCTACAATTGCTGAAACAGCAGTTGAGTTAGCAGCAATATCACCTTCGTTTACTCCGTGTCTTGTATCAGAAGAACCGAATCTTGTATCAACAGAACCGAATCTAGTATCACCAGAAGTGTCCTTAGCTTGTAATGCTGAGATTTCAGCATTAGTTGTTAGGATTTCAGCACCTAATGCATTAGATACTGCAGTTAAATCTGCATTATCAGCAGCACTAGCTACATCTGATTCAATACCAGTCATTCTAGTATCTTGTGAAGTTTGCTTAAGATCAATGCTGTCAACGTCTCCGTTTGTAGCAGCGATTTCAGCAACTAATGCGTTAGACACTGCGTCTAAATCACTAGCTGTTCCAAGAGTAGCTAAAACTACATCAATACTGTCAACGTCTCCGTCCGTAGCTGCGATTTCAGATACTAATGCAGATGAAACTGCATCAGCCTCAGTAGAGATAGCTGAAATAATAGCTGCGTTTTGATCCGCATCGTTGTCGATTAGTCCTTGTACTGCAGTAGTAAAGTCACTAATTTGTTTTACTTTTAATCTTGCCATATTATTTAATTGTTTATTTAGGCCTAAAGAGACGTTAGTGTCTCCTCATTCTTATCTATCAAGATATTACCGGTGAATAGCAAGATATCAGGGTTAATATGATACATATTGAAAAATATTAGTATATTACAATCCATATAAACAAAAAAGAGAGCCGAAGCTCTCTTTTTAAAAATTTGTTAAACCAATAGTGGTTTATACATCGTTAGATGACGCAGCATAATCAATGTCAATATCATCATCCGTTTCTAATTCATAAGTAGCGATAGATCCCATCCAATATAAAGTATCTCCTGCTACAATATCAGCAATTAATTTTGCAGTTGTTCCTCCGTCTGCGGAGAAATAAGCTCCTTCATCTTTAGCACCATCGCCTAAATTAATTTGTAAGCCATTTACTTTTACTACAACTGCACTATCACTAAATGGAGTATAAGTTATTGAAAGTCCTGTGGTGTCTCCGTCATTTAAAGTGACACTTGGATTTTTATTGTAATCTACTCTAGTGTTTACGCCTGTTTCAGCAACACCGCCGCCGCCTTCAGATTCCATTAATAATAAGAATGGTACTCTACCTGAGTTTGAAGATACAGCTCCGCCTGCATTAATATATCCACTAGTAATAGGTGAACCTGTAATTTTAATTGGACCACCAGCTGCTCTACTAAGAGTTAATACCGGAGAACCAACCGTAGCTGACTCACCAATTCCTGTCCATGATGCAGTTCCTACAACGTTAGTACTAAATGCTGCTGGTGCAACATTAGTAAGAGTAACTCCTGTTGCCGAGCCTGTAGTTGAAATTTTTATAGTTTGTCCATCGTATGAAGTCATATCTACTAATTCTGCTACAAGATCTAAACTACCTGCAGTAATTGCAGCTTGAAATTTAGTTAACATTGCAGTTGGAGAAATTACATCATAGATATCTCCTAAGCTTAATGTATCATCTGGGTTATCGAATAAAATAGTTTGCGCTGCATTTACACCGTCACTTATTGTAATCTCACCAATTGCAGGAGGTTGTCCTTGTATACCTGTTACAACATAAGAATCACTTACACTATAATAATCACTAGATGCATAGGCAGGTTCGGAATCACCACCTTGAATACTTACTGGAGTTGCTGACGCAGTTGCAGTTACATTATGAGAACTTGTACCGCTATTAATTAAAGTTTTAAATGCATCAATGTCTGCTGGAACTGAATCTCCACCAGGACCATCGAAAATAGTAATATCATTTAGGATTACTATATCAATAGCAGTGGGTACCGCAGTACCTGCAATCTGAGATGAAGCGATAGCAGTATTTAAGTGCATATAAGATGCTTTACCACCTTCAACTGTTGTAATTTCACCAGCATTATTTGGGTCTGTATAATAAACCCCTCCTGGATTAGCTGTTAAAGCTTCCGGATCTTTGTAATTTCTAATAATATCATTAAATGGTTTTACAAAAATATCTTTGCCGTTTCTAATTATATCAATTACTGTACCTACTTTAATGGCAGAACCACCAGCTGTACCGAATTTTACAATATTACCTGAACCATTAATAGTTACAATATCTCCTTTTTCTACAGTAGGAGCTGAATCGTGTGAGAATTTAACTCTATCATCTGCTTCGTTTACTACGAAACGTGATTGAATTTTATCTAAGCCGCCGGGAACAAAACTAGATGTGTCTGTAATAACTGCTTCACCCTCTGAATTTTGTGAGAATACTACAATAGCATTACCATCTGTTATAGAGTTAAATGAATTTAATCTATAAGAAAGCATATCAACATCTTCGAGTACACAACCGATATTAATTTGTGTTTTCTGAGAAATAGACTTAATTCTTAAACAAACATCACCGTTAGTATCAGTTACCCACATACCAGGTTCAACATCAATACCATTATATTCATTAGCCTTTCTAGTTGAAGCGTCTCCTGTTGCTTTAGGAGTAATACTAAGGACCGCGTCAAATAACTGGTTTTGGCTTTCCATACCAGTTCCATCTACCTCTGTGTACAGTTGTTTGCCAGTACTAGAAGACAATGATCCAGTTAACGTGATTGGAGTAAATTGTGACATATATTTCTTTCTTTTTATTGTTTAGTAGGGCGGCCGAAGCCGCCCTTAATTTAGTTTATTATATTAAAATCTGAACATTATGAATGCGTGAGCTTCCGCAACCTCTTGACCAAAACCACCAGGATTTCTAATAGCATCTAGATTCGCCATGGAAATATCTAACGTTAATTTAGCCGCTCCAAACTGAGTCATAATATCTGTTGTAACTTGATTACCAATTCCAAAGTTAGATGCGTGGACACTTTCTACAGCACCTAGTGCGTAGAAGTTAGCATTATTACCACCACCATCAAGTTGTGTAATTACGTATCTTTGCTCATTTGCTTGATAACCATAAGCTATGATTTCTTTTGGAGGTGTTGGCTCGTTACTAAATGTTAAATCAACATTGTTACCAGCGATTGTTCCAACGCTAGCACCTGCAGTTAAGAAGTCTCCATTTCCAGAAGGATCTAAGAATTCAACACCACCAAGAACTTGAGCCGCTGTATATTCAACTCTCGCGAAGTAAAGATTTCCACCGCCTCCACCGGAGCCAATATCACCTTTAGTACCTTTTTGACCAGTTATTGAGTTACCTTGTGCACCTTTATCACCTACACCAACTTCACCTTTATCACCTTGATCTCCAGTAGCACCTTTAATACCAACTTCACCTTTATCACCTTGATCTCCAGTAGCACCTTTAGAACCAGCATCACCTTTATCTCCAGTTACTGAAGCTCCAGTTTCACCTTTATCACCAGCATCACCAGTAGCACCTTTAGCACCAGTTATTGAGTTACCTTGTGCACCTTTATCACCAGCATCACCAGTAGCACCTTTAGCACCAGTTATTGAGTTACCTTGTGCACCTTTATCACCAGTATCACCTTTAGAACCAGTAGCACCTTTATCACCAGCATCACCAGTAGCACCTTTATCACCAGTTACTGAATTACCTTGTTCACCTTTATCACCTTTAGAACCAGTATCACCTTTTTGGCCTACACCAACTTCACCTTTATCACCAGTATCACCTTTATCACCAGTTACTGAATTACCTTGTTCACCTTTAGCACCGGTTACTGAATTACCTTGTTCACCTTTAGCACCAGGAGCACCTTTATCACCAGTTACTGAATTACCTTGTTCACCTTTATCACCAGCATCACCAGTAGCACCTTTATCACCAGCATCACCAGTAGCACCTTTATCACCAGTTACTGAAGCACCTTGTGCACCTTTATCACCAGCAGCACCTTTATCACCTGTTGTTCCAACTCCAGCTTCACCTTTAGCACCAGCAGCACCTTTATCACCAGTTACTGAAGCTCCAGCTTCACCTTTAGAACCTGTAGCACCTTTTTGGCCTACACCAGCTTCACCTTTTTCACCAGGAGCACCTTTGGAACCATTACTAGAATTACCATCTACACCTTTTTCACCTTGGTCACCTTTTGAACCAGTAGCACCTTTATCACCAGTTATTGAATTACCTGCTTCACCTTTAGCACCAACGCCAGCTTCACCTTTATCACCTTGTGTTCCAGTACCTGTAGCACCTTTATCACCAGCATCACCTTTATCACCAGCATCACCTTTAGCTCCAACTATTGAATCACCAGTAGCACCTTTATCACCAGTTATTGAATTACCTTGGTCACCTTTAGAACCAGCATCACCTTTATCACCAGGAGTACCTGCGTCACCTTTAGCACCAACTATTGAATCACCAGTAGTACCTTTATCACCTTGGTCACCTTTTGAACCAGCATCACCTTTATCTCCAGTTACTGAAGCTCCAGTTTCACCTTTATCACCGGCATCACCAGTAGCACCTTTAGCACCTTGCGTACCAACGCCAGCATCACCTTTAGCACCAGCATCACCTTTAGCACCATTACTACCAGTTCCATCCATACCTTTTTCACCTTGGTCACCTTTAGAACCAGCGTCACCTTTAGCACCTGGTGTACCATTAACTCCGTCAGCACCATCAGCTCCAACTAATACAACAGTCCATGATGTATTGGTAATAGGTCCTCCCACATAAGAAGTAGGGGCTTTTATCGTTAATTCACCATTAACTGCGTTGTAACTCTGTACTTCACAGACTTGCCAGTTATTAATGTTATATGATATTTTTACAAATTGACCACCTGCTAAATTTAGACCTAGACCAACTTCTATCGTTGTAGTATTAATATTAGGTAGTGTAAAACTAGAGGAAGAGACTGTATTATATCTGTGTCCATTATCTCCAGCATCTCCAACTTCACCTTTATCACCAGTACCTGTTGCACCTTTTTGGCCGCCTTCACCTTTTTGGCCATCTTCACCTTTATCACCTTGTGTACCAGTTTCACCTTTATCACCTTGTGCGCCAACTAAAGAGTTTAACCAATCGCTTTCGTTAAGTGGGTTAGGCATTGAATCTGCATAAACTTGATATGCGGTTGAACCATCATCACCCTTTACACCGATTTCACCTTTTTGACCGATCTCTCCTTTTTCACCTTTTTGACCTTGAATATCTACGGTCATAATACCATCCGTTGGTTGGTTACCCGCAGTACCAGTTGCAGCTCCTGTAAAGTGTAGTTCTCTAACACCATCAGCGCCTGCTGGAATATTCGGAGTAGATACATGAATACCTTGTGATGATAAACCTTGATAAGATTCTGTAAAGATACCTAATTTATCACCAGCTTCTAATGAATAAACATCACCACTAGAGTTTGAGTTACCTTCATATATAAGTCCTAATTGAATAGCATCCGCTAAGTTTACATCTTCACTATTACCATCAACATCAATTCTACTATAACTAGTAATTCTAAATAAAGAATATTCAGATGTGTTGTTTATATTAGTAAAGAATATTGAATTTGTTAATCCATCTACACCAATTCTATTTGCTAGAACTGATTCTAACCATTGGTTTTTATATCCTTTATCATCTTGGTTTGCGACTTTAACCATAGTAATCTGAGAAGGAATCTCAGAGTTAAAGATCATTTCACCAGAACCTGGATTGTTATTTGCAAATGCAGTAGTTCCTAATGATTGAATTTTGTAAACAGTAGAAGGTACTGAAAATCTTGCAGCAACGATATCTCCGATTTGGTCTCCCGCATCATATATGTTACCTGCCTTTAGATTAGGCATGATTACAGTTGAAATAGACTCGGTAATTCTAAACTTTAAATAAAGCTCACCTTGTATATTTGCTGGACTAAGATCTAGTGCAGCTGATTCTTCTGCTGTTAATTCCAAAGAAATTTGATTAGCTAATTCTCCGGATCCATATATTAAGTTTGCTGCAGCTTTTGACTGAGTCTTAACAACGGTTCCTTCTGAATCGATATAATCAACTTCGATGGCTTGTAATAAATGTACTGGTAAAGCGTTCCCTACATAGTTTTTATGTAAAGTTACCTTACACGAAGTAGCTTGACCTCTAATGATATTAATCATTGATGGAAGAACTACAAACAATGTTTGGCTAGTTACGTTTGGCATAATTAGTTTTATATTTTTCTGTTTTATTATATATCATCTTAAAATTATGAACTTGCTGACTAAAAGGTATAATCTTTGCGAAGCAGGCTAAATACACAATAGTTTATTACTGCCATTGCATGATTTTCTATTTTAGTATGATTTTCTAAGTTAACTTTTATTAGAATTTTGCCAGATTTTTTAGCTGCAATTTCTTCTAATCGTTTGAAATAAGTAACCTCATCCCATGATTCGGTTTTAATATGTTGCATTTTAAAATCTTTCCAATGCATTTTAAAAGTCTTAGTTGGTTTAGTAAAATAATAGATATGTAGTTTATTATCACCGGTTTTTATGAAAACAAATCCATCTGAAATAAAATACTTTCGATCTCCGATATAACTATATTTAATATCATCTTCAATATCTCTCCATACTTCTCTGCATTTACTATGGAGTTCTTCGTACTTATCAATAGCATCAGATACTAATTTATCTAATACTGCATTTGTTTCTAACTCTTCTGCTGTGGTAAAAACTAATTCTAAGTCTTCCCATTGTAAACCCATAATTTCATATTCAGTAGGTCTTACTTTGGTTAACTGTTGAGCATCATATCTATATAAGTAATCTAATGTATCGTCTATTTCCCATAAACAATCCATCAATAATCCTCCTGCTAGTTTTAATTCTAGTGACTTAACACTAGCCAACATTTTAAAGGTTTTATATTCCAGGTCCATCGGACCTTCTTCTATCCATCCCGGCACTTTATACTTATTCATGTTATATGTATTTAACTTCCTATAAGTATAAACAAGATTTACTACATGAAATATTTTTCGTAATTAGCTAATAAGTATATTGCAGCAGATTCTGCATCTTCAAATGTGGTATGCGTTCTGTACATTTCCGGAACATCGGCATGTTTAGCTTTGTGGAAGAAAGTTCTTTTGTGTAGTATTGTATATAGTAGTTTCCCCCTATCAAAATCTTCTTTTATTATCTGTATTCTTTTTTGATACTTGGGGTTAATCACAACACGGTCAGCAGGACCGTTAATTTCTGCGTCCACTTGTATTATTTAGATGCCTTACGGTTCTTCGTAAGAGATTCAGATTCAGTTTTAATTTCATCAAAAGACTCTGTGGTTGTTAACCCCCATTGTAAGATGAACCAACTCATTTCCTTTTCAGCTAACTTTTTAGTTAAGCCTAATTTAGTTCTGATAATTTCAACACCGCGGATCATGAAAGCTTTTTCACTTGCTCTATCTGTTCGATATTTCATGTACCATTCCGGATCACCCTTAACATCCTCATAACATTTATTATGGGGGTTAAGTTGTAAATTTACCAGTTCCTTGAAAACCTCTTCTTGTTTTTTTCTACTAGTTGCCATTATTATTTTGGTTTAATGATTTCGTCGATAATACCATACTTAATTGCTTGATTAGCATTTAGCCAGAAATCACGTTGCGCGTCTTTCTTAACTCTATCTGCCGTCTTGCCACAGTATTTACCTAATAATATAAAAAGTTCATCATTAAGCTCTTGCCAATTCTTCCAATCTATTTCAGCATCTTGGATATTACCGCTGAATCCACCAGAAGATTGATGTAACATTGTTTGTGAATGTCTTAATGAAGATCTTTTACCTTTTGTTCCTGCACCTAATAGAACAGAACCCATCGAGGCAGCCATTCCAGTATTTACAGTTTTAATATCGCATGGAATATATTCCATTACGTCGACCATAGATAGCCCAGATTTAACCGAGCCTCCTGGTGAGTCAATATGCATTGTAATGTCTCCGGCTCCTGTAGAGGAAAGAAACATTAATTGTGCTTGGACAATTGTAGACATGTTATCATTTACAGGTCCTGCAACCCATAATAATCTATCTACCATTAATCTTGAAAAAATGTCCATTTGAGTCATTCTCATTTCTCGCTCTTCAAGAATATATGGAGTTAAAGATGATTGCTTATTATATAAGTCTAATTTGTTAGAGCTTATGTTGTGCTCTGACTTCGCAAATCTTTCAAACTCTTTATCTTTTGGATAGTAATTCATATCTGTTTATTCATTTGTTTAATGAGGTCACACGTTTCGTATTCCTCTATTTGTAAAAAATACTGCATTGCCTTCTCTAGGCATTTTATATAACCCTCTTTGGGTAATTCCATATCATATTCTACACCTTCATCATCAACTAATATAGCTAATAGCAGGTTGTTTGTTTCAGGGCCTTCAATCTTTTCCAATATAAATTCAACTATTCTTCTGTAAAATATATCATATTTAGACATCAGTACTTTATCGATATCTTCTTTAAGAATTTTATTAGGGTCAATCTGTATCTTAGGGACCTTGTTTCTTTTCATCTTACAGTACAAAATATTTGGATAATAATTCCTTATACTCTTCTCTATTAAGAGTGCTACGATCTTCACCTATTGACTCATAAATATCTTTACAATACTCTTCGCCGGTTTCTGTTAAAAATACTTTCTCGCCATCATAATCAATAAACGGATTTTTAAGTACAAAATTACTTTCGTTCTTTTGATCTATTTCTTCTTCTAAGATTTTACCAGCTAAATCGAAATGTCTTTCATAGTAGTGTAGGTTATCAGCGAAATGGTAGTATTGTCCTAATTCTAAGTCTGGATATGTTTCCAATAATTTAATATGTACCGACTGCATTAAGAATGCAAAGAACGGTGCATCAAACGTAAGACCATAGAATATATCATTAGATCTCATTTGAACTTTCATGTTTAGTTTGTTATCTCTAATAAAGAAGTTAGAATACATTGTGCAAACAAAATCTTTATTCTCTTCAAACTGAAACTTAGGTTGGTTAAAGAACATGATAGCCTGTCTGCTATATTTGTCAGCAACAAGTGAATCAATAACCCAACCGAATTGTTCTTTATTAAAAACTAAAGAACCGTAGTTAGAATTAATTTCATTTGAATCTGGGTTAGTTAGCGTAGACCAAAAACCAGAGAAGTTGCCTATAAAGTCTACATCTCTATCTTTCTTTAAATACCATGCTAATTCACCTGCTAAATACTTCCAATTAAATTTACGATTTTCAAAATTAGCAATTGATGTTACTGGATCTATAATAAAACTTGATAGAATAGATTCTCTAACTTTAAGTCCTCTTGGATCTGCAGCGTCTGCATTAGCTTGAGACTCGTCAATATGTTTAATAATATTTTGAAATGTATTTGAAAATGCCATGCGTTGTTTTTTTAATAACTATAGTAGTTATATGAATAAATGTAAAAAGGTTTACTTAATAATTAGCTTATCACTGCTCTTAGCTTTTGATACGGTATAAGTTTTACCTTGTTTTAAAGTACCATCTAGTATTGCATCTGCCACTGCGTCTTCAACATATTTTTGAATAGCTCTTTTAATCGGCCTTGCACCATAAGCTTGATCGTAACCTTCTTTTGCTATAAAGTCTTTTGTGTTCTTGTTGAATTTAAAAGTATATTCTTTTTCTTGCATTCTTTTAATAAACTTATTAAGCTCAATATCTACAATTTTAATTACGTCTTCAGTTTGAAGCTGATCAAATAAAACAATATCATCAAGTCTATTTAAAAACTCAGGACTAAATTTATTCTTAAGTTCTTTCTTGATAACCATATCTATTTTACCTTGTTCTTCTAACATCGATGACGTAGTAGAGAATCCAATACCCGTTCCGAAATCAGCTAACTTTCTTGCACCAACATTAGATGTCATTACAATAATAGTATTTGTGAAATCTACAACTCGTCCGTTTGAATCTGTTAATCTACCTTCATCCAGCACTTGAAGTAATGTATTAAAAATATCTGGGTGTGCCTTTTCAACCTCATCAAACAAGACTACCGAATATGGCTTACGTCTTACTGCTTCTGTTAATTGTCCACCGTCATCATGACCAACATATCCCGGAGGCGCTCCTATTAATCTAGAAACTGTAAACTTTTCTTGATACTCTGACATGTCAATTCTAATCATCGCATCAGTATCTCCAAACATATATTCTGAAAGTGCTTTAACTGTTTCTGTTTTACCAACTCCAGTTGGACCTAAAAACATAAATGAACCGGTAGGTTGCTTTGAAGATGAAACTCCAGTTCTAGATCTTTTAATTACTTTTGATAAAGACTCAACAGCGCGATCCTGTCCTATGATAGATTCTTTAATATAATCAGCCATACCTTTAATCATCTTCATGTCATCGGCGCCTAAACGCGTAACAGGAATTCCTGTTTGCATAGATACAGTTTCACAAATATCATCAATAGTAACTTGGCGCTTTTTAGTCTTAAGATTAGATTCCCACTTTTCAGTCTCTTGGATAACCCTTGCTTCTAGGCTAATTTGTTCATCTCTTAAAGATGCAGCAACTTCATAGTCTTGTTTTTCTACAGCTTCTCTTTTCTTTTCTTTAGCAAGCTCACATTCTTTTTCTAAAGACTTAATTGTCGCCGGGACTTTAACCTCTAGTAAATGCGTTCTCGCCCCTGACTCATCCATTAAGTCAATTGCTTTGTCTGGTAATTCTCTTGATTTAATATATCTTTCTGACATTCTTACACAAGCATTTATAGCTTCTTCAGAATATTCTACTGAATGATGATCTTCATACTTATGTTTAATTCTTGTAAGTATTTCTATAGACTCTTCGATGCTTGGAGCATCAATAAAAACCTCTTGGAATCGTCTGGTTAAAGCTCCATCATCTTCTATTGATTCTCTATATTCATCAAGAGTAGTCGCTCCAATACATTGTACGGACCCTCTGGCCAATGCAGGTTTAAGAATGTTTGAAGCATCTAATGCTCCACTAACTCCACCAGCTCCAACGATTGTGTGGATCTCATCAATAAAGACTATTACATCGTCAGCCAATTTAAGCTCTTCAACAATGTTCTTCATTCTTTCTTCAAATTCACCACGATACTTTGTACCAGCAACTATGGTTGTCATGTTTAAAGAAATTACTCTCTTATTAAGTAGAACTCTAGCAACTTTTTTACTTACAATACGTTG
>ENA-UZWS01004450-UZWS01004450.1-metagenome-genome-assembly--contig:-Day-3-25m-contig-4450_pt1 | contig 29088 bp, 37 predicted proteins | sample MGYA00260343_ERZ794903 | MGnify/ENA metagenome assembly ERZ794903
CCAGTTCCAGAACCAATGCCTCTTCCTACACGTTTTCTATTTTTAGTAGTTCCAGTGCTTGAAAGGGTATTTAATCCTAAAGAATTATTTGTTTCTGAATTTTCCATCTTTAGCTCTCTATAACCTCTACCATATCTCTAATTTTATTAACCATGCCTCTATTGCTTGGTGTGTCTTCAACAGTGACGGTTTGATTTAACTTTCTAAAACCAAGTCCTTTGACGCATTTTTTATGATTAGGAATTCGCCCAATACTACTTTTAATAAGTTTTACTTCTATTGTTTTAGTGCTCATGATATTTCCGCTGTTTTCTTACCTCGTCTTGTTGCTACTTCTTCAGGTGATTCCATTGAACGCAAAGCATTGATAGTTGCTCGAACCACATTGACTGGATTTGTTGACCCATAACATTTAGCCAAAACATTCTGTACACCAACTAATTCAAGCACCGCTCGCATAGCTCCACCAGCAATAATTCCAGTTCCTTCTGCGGCTGGTTGCATGTATACCTTTGCTGCACCATGTTTAGCTTTTACTGGGTACCACAATGTTGATGCATTAAGACTTACATCAACCATATTTCTTCTAGCATTTTCCATAGCTTTTTGAATTGCAATTGGCACTTCTTTTGCTTTGCCTCTTCCAAAACCAACTTTACCTTTGCCATCTCCGACAACACATAAAGCCGTGAATCCGAATACACGTCCGCCTTTTACCACTTTTGCAACTCTGTTTACCTGAACAAGCTTTTCCTCAAGAGCATCTTGTTGTTGCAAACTATTATTTTGTTGACTCATTTTTTAAAACTCCAATCCAGCTTCTCGAGCTGATTCTGCAATGGCTTTTATACGGCCATGATATTTATAACCTGAACGATCAAATACTACTTTCTTAATACCCGCTTCAATTGCTCTTTCGGCAATCTTTTGTCCTACTGCTTTAGCAGAAGCAACATTATTTAAAGCCATCTTTTCCTCTTTCTCATTCGTAGAGGCTGATGCCAAAACGGTAGATCCTGAAGAATCAAAAACTTGTGCATAAAGATTTTGCGAAGACTTAAATACAGTTAGCCTCGGCTTTTCTTGCTGAGATATTCTGATTCTAGTTTTTGCTGCGCGTCTTGCTCTAGAGTCTGCTTTTGAATTCATTACTTATGCTCCTGCTGCTTTTTTAGCTTCTTTTCTTCTAATAGTTTCATCAGCATATTTAACACCTTTACCTTTGTATGGTTCTGGTGGTCTGAAGGCTCTAATCTCTGCTGCAACTTGACCTAAAATTTGCTTATCATGACTCTTAAGAACCACTTCTGTTTGTGAAGGCGTTTCAACTTCGACCTGCTCTGGAAGGTCATAGTGCACTGGATGGGAGAAACCTAGTGTTAATTCTAATTTTTTACCATTTGCTTTTGCTCTATAGCCAACTCCAACAAGCAATAATGTCTTTTGAAAGCCTTCAGAAACTCCGATAACCATATTGTTAATCAATGATCTTGTTGTGCCTGCAAGCGCAGTAGATTCTGGAGAAGCTTCGTCATAAGAGATACTAACCATCTCATCTGCATGAACCGCAGAAACAGTTGAGGGGAATAAGAACTCTGACTTACCCTTGGCGCCAGAAACAGAAATAGACTTTTGATCTATGTTAATTTCTACGCCAGACGGGATCGTTACTGGATTTTTTGCAACTCTAGACATAATTAGAAAACCTCACAGATAACTTCACCGCCAATATTTTGCGATCTTGCGTCTTTGTCGCTCATCAGCCCTTTATTTGTTGAAAGAACAAACATGCCAAGGCCATTCTTAACCTCTGGAAGGTCTGAAGATGCAGAGTATCTTCTTAAGCTAGGCTTGGATATTCTTTTGATTTCTCTAATTGCAGGAGCTTCATTGATGTATTTTAAAGAAATACTTAAAGCATCCTTTCCATCTACCGAAATCTTTTCACATGCATTCAAATAACCTTCTTTAACAAGCAAAGAAACTAGCTCATGCTTAAAATTAGAAAAAGGAGCATTCACAATTTTTTTTCCTCGCATGAGGCCATTTCTAATTCTTGTTAAGCAATCTGATGTGGGGTCTTGTAAACTCATAATATTACCAACTTGATTTAACTAATCCTGGAATGTCGCCACGCATTGCAGCTTCACGTAATTTAATTCTACTGAGACCAAATTTTCTATAAACGGCATGGGGTCTACCAGTTAAAGAGCAACGCCTTGTAACTCTAGATGGGCTAGCATTTCTTGGGAGCTTTTGAAGTTTTTCAAATGCTGCCATTTTCTCTTCATAAGAGTTTGAAGGGTTTAAAAAAGCTTCTTTTAGAGCAGCTCTTTTAACTGCGTACCTTTCTACCATTTTTTGTCTTTTGGCGTCTCGTGCTACCACTGATTTTCTAGTCATTTATATATACCTTTATTTTTTAAATGGAAAATTTAAAACTTCTAATAAAGCTTTTGCATCTTCTTTGTTAGAGGCTGATGTATTAATGCAAATATCCATGCCTCGGATCTTATCGATATTGTCATAGTTAATTTCAGGAAAAATAATTTGCTCTTTAATGCCCATGCTGTAATTTCCTTGGCCATCAAAAGATTTAGGGTTTAAGCCTCTAAAGTCTCTTTCTCTGGGAATTGCTACATTGACTAGACGCTCAATAAAATCATACATGCGGTCACCTCTCAAAGTAACCTTGCACCCAACCGGCCAACCTTCTCGTAATTTGAAGCTAGCAACTGATTTTTTAGCTTTAGTGACTACAACTTTTTGACCAGCTATAGACTCCAAATCATTAACCGCTGATTCTAGATGCTTTTTATCAGTCAGGGCCTCACCCACACCCATATTAATTACAACTTTAGTAACTTTTGGAACAGCCATGATGTTATCTATTCCAAGTTTTTCCTGTAATTGAGGAAGTAGTTCTTTGTTAAAGGTTTCTTTTAAATTCATGATTTTATTTCTGCTTTATCTGATGAGTAAACTCTTAATTTTTTATCGCCGTCAATTTGATAAGAAATTCTGTCAGCTTTTTTCTTTTTAGGATTCCAAATAGCAATATTAGATAAATTAATTGCAGCCTCTTTTTCAACTATCCCGCCAGTTTCACCGGCTTGAGGGTTTGGTTTAGTATGCTTCTTAATGATATTTACACCATTAATAACTGCTTTATTATTGTATTTAGAGATTTTTTGGACAGTTCCCTTCTTTCCAATATCTTTACCAGCAATAACTACCACTTCATCACCTGTTCTCAATTTCGTTACTGTTTCAATATTCTTTTTCATTACAAAACTTCCGGAGCTAAGGATAAAATTTTCATATGCTTGCCATCTCTAAGCTCTCTGGTCACTGGTCCAAAAACCCTTGTTCCAATTGGAGCTTTGTTACCACTCAATAGCACTGCTGCGTTTTCATCAAATTTAATGAGTGAGCCATCTCTTCTTCTAACGCCTTTTTTTGTTCTCACCACCAAAGCATCAACAACCTGACCTTTTTTGACCTTGCCCATAGGAATAGCTTCTTTAATCGCAACCTTTATAACATCACCTATATTTGCGTAACGTCTTTTTGATCCGCCAAGAACTTTAATGCACATAACACTTCTTGCACCGCTGTTATCAGCAATAGTTAAGATAGATTGCATTTGAATCATGATTGATTCTCCTGAGATTCTGATGAAACTGATGTATTAGCTTCGTTTGCTGTTAAAAGTTTCCAAGTTTTAGATTTTGACATAGGTCTACACTCTTGAACTGTAACCACATCACCAATTTTTGCAGAATTAGATTCATCATGAGCATGGACTTTCGTTGAACGCTTCATAATTTTGCTGTAAGTTGGATGCTTAACTTTTCGCTCCACTTTCACAGTGATTGTCTTATCAGCTTTGTCGCTTATAACTACGCCAGTAAGCTGTCTTGGATTAGTACTCATGCTGATGCTTCCTCAGATTTTTTTTCGTTAATAATAGTCTTAATTTGAGCAATCTTTTTTCTGTCTATAGTAAGCAGGTGAGATTCATTAAGCTGACCTGTTTTATGCTTCATTCTGTTTTTGAACTGATTTTCTCTGATCTCTAAAACTAAGCTCTCAAGAGCTTTTACGTCTTTTTTACGTAAATCTTGTAGATCATTTTTTAAATTTGCCATTTTTATAATGCCTTTTTGATAAATGTAGTCCTTACAGGTAATTTCGCGGCTGCTAGTTTAAATGCATCTCTTGCAACTTCCTCAGGTACCCCTGCCATCTCATAAAGTACTGTGCCAGGCTGAACCAGGCTAACCCAGTATTCAACATTACCCTTGCCTTTACCCATTCTTACCTCTAACGGCTTTTTGGTAATAGGTTTATCAGGAAATATGCGGATCCATATATTTCCACCACGTTTAATTGATCTTGTCATAGCCCTTCGAGCTGATTCAATTTGACGCGCTGTAATTCTTCCTCTTGTAGTTGCTTTTAAAGCATACTCACCAAATGCAATACTATTGCCTGATTGAGCAAGGCCTCTATTTCGGCCTTTATGCATTTTTCTAAATTTAGTTTGCTTTGGTTGTAACATTTTTAACTTCCTTGGTCCTCATCTTTTAGCGGATCACCTAATACTTCGCCTGTGTAAACATGAACCTTGACGCCGATTAAGCCATAGGTAGTTGCAGCCTCTGCAACACCGTAGTCTATGTTTGCTCTTAATGTATGAAGGGGAACTTGGCCTTCTCTATACCACTCTGCTCTTGCAATCTCTGCTCCACCTAGCCTCCCTGAAACCTCAGTTCTAATTCCCTTGGCGCCTTGTCTCATTGCGCTTTGAACAGCACGTTTCATAGCTCTTCTAAACTGAACCCTACGTTCTAATTGTTGAGCAATACCTTCAGCTAAGATTGTTGCATCTAGGTCTGGCTTTCTGACTTCTTTAATATTGACTTGAACAGGTTGAGTAACTATTTTCTGCACCGCCGCTTTCAAAGATTCGATCTCCTCACCTTTTTTACCGATGATAATACCGGGTCTTGAAGTATGAATATTTACAACAAAGTTTTGGGCTGACCTTTCTAATTCAACCTTGCTGATTGAAGAAAACCTTAATCTATCTTTAATATAATTTCTAACTTTAAGATCTTCAATTAGATTTTCTCTAAAAGATTTTCCTTTTGCATACCACAAAGCATTGTGCTTCTTGATAACTCCAAGTCGAAAGCCAATTGGGTGAACTTTTTGACCCATTATTTCTCCTGATCCGATAATACGATTTCAATATGACAAGAAGGCTTAATAATTCTGTCAGCCCTTCCTCTTGCACGCGGTTTCATTCTTTTTAGCCTCATGCCTTGGTTAACAATGATTGACTTAACAACCAATAAATCTATATCAGCTTTATCATTGTTTTCAGCATTAGCAATAGCAGACTCTAGAAGTTTTTTAATCACAGCAGATGCTTTCTGCTTATGAAATGTCAGAAAATCCATTGCAGCATGAACAGATTTACCTCTAACAACATCAGCAACTAAACCTGCTTTTTGAGCAGATAATCTTGTTCCTTTTAAATATGCTCTAGTTTCCATTATTTTGATTTCCTGTCGCCTGAGTGCATTCTAAAAGTTCTAGTTATGGCAAACTCTCCTAGTTTGTGGCCAACCATATCTTCATTGATAAAAACTGGGACATGCTGCCTGCCATTATGAACAGAAATTGTTAGTCCAACCATTGAAGGGCTGACCATTGATCTTCTTGACCATGTTTTAATTGGTTTTTTGCTATTCTCAGTAATTGCCTTATCAACTGCTTTTTGCAGAGATAAATCAATAAACGGTCCTTTTTTTAGTGATCTAGGCATTATTATTTCCTTTTAGCTCTTCTTCTAACAATCAAATCATCAGTTCTTTGATTTTTTCTTGTTTTGTAACCTTTGGTTGGAATTCCCCAAGGGGTAGACGGATGTCTTCCACCAGATGTTCTTCCTTCACCACCTCCGTGTGGATGATCAACCGGGTTCATAGCAACACCACGAACGGTAGGCCTAACACCTCTCCACCTCTTTGCTCCGGCCTTACCCAAAGATCGAAGGTTATTCTCTTGATTGGAAACTGTTCCTAGGGTTGCCCTACAATCAGATAGAATTTTTCTCATCTCTCCTGATTGGAGTCTAAGAGTTGCATATATACCCTCTTTAGCGACAAGCCTTGCTGAGGTTCCAGCGCTTCTTGCAATTTGAGCACCTTTACCAGGTTTCATTTCAACGCAATGAATTGTTGTTCCAAGAGGAATATTAATTAACTTCATGCAATTTCCAGACTTCATTTCTGTTTGATCAGCTGAAAGGATTGGATCACCAACTTTGATTTTACTTGGCGCAATAATATACCTTCTCTCGCCGTCAGCATATTTGAGTAATGCAAGGTGAGCAGATCTATTTGGATCGTATTCAATTCTCTCAACAACTGCAGGCACATCAATTTTGTTTCTTTTAAAATCTATAACTCTGTAGTGTTGTTTGTGACCTCCACCCTGATGTCTGACAGTAATGCGGCCATTATTGTTTCTGCCACCATTCTTAGATTTTTTCTCAAGCAGAGCTTTATGAGGCTTACCTTTATGTAAATCAGATTTAATAGAGATGACACCTCTTCTGCCTGGACTAGTCGGTTTTGCTTTTATAACTGCCATGATTAACTAATCCCCTCAAATTGAATTTCAGAACCTTCTTTTAAAGATACAAAAGCTTTTTTATAATCAGATCTTTTGTATATTCCAAATCGATTTCTTTTTGACTTACCCTTTTGTGTTGATGTAGTTACCCTCTCAACTTGAACATCAAAAAGCTGTTCCACAGCTTTTTTAATTTCTAGCTTAGAGGCAGAAAGGTCGACCTTGAAAACAACTTGATTAAGACTGCCAACAGAAGTAGATTTCTCAGTTATGTATGGAGACTTTATTAGAGTTAGTAATTTTTCTTTATTCATTAGACCCATGCCTCAATCAATTTAAATGCAGCAGGTGTCACCGCTACTTTTTCAGATCTTAATAAAATAACAGGGTTAATTTCTTTCACTGTAACTACTTCTACATGAGGAATATTTCTTGCAGATAGGTAAAGATTTGTATCCATTTCATCAAGAATAATGAGCACCTTTTCAAGGTTAAACTGCTTTAAAAAACTGTTCATTTCTTTGGTTTTAGGTGTTTCAAATTTTGGCTGCTCTATTGCAATTAATCTTTCTTGCCTGTGAAGCTCAGAGAATATAGAGCTGATGGCAGCTCGATACATTTTCTTATTTATTTTTTTAGAGTAATCTCTAGGTGTTGCTGCAAACGCTACTCCACCACCTCTCCATATAGGACTTCTAATGGTACCTGCTCTGGCTCGACCGGTTCCTTTTTGTGCATAAGGCTTCTTGCCGCCGCCTCTGACTTCTGATCTAGTTTTTTGCTTATGAGAACCTTGTCTAGATCCTGCCAAATAAGTAACTACTGCTTGATGAACAAGGGTTTCATTAAAGTCTTTGCCAAAAGTACTTTCAGAAATTTGTACATCAGTTTTCTTGTTTTCTATGTTTAGTACGTCTAATTTCATCTTTGTTTCACCGCAGGGGTAATTTTAAGTGTAGAACCATTAAAGCCTGGTACAGCTCCTTTTACATAAAGAAGGTTATTTTGGATATCTGCTCCCATTAGCTCTAGACTTTGAATTGTCTTTGTTTCATGGCCCATGTGACCTGACATTTTTTTACCCTTCCAAACTCTTCCAGGAGTCTGACACTGGCCTATAGATCCATGAGCTCTGTGAGCTAATGAATTACCATGAGTGGCATCCTGCATCGCAAAGTTATGGCGTTTGATAACACCTGCATAACCTTTACCTTTGGAGGTACCAGTCACATCAACCATTTTGCCAACTTCAAGTATCTCTGCGGTTAAATGATGGCCAATTTTCAAATCATCTGTTTGCTCTGTTCTAAATTCGAATAACTCTCCATTAGAAATATTTTGTTTCTTAAAAAACTCAGAAGATGATTTCGTTAAATTTTTTGATGTATTTTTTGAAACAACAATTGCACTATAACCATGTTTTTCATGGGTCTTGATGTCAGCTACGAAATTTGCAGCAACTGAAATTACTGTTACAGGAACCGAAGTGCCGTCTTCTTGAAAAAGCCTCGACATTCCTGATTTTTTTCCAACTAAGCCAATGCTCAATTTACTCTCCTTTTATACGGGGCTAAAAACCCTCTATGGCCGCTAAGCGCGTTAAAAAAGTGACAAGTTAGCCTAAGCTAATTTGCACATCCACCCCAGATGATAGGTCTAGCTTCATTAAAGCATCGACTGTTTTATCTGTAGGCTCTACTATATCCATAAGTCTTTTGTATGTTCTTATCTCATACTGATCTCTTGCATCTTTATCTTTATGCGGAGACGTTAAAACTGTTGTTCTTTCTTTCTTAACTGGCAAAGGTATTGGGCCCTTAACAATTGCACCAGTTTTTTTTGCTGTCTCGACTATTAATTTAGTAGAGGCATCAATCAAGCGATAGTCAAATGCTTTTAAGCGAATTCTTATTGATTGATTGTCCAATTTATTTAATTCCTATATATCTGCTTTATGCAAAATGTTGCGTATTCTATGACTCTAAGCCCCCTAATGTCAACAAATTTAGAGGATTTATCAGCCTAATGTTTTATGTTGTTTTTAGCTGCTCAGCAATATTGTTTGGAACTTCGGCGTATTTCAAAAATTCCATTGAAAAACTTGCTCTTCCTTGAGTTGCAGACCTAAGATCCGTTGCATATCCAAACATTTCAGATAATGGAACTTCTGATCTAACAGTTTTACCTGTTGGAATTTCATCCATTCCCAATATGATCCCTCTTCTTCTGTTCAAATCACCAACCACATCACCCATATGTTCTTCAGGTGTAACGACTTCTACAGCCATCATTGGTTCTAAAAGAACAGGACGGGCCTTGAGGGAGCCTTCTTTTAAAGCCATTGAACCAGCAATTTTAAAAGCCATTTCACTAGAATCGACATCATGAAAAGAGCCATCATATAAAGTTGCTCTTAATGCAAGGAGCGGATAACCAGCTATAACACCGTTTTTCATTTGCTCTTGAATGCCTTTATCAACGGCTGGGATATATTCTTTGGGAACAACACCGCCAACAATTTTGTCCACAAACTCATACTCATCGTCTAAACCCAAAGGCTCTAGTTTGATCCATACATGTCCGTACTGACCTTTACCACCACTCTGTCTGACAAACTTACCTTCTATATCAACTGATTCTCTTATGGTTTCACGATAGGAGACTTGGGGCTTACCAATATTTGCTTCAACATCAAACTCTCTTCTCATTCTGTCTACCAAAACGTCTAGGTGAAGTTCTCCCATTCCAGAGATGATTGTCTGAGCTGACTCCTCATCAGTGTGAACCCTAAATGAAGGATCCTCCTGAGCTAATTTGCCCAAGGCAATGCCCATCTTTTCTTGATCTGATTTAGTCTTAGGTTCTACGGCTACAGAAATAACAGGCTCTGGAAAATCCATACGCTCCAAGACAACCTGATCCTTGAGATCGCACAGGGTATCACCTGTGGTTACATCTTTTAAACCAATACATGCGGCAATATCACCAGCTCGAATTTCTTTAATTTCATTTCGATCATTTGAATGCATCTGAACCATGCGCCCAACTCTTTCTTTTTTTGTTTTAGTTGAGTTCATAACTCCATCACCAACCGAAAGAACACCCGAATAAACTCTAATAAAGGTTAAAGTTCCAACAAATGGATCAGTAGCAATTTTAAATGCAAGAGCTGAAAATGGTTCTTCATCTGAAGAAGATCTGCTAACCTCAACTTCCTCATCATCTGGCAATGAGCCCTTAATTGCTTTAACCTCATTGGGTGCTGGTAAATATTCAATTGCTCCATCCAACACAGCTTGAACACCTTTGTTTTTAAACGCAGACCCGCAGAATGCTGGGACTATTTCATTTGCAAGAGTCCTTATTCTAATGCCTTCTTTTATTTGTTCATTAGTTAGTTCACCGTTTTCTAAATATGCATCCATAAGCTCTTCATTAGCTTCAGCTGCACTTTCAACCATAGATTCGCGCAATGAATCGCATGTATCTTTAATATCATCAGGTATTTCTTGCTCTTCAAATGTAAGACCTTGATCGTCTTCATTCCAGAAAATAGCTTTCATTTTTACTAAATCAACAACACCTTTGAATTCTTCTTCAGCACCAATGTTATATTGCATTGGAACAACATTAGCTTTGAGCCTATCTTTGATTTGATCTGTAACTCTTGAAAAATCGGCTCCAGCTCTATCCATCTTATTTACAAATACAATTCTTGGCACTTCATATCTATCTGCTTGACGCCAAACAGTCTCAGATTGAGGCTCAACACCAGATGTTCCACAAAATACTACAACAGCGCCATCTAAAACTCTTAGAGATCTTTCAACCTCAATTGTAAAATCAACGTGGCCAGGCGTATCAATAATATTGATTCGATGTTGTGGGAATTGCTGCTCCATTCCAGACCAAAAACAAGTAGTAGCAGCAGATGTAATAGTAATACCCCTTTCCTGCTCTTGCTCCATCCAGTCCATGGTTGCAGCACCATCATGAACTTCACCAATTTTATGAGACAGTCCAGTATAGAAAAGTACTCTTTCTGTAGTTGTAGTTTTGCCAGCGTCTACGTGGGCACAAATACCAATGTTTCTGTACTTACTAAGTTCAGTCTGTCTAGCCATATTAAAACCTATGTAATGTTAGTGATTAAAAACGGAAATGTGAGAAAGCTTTGTTGGCTTCAGCCATGCGATGAACATCTTCTTTCTTTTTAACCGCAGAGCCTTTCCCTTCTGCAGCATCAGTTAGCTCACCAGCCAACCTATGATCCATTGACTTCTCGCTTCTTTTTCTAGCGGCTTCAACCAGCCAACGCATTGCAAGAGCTTGTCTTCTTGAAGGTCTAACTTCTATTGGAACCTGATAGGTGGCTCCACCAACTCTTCTTGATTTAACTTCAACCATTGGGCCAATTGTATCTAGGGCTTTTTTAAAAAGCTCTACGGGATCAGCTTTGGCGGTTTGATCTATTTTATCAAATGCACCATAAACTATTTTTTCAGCAACTGATTTTTTGCCATCTTTCATGATGTGATTCATGAACTTAGCAACAATAATATCTTTGTACTTTGGATCAGGTAAAATTTTTCGTTTTTCAGGACTTCTTCTTCTTGGCATGCTTATTTACCTTTCTTGGCTCCGTATTTAGATCTACGTTGTTTTCTATTTGCTACGCCAGATGTATCAAGCGAACCCCTAACTGTGTGGTATCTAACACCAGGAAGATCTTTTACCCTTCCTCCGCGAATAAGAACAACGGAATGTTCTTGAAGGTTATGCCCTTCACCACCAATGTATGAAGTTACTTCATATCCACTAGTTAACCGGACTCTGCATACTTTTCTTAAAGCTGAGTTAGGTTTTTTAGGCGTGGTTGTGTAAACACGAGTACAAACTCCCCGACGTTGTGGAGATTTCTCCAACGCAGGAACATCTGTTTTCCTCACTTTAGGTTTGCGAGGTTTTCTTATTAATTGATTTACTGTAGCCATAATTTATTAGTTGGACGCGATTTTATAGAGATGATTCACTACGGTCAACATTATTCCTCGCTTTCTTGTAATTCTTGCCTTAACGCAGCTTCGATATCATCCTCAGAAAGCATTGAATCTGTTGAATCACTTGCTTTCTTAGCTGCCATTTGATCATGGAACTCCATGCCTGTTCCGGCTGGTATTAACCTTCCAACAACAACATTTTCTTTCAGGCCTCTTAGATAATCTACCTTCCCAGTGACCGAGGCTTCTGTTAAGACTCGAGTAGTTTCCTGGAATGATGCAGCTGAAATGAATGAGTTTGTTGTGAGAGATGCTTTGGTAATGCCAAGTAAAACCCTTTCAAAGCGAGCAGGTTCTTTATTAGCTGCAACAGCTTTAGCATTTTCTTCAACAAGTTCTGCATACTCAACCTGGTCACCCTGAATAAACTTAGTATCTTCTCCATCAACGATTAATGCTTTTCTGAGCATTTGACGCAATATTGTTTCAATATGCTTATCATTAATTAGAACACCTTGAAGTCTGTAAACATCCTGTATTTCATTTACGATAAAGTTTGTTAACTGAGGAATTCCTCGCAATCTTAAAATATCATGAGGACTCAATGGGCCATCGGAAATAATGTCACCTTTTTCTATTCTTTCACCCTCAAAAACTGTCAAAGTTCTATGCTTGGGAATAAGCATTTCAACATTTTGAGTTTTCTTTGTTGCGCCATCAGGAGTAATAACTAGCCTGACTTTTCCTTTGGTTTCTTTTCCAAAAGCAATTGTCCCACTGTCTTCTGCTAACACAGCAGCATCTTTGGGTTTTCTTGCCTCAAATAAATCAGCAACCCTTGGAAGACCACCGGTAATGTCTTTGGTTTTAGATCCTTCAAGAGGAATCCTTGCTAGAACTTCGCCAGCATGAAGTTTCTTGCCATCTTTAAGATTAACCAAAGCCTTAGCAGGCAATGAATAGTTAGCCGGAGTTTTATGCTCCCCCAATGGAACAGGTTTACCTTTTGAGTCTACTAGAGCAATTGAAGGCACTTTATCTTTACCAGCTGAAGGTCTTTCAGCCACATCAATCACCTCAATACTAGAGAGACCTGTAAGTTCATCTGTTTTAGATCGAACAGTCACTCCATCTTCAATGTCAGAGAATTGAACAATTCCCTCTACTTCGCTGATAATAGGACGTGTATATGGATCCCAACCAGCAATTTTTAATCCAGGCTCAACGCTGGTTTGATCTTTAGCCAATAATGTTGATCCATAAATTAATTTGTGCTGCTCGATTAATTTACCTTTTTCATCTGTAAGAGTGACTTGACTATTTCTTGAAACAACAACTTCTTGTTTATCTTTATTGGTAACTGTTTTAATGTCTGAAGAGAAATTAATCACTCCAGAATTATTTACAACAATTGCATTATCTTCTGATGCGCTAGAGGCAGCTCCACCAATATGAAAAGTACGCATAGTAAGCTGTGTTCCTGGCTCGCCGATAGATTGTGCTGCTACGACTCCCACAGCCTCTCCTCTGTGAACTAGATGGCCTCTTGCCAAGTCTCTACCATAACACTTGGAACAAACCCCATAGCTAGCCTCACAGGTCATTGGAGATCTAACTTTTAGTGATGAAATATTAAGTTCGTCGATTTTCTTAACTGAATCTTCATCAATTAAGTGGCCGCTTGGATATACTTCCTCACCATCGGAGTTTGAAATGCTCTCAGCAATAACTCGCCCAAGGATTCTTTCTGCAAGAGGCTGAATAATATCTCCACCCTCTACAATTGAAGAAACAACAACTGACTCTTCTGTTCCGCAGTCTTCTTCAACAACAACTGAATCCATGGCCACGTCACAAAGTCTTCTAGTTAAGTAACCAGAGTTCGCTGTTTTAAGGGCCGTATCAGCCAAGCCTTTTCGAGCTCCGTGAGTAGATATAAAGTACTGAAGAACTGAAAGGCCTTCTCTGAAGTTAGCTGTGATTGGCGTTTCAATAATAGAACCATCTGGCTTGGACATAAGTCCTCGCATTCCAGATAACTGCCTAATCTGAGCAGGCGATCCCCTCGCCCCTGAATCAGCATAAATAAATACAGAATTAAACGAAGCTTGATCCACTTCTTTTCCATCAGCGTCCTCTACTTGATCAGTGCTAATTTTTGTCATCATTGCTTTAGCAACTTTTTCATTTGCTCTAGACCAAATATCAATTACTTTGTTATAACGCTCGCCCTGAGTGACTAATCCAGATTCATACTGAGTCTCTATAGACTTCACTTCTTTTTCTGCGGCATCAATAATTGTTGGCTTTTCATCTGGAATGACAAAATCATCAACACCAATTGATGAGCCTGAGCGAGTTGAGTGCTCAAAGCCTAAATACATTAATTGGTCAGCAAAGATAACCGTCGCTTTTAATCCAGCTTTTCTGTATGAAAGATCTATTAGGTTAGAAACAGATTTCTTATCCAGGGTTTTATTTACGTTATCAAATCCAACCTCGATAGGAGAAATTCTCCATACCAATACTCTACCTACGGTAGTTTCTTCTAGGAATGTTCCCTTATCAGCATTCGTAATTCTTACTTTAATATTTGCATGAATATCTAAAGTTTCGGATTCGTATGCTCTTAAGACTTCATCAGGGTTACTGAAAACTCTTCCATCACCTTTAACGTTAACTCTATCTCTTGTCATGTAATAAAGGCCAAGCACAATATCTTGAGTAGGATTAATTATCGGCTCTCCATTTGCAGGAGATAAAATATTATTTGTTGACATCATTAATGCACGGGCTTCTAGCTGCGCTTCAATAGATAAAGGTACATGAACAGCCATCTGGTCACCGTCAAAGTCAGCATTAAATGCAACACAAACGAGAGGATGTAATTGAATAGCTTTGCCTTCCACAAGAAGAGGTTCAAATGCTTGAATACCTAATCTATGAAGCGTAGGAGCTCTATTAAGAAGAATTGGGTGCTCTCTAATGACATCCTCTAAAATCTCCCATACTTCTGGAGTTTCGCGTTCTACTAATTTTTTAGCAGCCTTGATAGTTGTCGCTAGTTCCTTTTGCTCAAGTTTTCCATAAACATATGGCTTGAAAAGCTCTAAGGCCATTTTTTTAGGAAGTCCACATTGATGAAGCTTCAAATTTGGACCTGCAACAATTACAGACCTTCCAGAATAATCAACTCGCTTACCAAGGAGGTTTTGTCTAAATCTTCCGCCTTTACCTTTAATCATATCTGCCAATGATTTAAGAGGTCGTTTATTTGTTCCAGTAATTACTCGGCCTCTTCTTCCATTATCCAAGAGAGCGTCAACACTTTCTTGGAGCATTCTTTTTTCATTTCTAACAATAATATCTGGCGCACTTAATTCTAATAAGCGTTTTAATCTATTGTTTCTATTAATTACTCGTCTATAAAGGTCATTAAGATCTGATGTTGCAAAACGACCCCCCTCAAGAGGAACCAATGGTCGCAAATCTGGCGGCAAAACCGGCAGAACATTCATGATCATCCATTCAGGTTTGTTTCCTGATTCATTGAATGCTTCAAGTAATTTTAATCTTTTAGATAACTTCTTTAATTTTGTTTCAGAGTTGGTTTGAGGAACTTCTTCTCGAATAATTCTAATCTCTTCAGCTAAATCAATCTCTTGAAGCAGCATTTGAACTGCTTCAGCGCCCATGGAGGCTGTAAACTCGTCGCCATATTCGTCAAAGGCTTCTACAAATTCCTCTTCAGTTAAAATTTGACATTTCTCTAGCTCAGTCAATCCTGGATCAGTAACAATGTAGCTTTCAAAATATAAAACTCTTTCAATTTCTCTTAATGTAATATCTAGCAATAAACCAATTCTTGAGGGAAGTGATTTTAAAAACCATATATGTGCAACTGGTGCAGCAAGCTCAATGTGACCCATTCTATCTCTTCTGACTTTTGCCAAAGTAACTTCAACACCACACTTCTCACAAACCACCCCTCGATGCTTCATGCGCTTATATTTTCCGCAAACACATTCGTAATCTTTTACAGGCCCAAAAATCTTGGCACAAAATAGCCCATCTCTCTCTGGTTTAAATGTTCGATAGTTAATCGTTTCAGGTTTTTTTACCTCACCAAATGACCATGATCTGACCATTTGAGGAGAAGCTAAACCAGCAGTAATAGAAGAAAAATCTTCTTGCTTAGTCTTTAATGAATTTAGTAAATCTTTCAATTATTTCTCCTAATTTTCTGAATCAAGTTCTAGGTTAATTCCAAGTGATCGAATCTCTTTTGTGAGCACATTAAATGACTCAGGGATGTTTGCATCCATTTCGTAGTTTCCATCAACAATATTTTTATACATTTTAGTTCTGCCTGGTACGTCATCAGACTTAACAGTGAGCATTTCCTGGAGAGTATATGAGGCTCCATAAGCTTCAAGAGCCCAAACCTCCATTTCACCAAACCTTTGTCCACCAAATTGAGCTTTTCCTCCAAGAGGTTGCTGCGTAACCAGACTATATGAGCCTGTAGAACGAGCATGCATTTTATCGTCAACCAAATGGTTAAGCTTAATCATGTACATGTAGCCAACTGTTACAGGTCTCTCGAACTGTCTTCCGGTTCTTCCATCGAATAAAGTTAATTGACCAGACTCAGGAAGGTCTGCAAGCTTTAGAAGCTGTTTAATTTCAGATTCCTTTGCTCCATCAAAAACTGGAGTTGCAATTGGAAGGCCTGAAGTTAAGTTGCTTGCCAAAGATTGAATCTCTGAATTATTAAAAGAGTTCAGATCTTCTTTGATTGTTGCGTTCTTGTTGTATAAAACATCTAAGTATTTTTTTAGCTCATCGGCTTTGGCTTTGGCTTTAATCATTTTATTGATTTTTTCACCAATCCCCTTAGCTGCTGAACCCATATGAGTTTCAAGAATCTGGCCAACATTCATTCGAGATGGGACACCAAGTGGGTTTAAGACAATATCAACTGGGTTACCCTCATCATCGTAAGGCATATCTTCAATCGGCATAATTTCAGAGATCACACCCTTGTTACCATGCCTTCCAGCCATTTTGTCACCAGGCTGAATTCTTCGTTTAACTGCCAAATAAACTTTAACAATTTTAATTACCCCAGGCGCTAAATCATGGCCGCGGATAATTTTTTGCTTTTTCTCATCAAAGCTTTCTTGAATATCTTTTAAGTATTGCTTTAATGCTTTTTCAGCATTTTCAATTTTACTGTTTGATGCATCATCTGAGGTTCTAACTGATAGAAGATCATCTAAGCTTAGTTCAGATAAGTCATCAGCAGCAATTGTAGAGCCTTTCTTTAAACCAGGCCCTTTAGAAACCTTGCTACCTTTAAGAATATCAACTAGACGAATTCTTGTCGCATCATTAATAATATTAATTTGATCATCTGCGTCTTTTTTTGCTACCGCTAGGTGGTCCGACTCGATTGATTGAGTTCTCTCATCTTTTTCCATGCCATCTCTTGTAAAGACTTCAACTCCGATCACAGTGCCATTTATACTTGAAGGCACTCTTAAAGATGTATCTTTTACATCGGAGGCTTTCTCACCAAAGATTGCACGCAATAACTTTTCTTCAGGGGATAGTTGAGTCTCACCTTTAGGAGTAATTTTACCAACTAAAATATCGCCAGCTTTTACTTCAGCTCCGACGTAAACCATTCCACAATCATCAAGCTTCCCAAGAGAACCCTCTCCAACATTTGGAATATCTGCAGTGATTTCTTCAGACCCTAATTTTGTATCTCTTGAAATACAAGTGAGTTCCTGAATATGGATAGAAGTAAATCTATCTTCTCTAGAAACTTTTTCAGACATTAAAATTGAATCTTCAAAGTTATACCCATTCCATGGCATAAATGCGATTCTGATATTTTGTCCTAAGGCAAGTTCGCCATTATCTACTGATGGGCCATCGGCTAAAATATCTCCATATTTAACTTTATCGCCCACAGAGACTAAGGGTCTTTGATTGATGCAAGTATTTTGATTAGATCTTGTAAATTTTGTCAGATTGTAAATATCAACAGCGTTATTTGAATTTTTAGAGTCTGTTACTCTTACAACAATTCTAGCTGCATCAACATTTTCAACAACACCATTATTCTTAGCGACAACACAAACACCAGAGTCACCTGCAACAATTGTCTCAAAACCAGTTCCTACAAGAGGCTTTTCAGGCTTAAGGACTGGCACAGCTTGACGCATCATATTTGAGCCCATTAGTGCTCTGTTTGCATCATCATGCTCGAGGAAAGGGATTAAAGATGCTGCAACTGAAACCACCTGTTGAGGGGCAACATCCATCAAATCAATTCTTTCTGGACTCATCAATGCAGAATCACCATTGTGACGAACAGGCACAAGGTCATCAGCGAATTTTCCAGCTTTATCTAGAACAGCATTTGCTTGAGCAATAACATGTTCAGCCTCGTCAATAGCTGAAAGATAAATAATGTCATTTGTAACTTTTCCTTTAATTACTTTTCTATAAGGGCTCTCAATGAATCCAAAGGCATTAGTTCTTGAATAGCATGCAAATGAGTTTATCAAGCCAATGTTTGGTCCCTCGGGGGTTTCAATAGGGCATAGGCGGCCATAATGAGTGGGATGCACGTCCCTAACCTCAAAACCAGCTCTCTCTCTTGTTAACCCTCCTGGGCCAAGCGCAGATACTCTGCGTTTATGAGTAATTTCGGACAATGGATTATTTTGATCCATGAACTGAGATAATTGGCTAGAGCCAAAAAACTCTTTAATAGCAGCGGTAACTGGTTTTGCATTAATTAAATCTTGTGGCCCAAGCTCATCAGCTTCAGCCATGCTCAATCTTTCTCTAACAGCTCTCTCAACTCTGATTAGACCAACTCTAAATTGATTGGCTGTCATTTCGCCAACAGATCTAACTCTTCTGTTACCTAAATGATCAATGTCATCGACAGTGTCATGACCGTCCCTTATATCCACGATCCCTTTCATAACACCTAAGATGTCATCTAAATCTAAAATGCCTGGAGTTTCTTTGGTTGTGTCAATTTTTAATCTTCTGTTAAATTTCATTCTTCCAACCTCTGAAAGATCGTATCTTTCATGATTGAAGAATAGATTTTGGAATAATTGCTCAGCTGAATCTTTGGTTGGTGGCTCACCAGGTCTCATCATTCTATAAATTTCAACTAAAGCTTCAAGCTTGTTTGAAGTTGGGTCAGCTCTTAAGGTAGTTGATATATATGGCCCTTTATCAAGCTCATTAATATATAAAGTATGAAGCTCAGAAACATTACCTTCTCTGAAAGATTCGATAATTGTTTGATCAATTTCTGTATTTGCAGGAACTAAGACTTCTCCAGTTTCCTTATTAAAAATATCTTTGGCGAGAACCTTTCCAATTAGGTAATCATCCTCAACTTTTAACGCAGTCATTTTAGCTTGTTCTAGCTCGCGAACATGCCTTGCTGTAATTCTTTTATTAGCCTCAACAACAACTTTTGATTTAATTTTTAAATCGACTGGAAGTGTTTGACCTCTCAACCTTGATGGTATTAATTCAATACTGATACCTTCTTTCTCAACCTGGACTGTATCAATTTCATAGAAGTTTTGAAGAATTTCTTCAGTTCCTATATCCAAAGCTTTTAAAATAATAGTAGCTGGGATTTTTCTTCTTCTATCTATTCGGCAATAAAGATTATCTTTAGGATCAAATTCAAAGTCTAACCATGAGCCTCTGTAAGGAATTATTCTTGCTGAATAAAGAACCTTACCAGATGAATGTGTTTTACCTTTGTCATGATCAAAGAAAACGCCAGGTGATCTATGAAGTTGGTTTACAACAACTCTTTCTGTTCCGTTAATTACGAATGATCCATTTTCTGTCATGAGAGGGACTTCACCCATGAATACTTCGCCCTCTTTTACATCTTTAACTTCTTGGAAATTAGTGTCCCTATCGTAAATAACTAAACGAACAACAATGCGCAGTGGAGCTGAATAACTCAAACCCTGAACTAAACATTCTTGAACTGTGTAACCAGGTTTACCTAGTTGATATGAAACATATTCAAGGGCAGCATTACCAGACACACTAGTAATAGGAAAAAGAGTTTGAAAAACTTCTTCAAGACCTTTGTTCTCTCTTGCACTTACTTCAACATATTGTTGAAGAAATTGTGTATAAGATTCAAGTTGAGTCTCAATTAATTTTGGAAGTTGCATTACTTTTGGCAATCTTCCGAAGTTTTTTCTAATTCTTCTTTTTTCTGTATAGCTGTATGACATATGTCGCCCTTTAAAAATGTTTTAAATGAAAGATTATTTAAGCTCTGCTGAAGCTCCTGCTTCGGTTAATTGCTTAAGCATTTCTTCAGCATCAGCTTTCTTAACAGCTTCTTTCAAAGTGTTAGGAGCGCCGTCAACTAAATCTTTAGCTTCTTTCAAGCCAAGTCCTGTAATTGCGCGAACAGCTTTAATTGCTTGAACTTTTTGATCACCAGCTGCAGTTAAAACTACGTCAAAGTCATCTTTTTCTTCAGCAGCTTCACCAGCATCTCCGCCAGCTGCAGCAGGAGCAGCGGCCACAGCAGCAGCTGCAGTAACACCGAATTTCTCCTCAATCGCTGAAATTAATTCAACTAAGTCCATAACGGACATCTCTTCTATCGCACTCAAAATATCATCTTTAGATATTGCCATTTTCTTCTCCTAGATTTAGGCGTTAGCCTGTTTGTTGTCACGAACTGCAGAAAGAACCCTAGCTAATTTACTTGGCACTTCATTAAGAAGTGTCGCAAATTTACCTATAGGTGCTTGAAGCACTGCAGCAATAAGAGTTAAAGCTTCTTCTCTTGAAGGCAAGGATGCTAAAACATCAATTTGCGATCCATCGAGAAGTTGCCCTTCCACAACCAAAGCTTTGATCTCAAGAGCTTCAAAGTTTTTTGCGTAAGTTTTTAACATCTTCGCTGCTGCACCTGGCTCAGCATATGAGAATGCAAAAAGTGAGGGACCTGTTAACACTTCATCGGTACAACCAAAATCAGTGCCTTCAAATGCCAATTTTGCAAGTGAGTTTTTGATAACCTGAATATGAACTCCAGATTCTGTTCCTTGTTTTCTAATTTCAGTTAACTCAGAAACCTTAAGGCCTCTGGCATCTGAAATTACAAGTGAAGATGCAGAAGCCGAAACCTCTTTAACTTCTTGAACTATTCTCTCTTTATCTTCTCTAGCTAACGCCACAGCAATTCTCCTATTAATGCCTTTCGGCTAATCGGTGACAAACCGCCTTCGCAATTTGAACACCACCTACGTAGGAAATTAAGCTTTCGCACCTACGGTCTTTGACGGCTGCGATTAACGCAACAATCTAGGGTCAAAAAAGACCCTAAAACTTATACAACTAATGAAGCAGGAGTCACTTTAACCCCCGGTCCCATCGTGCTACTCAAAGCAACGCTATGAATATAAACACCTTTTGCAGTAGCTGGCTTTAATTTCTTTACTTCTTCTAGCATCGCCGCTGCATTTTCTTGAATTTGGTTTGTTGCAAATGACACCTTGCCAATACAACCATGAAGAATTCCATTCTTATCTGTTCTGAACCTTACTTGGCCAGATTTTGCATTATTAATTGCTTCGCCAACCTTTTCAGTAACAGTTCCAGTTTTTGGGTTAGGCATCAAGCCTTTAGGTCCAAGCACTTGCCCAAGCTGACCAACAATTTTCATTGCACCCTGAGAAGAAATTACAACGTCGACCTGAATTTCCTCTTTTTTAAACTTTTCAGCTAAATCTTCCATGCCAACAAAATCTGCCCCAGCATCAGTTGCTTCCTTCGCTTGATCGCCATCTGCAAATACTGCAACCGTGACAGCTTTTCCCAGTGAGTGTGGCAAAGTGATTGCTCCTCTAACATTTTGGTCTGACTTCCCTGGATCAATTCCAAGCCTAAGAGCTATATCAACCGACTCATCAAACTTATTTGATTTCACTGTCTGAAAAATATTCATAGCTTCTTCTAATGAATATGTATTTTCAGGATTTACAAGCTCTAATAGCTGTTTCTTCTTCTTTGTAAGCTTAGTCATTATTTAACCTCTACTCCCATGCTTCTTGCTGTTCCAGCAATAATTTTTACTGCTTGATCCATTTCGTTTGCATTTAAGTCTTTTTGTTTGGCTGTAACAATATCCTCAAGCTGAGCTCTTGTGATAGTTCCAACTTTATCTCTATTTGGAACACCGCTTCCCTTCTCAAGGCCAAGGGCTTTTTTAATCAAAACAGATGCTGGTGCAGATTTAACCTGAAAAGTAAAAGACTTATCTTCATATACGGTAATGACTACTGGAAGAGGGAGGCCTTTTTCCATGTTTTGTGTTTCTGCATTAAATGCATTACAAAAATCCATAATATTTACAGCCGCTTGACCCAAGGCCGGTCCAACTGGAGGGCTCGGATTAGCTGCGCCTGCAGGGATTTGGAGTTTTAAAATTGTTGCTACTTTCTTTGCCATTATGTTTTCTCTATTTGCATGAAATCTAATTGAACTGGAGTGGATCTGCCAAGAATTTGAACTGAAACTTTAACCATACTTCTTTCATAATCAACTTCTTCAACAACGCCGTTAAAGTCATTAAATGGGCCATCACACACCCTGATAACTTCACCGGGTTCAAATAGTGTTTTAGGTCTTGGAGCTTCTTCGCCGACCTCAATTCTGTTAAGGATATTATCAACATCACTTTTTGAAATAGAAGATGGCTTATCTTTCTTGCCACCAACGAATGTACTAACCCTTGGAGTATGCTTAACAAGCTGCCAAGTATCATCATTCATTTCCATCTCTATTAAAATATATCCAGGGAAAAATTTACGTTCTGTTTTTTTCTTAGCACCACTTTTAAGCTCAACAACTGATTCAGTTGGCACAAGAATTTCACCAAATTGATCCTGCAATCCAGCAAGTTGAATGCGTTCTTCGATAGCAGCTTTTACTTTAAGCTCGTATCCAGAATATGCCATGATTACGTACCAATTCACTTTATTACTACCCTAAAATTAATTTAGTTAACCAACTCAAAAGAGATTCTAGTGCCCAAAAAAATAAACAAAGGACAACGATAGAACCAAATACCACCATAAATGTTTGAGTTGTTTCCATTCGAGAGGGCCAAACAACCCTTCTCATCTCAGTCCTTGACTCACGCATGAGCTTGACTGCGCCGCTTCCAAAAACTGTTGTGGCAAGAATAATGATCGCAAGAATAAAAAGTGCAACTACCGCAAGAACTCTATAAAGGAATGCAACTTCAGTGTAATAGCCATTGCCAACAATAGCAGCTGAAAAGATGCCTATGGCTAGGAGCCATTTGATCTTATCGGCAATGTTCGATGCGTTACCTTTTGCCATATTTGTTCTTTAAACCAGCTCCGTGGCAGGCCAGGAGGGACTTGAACCCCCAACCTACGGTTTTGGAGACCGTCGCTCTACCAGTTGAGCTACTGGCCTAAATTTTCTCCTATAAATAGAGACAAAAATGCCGAGCGTTAATCTCGGCACAATTGTAAAATTGTTAAATTACTTAATAATCTTAGCGACTACGCCAGCTCCAACTGTTCTTCCGCCTTCTCTAATCGCAAATTTCAAACCTTCTTCCATAGCGATTGGAGCAATTAGAGTAACTGTCATCTTAATGTTGTCACCAGGCATAACCATTTCAACGCCTTCAGGTAATGCACAAGCACCAGTTACGTCAGTTGTTCTAAAATAAAACTGAGGTCTGTAATTGCTAAAGAAAGGAGTATGTCTTCCACCCTCTTCTTTGCTTAGCACGTATATTTCTGCTTCAAATTCTGTATGAGGGTTGATAGAACCAGGAGCACTTAGTACTTGACCTCTTTCAACCGCATCTCTCTCAATACCTCTCAAAAGAACACCACAGTTTTCACCAGCTCGACCTTCATCCAATGATTTTCTGAACATCTCTACACCAGTACATGTTGTAGCAGTTGTGTCTTGGATTCCAACAATTTCTAAAGGATCGCCAGTTTTAACAATTCCTTGTTCGATTCTTCCTGTTACAACAGTTCCACGGCCAGAAATAGTAAATACATCCTCAACAGGCATTAAGAAAGGTTTTTCAATTTCTCTAGCGGGCTCTGGTACAAATGAATCCAAGGCTTCAATCAATTTTGTTACAGCAGGAACTCCGATGTCGGAAGTATCACCTTCTAAAGCTTTAAGAGCACTTCCAACTACAATTGGAGTGTCATCGCCTGGGAAGTCATACATATCTAAAAGTTCTCTAATTTCCATCTCAACTAATTCTTGCAATTCAGCATCATCAACTTGGTCAGCTTTATTTAAAAATACAACGATTTTTGGAACACCAACTTGCTTAGCAAGGAGGATATGCTCTCTAGTCTGTGGCATTGGACCATCAGCAGCACTAACAACTAATATAGCTCCGTCCATCTGAGCAGCGCCTGTAATCATGTTTTTTACATAATCAGCATGTCCTGGGCAGTCAACGTGAGCGTAATGTCTTGTATTTGAGACATACTCAACATGAGAAGTTGCAATTGTGATACCGCGCTCTCTTTCCTCTGGAGCATTATCAATGTTTGCAAAGTCTACAATTTCTCCACCAAATACTTCTGATGCAACTTTTGTTAAAGCAGCAGTTAAAGTAGTTTTACCATGGTCAACATGACCAATTGTTCCCACGTTTACATGGGGTAGCGTTCTTTCGTATTTTTCTCTAGCCATTTCTTGCCTCTCTATTTTAAAATTAACTCTAAAATTTACCTAAAAAATGGAGCTCATAACCGGACTTGAACCGGTGACCTCTTACTTACCAAGCAAGTGCTCTACCGCTGAGCTATATGAGCCCGTATTAGAGTATCCAAATTTAAGGTGGCGTATTATCCCCTTAAAAATCGATAAACTCAACCTTTTTTACAGTAAATATTCTATTAAAAAAATGGTGGAGGAGGCTGGATTCGAACCAACGTACTCGTAGAGAACAGATTTACAGTCTGCCGCCTTTAACCACTCGGCCACTCCTCCATTTCAAGGGTGCTATTTTTGTTCTAGAATGAACTGAAGTCAACTAGATTATTAATAACTTGCACAAATTAACACAAAAACGAGTTCTCAAAGGCCTAAATCAGGAAAATATAGACCTTTATCTGCTAGATTCAGTTAATTCAACAAACACTTTCGCAAAAGAAAAATTATCAAAGAAAGATTACCTAATTGTTACAGCAGAACAACAAACTGCTGGAAGGGGAAGGCAAGGAAAAGAATGGTATAGCCCAGACTCAGGTAATATTTACATGAGCATCAAATTTGAAAATGATGACCCTGCTCCTCTCAGTCTGATTATCGGACTTTTAATTTCTGAAGCAATGGATTCTGTTTCAGGTCAAAAAATAAATGCAGGTCTAAAATGGCCAAATGATTTGTTAATAAGTAATAAAAAAATATGTGGAATTTTAATTGAATCTCAAATCGATGCAGGCAATATTGAATTCATAGTTGGCATTGGAATAAATTACTCTCTACCTAAAAAAGAAGCATGGTGGGGGGAGATCGGCAATTTGGTAGAAATTCTTCCACGAGAAAAATTAATAAATAGCATTTTGAGAGGTGTTATTAATTATTCAGAGAATGGTTATAAAAACTGGAAGGCTGCTTGGGAAAAAAGATGCATGCATTTGGGCGTTGAATTAGAAGCCGTATCAAATAACCAAGAAGAGATAGAGATTGGCATCTTTAAAGGCATTAACGAAGAAGGTAAAATGCTGCTTCAAACACCAAGCGGACTTAAAATTATTAGCTCAGGAGAATGCTCAATAAAGGGAGTGTATTAAATTATGATTCATACGATTTTTAAATCAGAAATTAACCACAATCAATCTACTTCTATTGATTCAATTATATTTGGCGCAGGATGTTTTTGGGGGGTTGAAAGAAAATTTTGGGTACTGCCGGGAGTGGTTATGACTTCTGTTGGTTATGCAGGTGGAGACCATGATGAGCCCAATTATGAACTTGTTTGTGCTGGGGCTACTGGTCACGCTGAAGTTGTAAAAGTTGATTATGACCCCCTCAAGATTTCATTGAGGGAATTATTAAAAGTTTTTTGGGAATGCCATAATCCCACCCAAGGAATGCGACAGGGAAATGACATAGGAACTCAATATAGATCAGTATGCTTGTGTGTGAAAAAATCTGACGAAGAGCTTGTACAAGAAAGTTTAAAGCTCTATCAAAAAGTTTTAAATGGATCTGGGTATGGAAATATCACTACAGAGATTAAGGTTGAAAGCACTTACTATTTAGCAGAGGAATATCATCAACAGTACTTAGATAAAAATCCAAATGGGTATTGTGGGATTGGTGGAACAAATTGCTCTTTCCCAAATTTATAAAAAGTATATAATAATTTTTTTTTGCCGGTATAGCTCAGTTGGTAGAGCAGTTGATTTGTAATCATCAGGTCCCGAGTTCAACTCTTGGTGCCGGCACCATCTTTCAATTCATATAAAAAATAAATAAATAATTAGAAGTGCCGCCAAGATAAGGTAAGTAACATATTCCTCATGCTCTTGTATTGAATATGGTCCATCTATCTTGCTGAGCCTATTAAATACATTGTGAAGGTGATAAGAAAAAAAGAATTGCCCAACTAAAATTAAAGCAGTAATTAAGCCTATGAAACCATTCGCTATTAATGATTCAATTAGAGTAATCATGTTTTGAAGAGGTGAGGGGAATAAAGATATTTCACCCAAAACTAAGCTCAGCATAATGGCTGTAAACCATAACAAAAGTAGCCCATAGCCAAGCAAAGCATAAGTACCAGTAATATACATTAAGATCTTCGCCAAAGATTTACTCATACGGGCCTCTTAAAAAACGTTACAGAGCAAACAATATCAATAAAAAAAATTCTAGTCAGCATTTTAGCAAAGGATTTAATCATATAAATATGTATAAAAATAAAACTATATTAACAATAACAGTAAAAAAAATTTAACTCAAAAGTAAGGATTTTATTGGCATGGAAATTGCATCTATAGAGGTGTGCGCTAGGCATTTATCATTTCCCCCTAGTATAAGTTGAATACATATTCACCTAGATGTTTGGCGCACTGCCTCTTTAAGGTATCTTGGCTGATTAAAAAGCAGCTTATTTTTATAAGGTTATAAATTAAGTTCAGCTGTAAAGTTAATCAAACGCCCTCTCGGGTCATGAACTCTTGTATCAAAGCTAAAATCTGGAGCGTCAAACAGCAATGGAGCCTTTTTATTAAAAGCATTCATAACACCTACCCCTAGTTGCAATTCGCCTGCTGATATTTGAAATGATTTTGAGATTGATAAATCATGCAATAAAAATGACTTAACGTAGTTGTTATACCCGAGATTAATAGCNNGAGGCTGGAATCGATCGTAAGTTTGAGTATCCATCAACGTATCTTGTATTTAGACCAACTACCAAGTTATTGATTTTCCAGCTAAAAAAAGTATTTAATCTAAGCTTAGGCAAAGAATGAGTGTGGGCATCATAATTGAATTTGCCAACTCTATTGACCATCAGTGAGTGATCTGAACCCTCTCCTTCATGGTCTTCTGGAGTAAGAAATTCAGATATTTCTGTTGCCTTGACTGAATAACTTAATTCACCGTATTGAGTAGATTTAAAAAAGTTTAATTCTATGTCCAAGCCATTCACTTCTGTTTTTTCTTCATTGAAATATGAGGTGCTAACTGCAATTAATTCACCGAATTGATTCCTGGTAATGCTTGCACCATTTGGGTTGCTGTTTAGCAATACTTGTGCACTTTCCACTTCAATGCGATCTTTGTAATTAATAGCCCAGTAATCAACAGTGAAATCCAACACATCAGAGATATTCCAAATCAATCCAAGACTTATATTTTCTGAAGTCGCAGGCTTTAAGCTTGGGTTGCCTAATAGAGCTAAACGCACAAAAGGAGAATTATTAATGTCTCTTACACTTCCTAGCTGAATCTCAGATGAAAACATTTGTGCCATTGATGGAGCAGTAAATGAGGTTCCAACAGAGCCTCTGATTAAAAATTTATCTGAGGGCGAATACTTAAAAGAGAGCTTTGGATCAAAGGATGAATCATTATTAAGCTTTTCATACCGGCCAGAAAAAATTAGATCTAGTGTCTCAGAAAACTTTGTATTTGTTTCAAAGAAAATTGCTTGCTTTTCCCTGCCAGTATTTACATTTTTGCCTCCGCCAAGAAAAAGTAAATCAGCTCCCTTGATAAGCTTTCCAGCGTCATCAAAAGTTGCCCTGCTGCCATCTGAATAATCTATTTCAAGATCTTCTGAATTTAATTGAAAGCCCAATGCAAAATCAATTCCATTGCTTGAACCAGTCAATACCCCATCAAGAGAGAGAAGATTGCCAGTCTTAATAGAGGTCTCTGAACCTTTAATATAACTAATCAAGCTTGCAGAATTTTCTAGTGGTAAAAATATATTCCACTGCTCATTACCATTAGGTCCGCCTTGTCCAAGTATGGCTGCTTCAAACCGTGACTCAACAGTATCAGGTCTATTGTGCTTATTTTTATGTTCACTTGCAGTAAGAGATAGTTCAAAATTTAATTCTTCAGAAAGATCAAATATCAAGCTATTGCTAAAATGGTATTGTGAAATAGCTTTTGGAGAGTTGGGTGAGGGAAATGCTGAACCAAGTGGTCTTCCATACCAAATCACAGGAACATTAAATGGACTGCCTCCTTGCCCAGGGAGGATTTTTTTAGACAGGTATGACAGGGCTGGATAAGATGGAGACTGAGGATTGTCATTTACATCAACCGAAGCCATAAGCAATGTCATGGAATAATCTATTTCTGCGCTCGATCTTTCAAAGTGAATGTACCCTTTTAAATGATCTTCATCATTTACTATATTAAATCTTTCGCCATAAAGAAATTTGCACCTAGGCCCAGCAATTACACCACCATTTGAAACACAGCTTGGGTCAGGGATTGTTTGATTTTTTGAATAGCTACCTGCGTAGGGTCCTGATACCAATGAATCAGCTGCCGTAACCTTAAAACTATTGCCCAGACCGCTGAGCCCTAGCTCGGCAATTTTTGGAATCTCGCTAGCATTTAGTGGCGACCTATTGAGTGTGCTTACGGCAATTACATATTTCCCATCAAAAGCCTCTCCACCGTAAAGCATTCCTAAAGAACGATCTTCTTGATCGTAGTTTGATGTTTGCTGAGTGGAGGCAGAAATTCTCAAGCCATCAAATGCATGATAAGTGTGAAAATTGATAACGCCGGCGACTGCATCGGATCCATACAAAGAAGTTGCACCATCTTTTAAGATTTCAATTTGCTCAAGTGCAATTTC
>ENA-UZWS01000177-UZWS01000177.1-metagenome-genome-assembly--contig:-Day-3-25m-contig-177_pt1 | contig 29071 bp, 46 predicted proteins | sample MGYA00260343_ERZ794903 | MGnify/ENA metagenome assembly ERZ794903
TTGCTTACACAGCTCGAAGAAACTATACAATCCCTCTACGAGACTAATCAATTAAAGTACTTTATAGCTAGAATAACAACTAACCAAGTTTTATCTAACACATCTCCATTTCACAAGACTTATCGTGACAGAGGGCTTATGGATGCCCCTATCTACTTTGAATACGATGGTACTGCGGATGATTTATGGAAGAAAGCGTTATCGATAGAAGATGTTATGTGTAAAGATGTAATTTACTTTAGATTTGAATACGGGATGAAAATATCGCAAATAGCAACCATAAAAGGTGTTTCAGAGCGATATGTATATAGAGTTTTATCAAGAACCCTAAAATATTTGAAAAAAACTTCGTAAAAGAGGTTCAGTATTTGGGTGTTTTTACTATTTATTAATGTATAACTATTCAAGCAGCTTTGGGTTTATTCGATTTCTTTACAAACAAAAAAACCAACACGGACAAGGAAACTCGCTCTGTGTTTGGTCAAACTGTGCTAAACGGTATTTTCGGTAATGCTTCAGGACAAGGAGTATCAAAAGAACAAGCAATTCGCATATCGACTGTTTGGTCGTGTGCTAGAGTTCTTTCAGAAACAATAGCCTCCCTTCCTATCTCGCTTTATTCTAAAGATGAAGATAATAATAAGATTAAATTAAAAAACGATCCATTAAATAATTTAGTGGGTGAACAACCATCTCCGTTATACACCTCTTTTATGTTTTTTGAAAGAGCTTTGGTTGATTTAAGTTTTGATGGTAACTTCTGTGCTTATATAGAGCGTAATCAAGGCGGTTTACCAATAGGGCTACACCCGATTCAATTTAACGATGTAGAAGTATATGTTTCGCCTGATGGGAGGGGAGTTTATTATGAGGTTACACAAAACAACGAAACCCCATATCCTATAACTGGAAAGGTGCAATCCATAAATATGATTCACATAAAAGGGTTATCGACTGATGGTATTGTAGGCAAGTCACCTATTGAAGCAGCAGCAGAAACTCTAGGAATCTCAATATCATTAGATAAACACGCAGGGGCTTGGTTTAAGAACGGCTCACAATTAGGAGGAATACTAAAACATCCAGGGACTCTTAAACCCGAAACTGCTAAACGCTTAAAGGAATCTTGGAACTCTAACTACTCAGGGACTCTTAACGCAGGTAAAACTGCAATACTTGAAGAAGGTATGGAGTGGACTGCTAGAACTGTTCCAAACAATCAAGCTCAATTTATCGAGTCTAGGGAGTATCAAGTAAGTGACATTTGTCGTATCTTCAGAGTGCCTAATCACCTTGTGAACGACCTATCTAGAGCAACTTACAGCAATATCGAAGCACAACAAATCGACTTTGTGGTACACACTATCACTCCTTGGATCAAGAGGATTGAAAGCGAACTAAACGCAAAATTAATTCCCTCAAAAAAGAGAGGAACTGAATACTTTAAATTTAACCTTACAGCCATTCTTAGAGGAGATTCTAAGAGTAGAGCAGATTACTACCGAACATTGGTAAACATCGGTGTAATGTCACCTGACGAGGTTAGGTCACTTGAAGATATGAACCCTATGGGTAACGAAAGCGAAAAGGTTTATATGCAATCTAATATGATGCCACTTGACCGATTAGGTGAAGATACATCTAGACAGAAATTATCAGAATAAACTTACAGATATGAAAGATAACAAAGAGATAAGAGTATATTCTTCTGATTGTGAGATTCGTATGAGTGAAGGCTCAGACGAGATTACGGTTAGCGGGTATGCTGCTTTATTTGAACACGAAAGTAGAGATTTAGGCTTTAGAGAGTCTATTTCTAGAGGTGCTTTCGAGGGTAGGTTAGATGACAATGTTATCCTAACTTACAACCACGATATGAACGCTATCTTAGATAGAAATCAAGGTGGTACACTTAAGCTCTCAGTAGATGAGAGAGGATTAAAATATGATGGAACTTTACCAAACACTTCTACAGGTAACGATGTCGCTGAACTTATGCGTAGAGGTTTATTATACGAATCATCTTTTGCTTTTACAGTTGAAGACGATGAGTGGACTCAAGATGGTGATGTCCATAAAAGAAGCATTAATAAAATCGGCAGGTTATTTGATGTTTCTATAGTTGGTGTTGGTGCTTACGCTAATACTGACGTTGCCCTACGAGCTTTGGAGCAAATCAAGGAAGATGTTTCCGAGAAAGTAGAAGAAGTGGTAGTAGAGCAAGAACAAGTATGCGATAGTGAAGAAACACTTAATAAAATCGAAATGTTACAAAATGAATTAACTCTAAAAAGTAAACTCTAAAAAGATGAAAAACTCTGTAGAATTACGTCAAGAAAGAGCAGAAATGATTGCAGAAGCAAACACTCTACTCGAAACTTGTAAAACTGAAGCTCGTAACTTCAACGAAGATGAACAAGTATCTTACGATGCTAAAATCGAAAACATCGATAAACTTAAAAAAGACATTGAAATGGTCGAAAGACAAGAAAAATTGAACGCTGAGATTGCATCTAATGTAGGTTCTGCTTCAGTTCAAAAAACTTCTGATTTGAAAGAAGTTCGCAACTATTCCGTTTTCAAAGCGATTAAAGGAATGATGAACAACAACCTGGATGGTGTTGAAAAAGAAATGCACGACCAAGCAGTAAACGAAGCTAGAGCAGCAGGTTTTTCTGTAAATGGTTTGGGTATTCCTGCTTTCTTAATGGAATCTCGTGCTGATGTAACACAAGGAACGTCTGCAATTGCTCCTACTAACGTATTGGCTTACGCTGATGCAATGAGAGAAGCGTCTGTATTTGACAAGGTTGGTGCACAAATCTTAACAGGTTTATCTGCTAACACTACTATTCCTGTTACGGGTGCTTCTTCAGTAGCTTGGGCTTCTGAGGTTGATGCAGCAGCAGATGGTGGAGCAAACTTCGGAAAAGTTGAATTAACTCCTATTCGTCTTGCAGCTACCGTAGACATCTCTAAGCAATTATTGCTACAAAATAGCGGAGCTGAAGCAGCAATTATGGCTGATTTAGGTCGTGCAGTAGGTGGTAAAATTGACCAAGCGATTTTCAACGCAACTACTATTACAGGTGCACCAGTTTCTATCTCTGCAACATCAGGTTGTGGTACTATCACAGAAGCAGCGTTTTCTGATGGTGTTTCTGTAATGAAAGATTTGGTTGCTGCTGAACAAGAATTAGGTCTAGCAGGTGGTTTAGAAGGAGCTTTGAGCTATGTTTGTAGCCCTGAGTTGATTTCTCAAATCAAGCGTGGTGTACAAGTTGCTTCTGTAAGTGCAGGTTTAGATGGTATGCTAGTAAATGGTTACCCAATTAAATTCACTAATGGTTGTTCTAAATCAGCAGGTGCAAGTGGTGACTTCGTATATGGTGATTTCAGCAAATTAATCGTTGGATTGTTCGGTGGAGTTGACATTATGGTAGACCCTTACACTCAGGCTGCTAATGGTCAAACAAGATTGGTTGTAAACAACTACCTTGACTTCGGTGTTACTAATGGAGCAGGTTTCGTAAAAGGAACTTCTTTAACAGCGTAACAATAGCTTATAGTTTATAAAAAGGGAGTCCTTCGGGGCTTCCCTTTATTTACCTCTTTACTTACAATATTAACCCTATGTACTTAGACCCAAATACAAACATACAAGGCGATTTAGTTCTAACAGACGATCCTACGACACAAGTAGTTTCTGTAGCTGAAATCAAATCTCATCTTCGTATAGATACGAGTGATGAAGATACTTTGTTAGGTCTATATATAGATGCTGCTACTGAGATGGCAGAGAATTATTGTGGTAGACACTTTATTACTCACGAGTACAAGTTGTACTTTAATAACGTGGTTCAAGAGGCTTCATTAATCTTTCCTGATTGTACTTTATTTGTACAGACAGGAGGTAATGACCACCACCCTGTTTATTACATCGATGCTAATGGTGTTACACAGCACTCAGACGATGCTTATATAGATGCTTATTCAAATCCATCTATAGTATATTTGAGTAGTGCGTTTACAAGCCCAACCTTAAATGATAATGCTGCTAATGTATTTTGGTTTCATTTCAAGACAGGATTTGGAGCAGTAGCAGACGTACCACAAGCTGTTAAACAAGCGATTAAGTTAATCGTAAGCGATATGTATTACTTCAGAGAAGATAGAAAGCGTAAGTTTCCTATGGCTTCTGAGATACTATTACAACCTTATAAATGCTATCATTAAGATATGGCGTTTATTAGTAAAATAAAGGCAGGAGATTTTAACCAAAGGATTAAGTTAAAGTCGTTAACTACTGCACAAGATGATTTTGGAGGGGTTACAAGCACTTATTCTGTTCTGACTACTGTTTGGGCTAATAAGAACGTAAAGACCCTTAGAGACATCGAGGAGAAGTTTGAGGGCGAAGAGCTTCAATCTTATGGTAGATTTGTTTACACTATAAGATACTCAAGCGAAACTAAAAATATTAAGTCAAACTGGATTGTTGAAGAAGTTGAAACAAGTGATATTTATGAGATTCTAGGTTTTGTTATAGACCCTCGTAAAGAGTTTATCGAGATATTCGTTAAACAAGACTTGCCAACACAATCACCTGTCTAGTATGGCTAAACCAAAAAAGAAACAAAACTTTCGGATAGAGGTAAAGGGAATCCAAGAAGTTCAAAAAAGGCTTAAAAAGTTAGGATTAACCGCTAAACAATCTCGAACTGAAATAAACAAGGCTCTTAGACCTGCTGCTAATATGCTTTCAAAGGGTATTAGTCGGGCTTATAAGAACCAATTTAAAAGCAAGAATCCTGGTCGAAGATACGATCCGTCATCCAAGAGTTATAGAAACGGGATGAGAACGGCAGATACGATTGGGATTATTACTGCTAGGAGGTCAAGACAACCTGGGTTGTACGTTGGTCCAAGATTAAGAAAGGTAAACCCTCACTATTGGGAAGGCAAGACAAGTAAAAACCTTGCTGCAATGCAAATAAAAGGGTATAAAAATAGGGCAGGAGAGTTCGTTAAATACAATAATGTATTTAAAGAAACAGCAGAATCTATGGGAAACCAAGTATCAGCAAAGGCTAAGAAAGACTTAGGTAAGTTGATAGATAAAATGATAAAAAAAGCAGGATTTTAGATGTTTGCAATAATAGGACAAAAAATAACTGACAGATTAAATAGTAACTCCGATTTTGTTGACGCAAACGGTGTAACTCTTGGTTCTGAGCTTATATCTAACAATACTTGGGATAATGTTACGGGTTGGTTTTATTACCCACCTACAGCTCCTATAGACCTAATAGCCGTAGACAATACCTTAAAAGTGAAAACAGGTGGTAGTGGATATGAGGCTAATGCAGGTACAATTTTATCCGTGCAAGAAGGAAAGACATATTTTTGCCAATACTCATACAACTCCTCTTATCAGACAAAAGTAGATATTGGTACATCGGTATTGAATAGAGATAATATACGACAAGGAGAGTCTTACTCAGCAGGTACTGGAACGGTTAGTTTCACTTTTACAGCGACTTCTACGACAAGTTATTTTCTCACTTTCATAAACGAAAGTACCGCTACTGATTCGTTTGGTCTTTTAACAGCTGTATCTGTAAAGGAGATAACAAAAGGAAAAGTATTCCCTGTGATAATACCACAAGGGACAGGCTACCCTGCAACGACTTACGAGATAGCAAATGTATCTAACTTTATGTCTAAGGGTAGTTCGTTAGCGTCTTGTGATGTATCAGTAAACATATCTTGTTTTGCAGATGGGTATGGAACAACATATAACCAAGCTAAAGCAGTTGTAGAGGCTTTAGACTTGTATCAGGTAACTTATAGCGAGGATGGACAATCCTATACTGCTAAGTTTAGGTTTATGAATCTAGATGACGAGTATTATAAGCAACCCGAAAAATTCTACAAAAACTTAACTTTCAATTGTTTAATAATTAAAAACTAAAATAAAATGGCAATTTTAAACGCAACAGATGTTGTTATTTCTATACACAACACAGCAAGTACTGCACACGGATCGGTAGTAGACGAACTTTTATTTGCTACTTCAGCTTCTTTGTCTGTTTCTAGAGACTTAAGAGACTCTACTAACAAGTCAAGTGCAGGATGGTCTGAATCATTAGCAGGTCTTAAATCTTGGGAGCTTTCAGGAGATGGATTTGTTGAATTTGCAAACGCAGACTCAAATACCAAGAACGTAAAAGATTTGTTCACTCAAATGATAGCTGACAATCCAGAGGTTACTGTAAAGTTCTCCGATGGCAATACTTACTACGTAGGTAACGCTTTTATGACTTCTTTAAGTATGGATGCAGGTGTAGAAGAAAACGCAACTTACTCAGTTTCATTAACAGGAACAGGTGTATTAACTCAAGGATAGTATTAACTTTTAAATCCATTATATTATGGCAATTAAAAACGCATCGGATTTATTAGTCTACAAGAAAACAAGTCCTGCTCAACCGCAGATAACTAGGATTAAGATAAAGAGTTCTACTCCCATTAAGAATTTTACATCGGGTGAAAATATTATCATAAATAATATAACAGACGCAAGTGGTGATATTACTGATGGTCGAAATATTACCTTAACAGTCAATTCGGGGGCTTCATTATTCCAACATATTTCTTATGTGTTAAGGGTGGACTTCGGTTATACTGGTGATTCTACTTCTACTACTTCAGGAGCTTGGCAATACATAGACTTCACCAACGGAACTGATGGTCCTGTACCTACGCTAGAAGTAGTAAGCGGAACAGCCGAGTTCAAAAAGGGTGCAATCGTAATAGATGTAATCGAATCAGGTCAATCTTTAGTATATCAACCAATCGCTTATAGTACATCCGCTTCTATTAGTATGAGTACGGATTTACGTGATATTACTACAAAAGATTCTCAAGGATGGCAAGAGAACGCTAAAGGGTTAGGTTCATTCGAGATGAGTACAGACGCTCTATGGGATGTAAACAACGCTGTTGGAGTCGAGTCTGCTGTAAACGATTTAGTAAGTGGTGATTCAGTAGATGTTAAGTTTTCCGACAGAGTTCGCAACTTAGTGGCTACTGAGGAGGTTTATGGTTCTAGTGAGTGGGGTGCTACAGGTATAAATTATACTAAACACCTTGAAGACCCATTTGGTCAATTTACAGCAGCAAAAATTGCTGTTTCCGTGGCAGGTGCTTATAGGGCAATATATTACAGTACACCTATTCAACTTGTTGAAGGAAAGAAAGTAACAATATCTGCTTACATTAAAGGTACATCTAACAATACAAGTGCCGTTTTTAAAACAGGTAAATACCCATCTTCAGGTTCGGGAGTTAATTTAACGCCAACAAGCTACGGTATCACAGGTTATCAAGCAACAGTAAGTGTAATAGGTACATATTTTATACATATAGATAATTTAAGTACATCAGAATGGACAAGAGTTTACGTTACTTATGATGCTATATCAGGAACTGATTTGAGTAATATAACCACAACTCTATATCCTGGCTCATCAACAACATCACAAACCACATCTGATGAAATAATAACCGCTTCGTGGCAAATCGAAACGAGTACATCCGCTACGGATTATCAAAACCCGACTGAGGTAGATTGTTACCAAGGTAAAGCGTTTGTAAATAGTGTTTCTGTAGACGCAGGAGTCGAGGATAACGCAACTTATTCTGCTTCGTTCACAGGTACTTCGGAGTTATTTGTTAATGGTCTAGGTCACGAGTTGCTAGGAGATAATTACTTTGATGGGGAGGAAACTACAAGTGGTTTAGATAAATTCTTAGTTCCTAATTGGAAAGTGTTTAATTCATCAACTAACGCAACAAGTTCTTTCCCTGGTTACGCTAAACTTAAATGGACAAGTGATGCACAAACTTATTTAGTTTCTCATACTGGTAGTGTAAATATAAACCCAATGGTTGTAGGTAAAGAGTATGAATTAACTTATACTGTTTCTACTTACATTAATGGAGACTTAGAATTAGGCAGTGCCACTGGAGACCCAACAATCCCTGTATCAGTAGGTACGCACACAATAAGATTTGAGGCTGATTTAACTTATTTGTATATCACGAGAGGAGACGCAACATCAGGTGAAGTTCATTTTAGTTACATATCTCTAAAAGAAGTATTCTCTTAAACACTAATAAATTAAAAAAAAAGGAAAAATGAAAAAGGTAGAAATAGGCGGTCAAGAACGACCAATCAGGTTTAGTTATTTAGCTTTAAAAGACATTTGTAATAAGTGCGGATTAAAGTTAAGCGAAATGAATCAGTTAGGATCGGAGATAGACCACATCGGTATCATCGCTTTCTATGGGCTAAAGGCAGGAGCTAAGAAGATTGGCGAACCTTTTAAGTACAAAGTAGCTGATATTGAAGAATGGCTTGATAACGAGGAGTTCACTAAAATCAACGAGATATTCGAGGCCTTCCAACTTGACCAACCTCAAAGCGAGGGAAAGTAGTTGAGGGAGAGGAGGTCGATGAAGAATCGGGAGATATTGATTGGGACAAACTCGAACAGATAGGATTAGGCAGAATGGGGTTGGGTTGTGATGAACTTTATGACTCGACCCCACGAACCTTTAACAATCAGTTAGTCGGTTTTAACGCTTATCAAGAACAACTAATGCAAGATAGGTGGGAGCAAACTAGGATGATAGTACACTCTACGATAGCACCGCACTCTAAGAAAAAGCTCAAGCCAAAAGAGGTTCTTCCTTTCCCTTGGGATAACGATAAGAAGGCTAATAAGAAGAAACAAGACGCATTGCCTTCAGAAGAATACATACAATCCGTACTAAAACGATACGAAAACAATTAAATAAAGCAAGATTATAATGGGTGGAATTAAGACTATATCGATAATTGTAGCAGCCAATATAAAGGGGCTAGAAGCAGGTTTAGGTAAAGCAAATAAATCTATAGCAGGTTTTGCAGCCAACGCAGCTCGTATAGGTTCTACTCTTTCATTTGGTATTACAGCACCTCTTACTGCTTTAGGTACTTCTGCATTTAAAGCTTTCAGAGAATTCGAATCAGGAATGAATAGGGTTGCTATGGTAACTCAAGCTAGTAAAGAAGAAATTAAATTACTTACTTCTGAAGCAAAAAGACTTGGTGCAACTACTAGATTTACAGCAACACAGGTATCAAAACTACAAGAGATTTTAGGTCGTAAAGGTTTTAAAACTGATGCGATAGTCGATATGACAGAATCTATATTGAATTTGTCTATTGCAGCAGGAGAAGATTTAAATGTTGCAGCGAACTCAGTAGCATCTACGTTAAACGCTTTTAATTTAGACGCTTCAGAAGGAACTAGGGTAGCAAACACTTTAGCACAAGCTACTGTTAATTCCTCACTTCAACTTAACACATTTACTACTGCGTTTGCAAATGCAGGAGCTTCTGCTAGTGCGGCAAATGTAGATATTGAGGAGTTGTCTGCTATGATAGGGGTCTTAATTGATAACGGTATTAAAGCATCTAGAGCAGGTACATCACTTAACTCTTTATTTATCACCTTAAAAGAAAAAGGTATAAGTTTGTCTGATACTTTGGATTTAGTATCTCAAGGAGAATTAGGTTTAGAAAAAGCTACTGCTATTGCAGGTAAACGGTTTGGTAAGCAATTACTTATATTGTCTAAAAATAGAGATAAAGTAAAACGACTTACAGAAGAGTATAAGGACAATACTACCGCAATGAAAACAATGGGTGATTTAGCAAAATTAACTGCGGATCACAAAATAGCATTGATGGAAAGTGCGATGAACGCAATGCAAATCGAAATGGGTGGTTTGATGGCAGAAGCCTTACTACCAATGATTCGTAAAATAACAGAATTAGCACAAGCGTTCGGGAGCTTAGATGTCAAAACAAAGAAGATGATACTTATAGCAGGAGCTATAGCAGCAGCTTTAGGTCCAATTATTTTAGTTGTAGGTGGTTTAGGTGGTGCTTTTATGGCAGGATTAGCTGTATTAGGTCCATTCGCAGTAGCTTTAGGTGTTATGGCTCTTAAAATAGCTGCGATTTTATTTGTAATTGATTTGCTTATAAAAGGGTTTGGTGCATTAGCAACTTACGCTGATGAGAACCGAAAAGCAATCACAGAAAGATTTAAAAATACAGCAGCATCGATAGGTAACTTTTTTATAAAAATATTTAATAATACTGTAAAATTCTTACAAACTACTGCGGCAAAATTTGGGATAAAGATTTTTGAAGATTTTCAACCTAGTAAAGAATTTAAAATAATACCTGATGATGAATTAACAAAAATAACTTCTATCACAGATTCTTTTGAAAAGTTTAATAAAAAGTATTCTAAATTTAAATCTAACATAGTTAAGGGTGTAAAAGATGCTTTTACATTTGACCTGGGTGGTGAAGATGAAAAGTCAAAAAGACAGGAAGCAGGTTCAGGTGGGGGAAGTGGAGCGGATATAGCAACAGCTTATAATCGTTTATTTGGTGAAGGTGCTTGGGAGGCTTATCAAGAAGATAAGAGATTAAAAGAAGAACAATTAGCGTCTACTCAAAGATGGAAAAACTCAATAAAAGAATATAGTTTAGAAATATCTAAATCTTTTGCTGACTCTTTTGCTGAAGTTATTGTTAGTGGAGAGAACTTATGGGATGGTTTAACAAATATATTTGTTGACATATTAAAACAAATAGGTAAGATGATTGTTAAAGCCTTAATCTTAGCCGCTGTCTTTGCAATGATTCCAGGTATGGGAGGTCTAGGGGCTTCTCAAGTTACAGGCTTCAAAGACATTTTAGGCAGTCTAATGGGAGGAGCTTTCGCAGACGGAGGTAGACCACCTGTAGGTAAAATGAGTTTAGTAGGAGAGAAAGGTCCTGAGTTATTTGTTCCTGGATCAAGCGGAACAATTATACCTAACAACGCTTTAGGTGGCGGTGGGTCAGTTATTCCTGATGTGAAAATATCGGGTAACGACTTATTGATTGTATTTGATAGAGCAGAACGTAGAAAAAATAGAAGGTAAGCGAATATGGGTGCATTTGGTAAAATTAGACACACTACAATTAAGGGTGAGAAGGGTACTACTTGGTATGTAGAGTTATGGAAAGAGGGGCATACCGATGCTTCTATAGATATGACTCTAGCAGGTGAGGGATTTACAATCACTTGGAACGGAGAAGGATCGACAAGAAACAGAAACTTCTTAGGCTCTGAGTGCGTTTTAAACTTATTTGTTGAAAACGATACAGACGAAGATTTACTATACAATATATTGGCTAGTGGGTTTAAAAAATACTTTATTAGAATATATAAGAACTCTACCGCAGCATCAAGCCTGTGGTGGTTTGGTTGGATTTCACCTGCGTTTGATACTATCGAAAATGCACCATACCCTTACGCTTCATCTATTACCTCTACCGACTCTTATGGATATTACGATAAACGACCAATAGATACATTCGAGGATGATGGAAGTGACAACTATACAGTTGTTATGGATAGAAACAAAAATATAGCAGATATTTGTATTGATTTCATAAAAAATATGGGATTATATACAGATGCAGTAGGGGATAATCACCCGTTTCCAAGCGGTACAAGCGAGGACTTCATTAGAATAGCTATGGAGTGGGTTTTGGCAGCAGATGAAGGTCAGTCACCTCCACCGATTGAAAGATACTATATATCTAAAGCGGCTTACGTTTTAAATGAAAACTTCCCTAAAGAATATAAAGAGTCAGATGTTTTTAAAGACATATTAAAAGTATTCAACTTAACAGGGGTGTTAGCAGAAGGGAAATATTATTTTTTCCAACCTAACAACTACTTAAACAACGCATCAGGAGGTAATGTTTTTTATGGTTATGATGATATAACCCCTGTAGCTAATACTGGTACAACTGTTCGTCAAACAGCTTTAACCATAGACCAAACTAATCATATATTATTAGGTGGGTCTATGTTCAACTATGAAGCCCCATTAAAGTCAGCACAAGTAACACTCAAATCAAAACCTTCATACTTCTTTATACCTGAAGGTTATGAAATAACTTACGGAACGAATTTTTCAGGTGGTCATTTACAAGATTTGAGCTATAGAATGACATTTGATATGACTCACTCTGTAGAGGTTGATTTAAGTACTTCCGCAGGAGGTTGGGCATCATCTTTTATAGCAGGTGAGGCTTATGAAACAAAAGCTACTTTATTTTCAACCACCGTTGACTTAGAGATAAAAATAAGTGATGGGTCAGTTACCAAATGGTTATATGTAGAGGCGGAAGGATCATTATACCCTGAATTGCAATGGGCTACCTCTCAAAAAACAATCACACTACATAGAGGTAATCGGTCAAATTATCAGCCCCCATCTAGTATGGTATCTAATTGGAATGATGGATGGGATTATAATGCAACATCAGGTAACCCTGTTGCAATAAACGGAACAGATGGTCCTTGTTTTATGCTTGGGGATAATAGTCTCGGTCAAAGGGTTTCATTAGATGTTGTTAAAAGTAACACAAGTGCATCTACTTTATATGTGGAATTTAAAACCGATATAGTTTTTGACTCGTTTGTTCCTGCTCCAGGTGTTGACCAAGGTACTCTTACTGTGAACATAGCTACTCCCGATGTTACATTAACTCAAAGAGGGTATGATAATCCTTCAGGGGTTACAGGGTCAAATTACTACTATGAAAAAAAATTAAGTGGTAGTTCTAGGCAAAACTCTAAAGGTGTTATAAATGAATTTACATTTGACCGAGATGCTACTACTTCTACAGAATCAAAAGAAGTTTTTTACAGGGCTTCTCAAAGCCAAAACACAGCCGTAGAGCAATTAGATTTAGGGGGTGTAATTATAGGTCAAAGTAACGACCCTAAAACATCTATTAGAGACTCTAATAAAGACCCTATACTTTCTAATTTTCAAGTAGGATCAGACTCATCTACTTCGGTCTCTGAAATCAGTAGATTACTAGTAGACCAATTCTTAGAGATGCAAGTTACTCCACTACAAATATTACAAGGTAGTGTTCAGAGTGCCAACATATCCCCATTAAAGATTCTTAAATACAAACTAAATAATGACGATGCTGACTATGGTTACTATATGTTCTTGGGTGGTACATTTAAGGCAAATAGTGAGATTATGGATGGTGAATGGTTTAAACTTAAAAAGGATTAGGTATGCCAAGATTAGAAAGAGATTTAAGGGCAATTAAAAGCCAAGTAAATAGAGAGGGTGTAAAGTTCAATGATTTTCTATTAGAAAACGCTTTTGCTACTATATCCACAGCTATTGAGCCAGGTGTTAGGTTGGACACGATATTTTGCAACGCATTAAAAGGAAGAATATTAAGATACACTAAGTTTGCTTTAACCCTACCTGATGGGTCTAACCCCACTATTATTGAAATAAAATCAGCTACTTACGAGGTGGGTAGTACATCATTATATATATACTCATCGGGTGCTACTTGGAATCAAGAGATTTACCCTGTTTTCGGTTATCCTGTAGGTTCGCTTATATCAGGTTTAGATTATCAAGTAAACACCACTAATTACGCAGCAGGGGATCAATATGATATACAATACAAATATAGTAGTCAACTAGCAGGGGCAAGTATGGATGTAGCTGATGGAGGCTCACCTTACGATTTTTCTTTTAATCGTGCTTCAGGAGTGGTAACAGCAGAAGGATTCTCAGGAGATGGCTCTGCTTTAACTAATTTACCTGCGACTAGTCCTTCAGGTCCAAACTATTCTGTTCAATTTAACGGTGGCTCAGGTAGTTTTGGAGGAGATGCAGCGTTCACCTTTAACCCTACAAATGATACTTTATCCTGCACAAACATAACGGCAGCTTATAGTGGTAGTTATGGATATATAAAGGGTAAATTTAGAGGAGATAATATAGGTACAGGGGCTATACGAGCAACAGGTTCTACTAAATATTGGTACTTAACACCTCAAGACTTTATGTTTGGTAGTAGTTCAACAAGCCCTAATTATAGTAGTACAAGCGGTTTAACTATTAGGACTTGGCAGTACTATTCATCTTATGGTAAATATATAGCTACAATCCAAATTCCAAGTGGGTATAAGGTGGTTAGCGTTTTCATAAAGGGTAGTGCTAACCTATCTTGGAGTGCAGGTGTTACAAGTTGGAGTTCATCAAGTGGTGGGTTTGCAGGTTCAGGGGTGGTAAACACAGAAGCGACAGGATTAAATTGGACATCTGTTGAGGGGGATTTCTATGCAATATCAATACAAGGTTCAGGCTCTACTCAATCTATTTACGGAGCTAGATTAACATTAGAAGAAGTTTAAAGAAATAAAATAGAAATTATGGATCGTACTACAACAGAGGTAGCGGTAGCACAAATAGCAGCATTAGGGTTAAGCATATCCGATGTGGAGGAGTCTTTACAGATTACCTCTCTTGTGTTGGCTGTTACATTTGGGATATATAAATGGGTAGCAGAAATTATCAAATTAAGAAATAAAAGTAAAGGAATGAGAAAGTAGGTTTTACCGCTACCTTTTCCCCTATTTTTTCATTACCTTTACTAATATTAAAAAAAAATTATTATGCAAGAAGTTTTAGGTTACTTACTAAACAACGGAGCTGAGTTACTTTTATCTGTTTTAGCTACGGCTAAAGTGGTTGTTAGGCTCACCCCTTCAGTAAAAGATGATAAGGTGTTTGGTCTTATTGATGACTTGGTGTCTTTCTTTATTAAAAACAACGAGAAAAAGACTAAGAAGTAATTATTATGGGACTATTCACTAAAGTGGCAGCCAAGGGTATATTCGCAATAGTACCTGAGATGCTTAAAGACCATAAAGGTAAATGGTCATCGAAACGAACCGTGTCGGGTGTACTAGCTATAGCAGCAGTAAGCAACATAGATACTACGGGAATCACCTGGCAAACGCTTTGCTTGGCCTTGATAGCCGTACTACCCCTTTGTTTTATGGGAGAGCCGAAGTCGTGTAAGTGCGATAAAGACAAGTTACATAAGATATTTAATAAGAAGCAATGAGGGCTTATTTGAATCGTGTAAGTGAGAAGGAAGGACAAACTCTAGGCTATTTTACTTTGTATGATGGCTTAGAGAAGGTTTTTGATTGCGTAACTTTAGAATTACCTTGGTTAGCTAACACGACAAATGTTAGTTGTATTCCTAAAGGTGTTTATAAAGTTGTGCCTAGATATTCGCCTAAGTACAAAAATCATTTTATATTAGAGGATGTTCGAGATAGAAAATACATACTTATTCATTCAGGAAACTTTAATACCGACACAAGAGGGTGTATTTTGCTTGGCAATAGGTTTGCACAAATCAACGATGACTCCTTGTTGGATATTGCAGCATCTAGAAGGACTCTCGATGAGTTACTCGAAACCTGTCAAGGAAGTGGATTTGAATTAATCATATCGTAACTATTTTGCCTACACTACCAAAAGGAAGGGGAAGGGTTAAACCTGTAGACAAGAATAAATCTTGGGGAGGTGATACTTCATTCTATAGAACTACTAAGTGGAGAAAACTTAGAGCTTGGTGGGTAGGTGGTAATCCTCTTTGTGTAGAGTGTGAGAGTGAGGGTCGTACCGTTGTAGTTGATGTAGTGGATCATATCGTTCCAATCAAACAAGGTGGAAGTAAGTTCGGGTTAGACAACCTACAATCGCTTTGCCACTCTTGTCACAACAGAAAGACTTATGAAGAAAACAAAGAGAACAACGATGGCAAGGTCTGGTAAAGTTAATAGATATAGAAGTGGATATGAAAAGGATGTTTGTGGGGTTCTTGATAAACTTGGTGTTCGTTTTGAATACGAGACTAAGAATCTTTATTATGAAGTGTCGGAGCAAAGGAAATACACCCCCGATGTGATATTACCAAACGGTATTATCTTAGAGCTGAAGGGAAGGTTTACGGCTAACGACAGGAAGAAGATGTTACTTGTCATAAAGCAACACCCTGATTTAGATATTAGAATGGTCTTTCAAAGACACACAAATAAGTTATTTAAAGGAAGTAAAACGACCTACTCTGAATGGTGTGAGAAACACAACATCAAGTGGGCAGATAAACAAATCCCTGAAGAATGGATAAAGGAAAGCAAAACAAAAGCCCCGAAGAAGTAGCCGAAGATGTATTCGGTAGTTGGATTCAAGACTTAGAAGATAAGGACCAACCCGAATCGTGTAGTATCGATGATGAGGATTGCGAGGCTTGTGGGAGTTAAAACGAAAAAGGGGGACTATTTGTCCCCTTTACTAGTTACGTTCCATTCGTACTTGAACGGTTTACTTTCCTCCTCGTTGATTAGCTTCTCCAGGTACACAGCTAAATCCATTGCCTCCTCTTGAGCGTGTTTAAGCCACTCTAAGCGACTCAAATCTTGTCGCTCCATCGTAACACCATACTTCTGCTTACCTATCTCAGAACGCTTTAGAATCTTAAAGCACACCTCTTCTTCTATCTTACTCATCGCTCCTTAATTATATCGTAAAACACAGGATCAATCTCTTTGATTCGGGCCTGTATTCTTTCCCAAGCCTCCTTGACTTTACTATCATCGCCTATGTCTAGTTTGCTACCTGTACCCGAATTGGCTACGTTAGATGCGTTCTGCTGTAACAACTTATCTATCTTAGACCTAATGGCCTTATTGTCGTTGTACCTTGGTGTGAGTTTCTTTTTCGTCATAATGTTTTAGTTTATAAATCGTTAATTATTTCGTAAATGTTTTTTACTTGTTCGTATAACTTCTTGTAGGTATCGCTTTCTTTGTCTTTAATTTGACCTAACTGGGCGATTGATTTATTGAACTCTTTTTTTAGTTCTTCTCTTTCGTCTTCTGTGTACATTGGTAAAATCATTATGTTAGTTTTTTGGTTTGTATAATCCAAATGTAAATAAAAAAAAGGAAGAATCAAAATGACTCCTCCTTTTCCAATTAACCAAACAATGAAAACCAAGTTATGAACTACTAAATCACAACACAGGTCAAATATATAAAACTTTTCCTTTATCGTACTCTAAAAACGTAATATATTTATAAACAAATTTCTTTCTACTGAAATCGGTGGTTTCGGGTAGCGTTTTCCAAAACCAATTATCTATCTTAGTCTTGTTTAAATTATATATAAGCACCTTATCATCATCAAAGAAGTTTACGTACAAGCCTTGAGAGCCTTTCTCGTTCTTGGTGCGTCTTAGTATTCTCTCGTACTTGTGCATCTCTAGTAGAATACCCTCGCTATACTTATCCATAGCAAAATCTAAACTAAAATTTCTTTGCTTCATCTCGCAATAGAACTTCCTGTCATCCCACTTATAAGTAAAATCCCAAAAATCATACTTTCCCTTAGAAGGGACACAATCAATTTTATACTTACTAGCAAATCGGTCTAACAAGTCAAGTTCTTTTTTAGTCATTCTTATCTAGTTTAGTTAATATATCTAGCTCTTGCTTCAACTCGATGACAGCATTAGCCATCTCAAGCTCCCTAGCACTAGCTAACATCTTCTCTCTCTTATACGTTTTCATCATAGTGTATATGTAAGTAAACGCAAAAGCACTTTCCTCAAAGACAGTCAACCTTGGCTTGAGTTCATTCGCCCTAGGGTGGTCCTTAAATTGCTTATACATCTTAACTACCTCTGCTTGATGTGCTATAAACTTATCTAAGCTATCTACCTCATCCATACTAGGATCAGCCTCCCTTAATAAATTTATTGCTTTCATTGTTATTTCGTCTGCCATAGCTTTAGTCCATACACCATATAGGGGTCTTATCCCCTACATAGGAATTAATAGTATTATAATCTAGATATTCCATTGCGTCTATATCTGACATATTCTCATCAGACATAAGTATATCAATGCACTTTTGGTATGAGTAAATTAACCTTTGTGAATGGTGACAAATACCTATTACAGCATCATCAAAACCATCAGCAATAAGTAAATCCTCATCCTCCCAAAACTCAAGTATTTCTTCTAGTTTGTTCATATTATTCAACATAAGTTACATCAGCTCCCCAATCCTTAAGGCATTTTACCACCTCCTGGTCTATTTCAAAAACACCATCATAATCAACAAGTTCATTCCCTTCAAACCATAAACCACCTTCTCCGTAGTAATCTTCTCCTCCGCTTTCTTCATCATATAATTCAAAAGAACCACGTTGATCATCTTTATCCCAAATTACAATATATTGCATTGTTCTTTTCTCTCTATCAACGTAAGGGGTGTGTGTACTTTCCCACCCTACATATTTTACCTTCTTAAAATCTTTTTTTAGTTGGCTCATAATTAAAATGTTTGGTTACTTCTTCTTGCTTTATCTAATGGGTCTACTAGACTACCATTTTCATTGAGATATTCGAATCTACGTTTTTTATACGAATAAAACAAATTAATAGGGTCTATCTCAGGTGTAGGAACTCCGACAAGTTTCTGAAACTTAATCTTTTGTACGTGAATCTCAGTTACGTTCCACTTATCACTCTGTGGATTCCTGTGAAACACAAGGAAGTTATCTGCCCTGTTACCGAACATAGCACCAAACTCTACATCGCTCATATTCGGAGCAGGTCGAGTACCATCTTCGTTCCTCCTCCTATTCGCAGCAGTACCTGGATGCACTACAAGGTAAAACATAATGTCAAACTTCTTAATAAACCTCCTTATATTACTCAAAGCATCGTAGTAATACTCATACTTAGATTGCTTCTGAGCGGCTTTCAAATCATTCAAAGGGTCAAGAGACACACCATCGTAATGCTCTACTTGCATCATATCGCTAAACGATTGCAACACATCCTCTACGGTAGGGGTCTCATCAAATGTAAGTACGGTAAAGTGCTTGTATGCCCAATCTATAGCCATCAAGTAATCGTCTTGATTCATCCTATCCGAAAAGTCTTTATCTGCTGTTTTACCGCAATACATCTCAGCGATGTCTATCATCAAATCACCCACAGGTTCGTTCTCAGGACAATACATTAGCCACCTATAGCCATAGAGCTTAGATGCCATTATCATAAGAAATAATTGTGTAGTAGTTTTACCAATATTAGCGAACCCTGTCATAATGGTCAGTTCTCCTTTACGGAACGTATAGTGAGGTTTAAGAGGGTCTATTCCTGTGTGCTTGCCTTTGGTGTACCCTTTGGAATATATCTCCTTACAATAGCTTACTACCTCCTCACGAGAGGTCATCCTATACAAAGCCATCTTATGATTTCATTGCTTGAAGTTGACCACCTAAGTAATCCGCATCAGGCTTGGTTTGCTTATCTCTAGAAACCCATCCCGAAGCAGCCATCTTCCAGTTCTTCATCTTGTTCTTTCCTACTTTCCATCCATTAGACTCGTAGAAATAATAGAACTTCTCTCCATCCTTCTTAGTGCTACCTTTTGATAGGAAGTAATCGACTACCTCGGATATTGTTTTGGGTTTAGCTTGCTCTTTAGACTCCTTTTTAGTCATTTGTTTTGGCTCTTGTACTTCGCCATCCCAATCCAAGTCATTATCGTTAAGCAACTTTAATATAGACTTGTGTACTCTATTATTAGCATTAAGGCTTGATCCATACTGAAACTCTATGAACCCTGTGATGTACCATCTACCATTAACCAAGATTGATATTCTTAATTTATCTTCATTTACTTGTTCAAGAAACTTATTAAGGTCAATCTTATCACCTATAAGCATCTCGAATAATCTTTTGTTGGGTCTGAATATCCCTGCGTGATTACAATTATCACAAATGTATATCCAAAATAGTTTCTGTGTTAAAGATAGGTCTAAATACCAATCTTCTTCCCATTTCATTGTGTCAGTAAATCTTTTAGCCATCATTTCTTGTTTTAGTTTGGTTAATCGTGTAGAAATAAATAATAGAGGGGCTTTTACACCCCTCCAATATTAAAATGGTAAATCATCAGCTTTATGGAACTCCCCTTTTGGAGCTTCAGTCTTCGCTGCTTCGCTACCACCTGCATTCGTAAATACTTTCCAAGCCTGTAGGTCAGTATAGAATCTGTCATTATACTCTCTAGACTCTACGTTAAAGCTAACGTCTACCGTTTGCCCGACCTTGTTAAACTTTAGAAAGTTCTCTACCTTCTCTTCTCCGAATACGCTAAAGAAAACATCCTTTGGGTATTCGCTTGTAGTTTGCACTACGAAACCTAGCTTCTTCCAAGTCTTTCCACTTGATTTAGCCGTTCCTTCTTGTACATCAGTAATTTTTGTGATTGTACCTGTAATCTGTAAGTTACTCATAATTCAGAATTTAATTGATTATACTCGTTAACAACTTCTTTCACAAAGTTAGCAAATTTTTTTGAATTTAACATCTCTTCTACTAAAATCTCTCTCAGTATCTCTCCATCGGTTCGTACATAAGCCCTTGTAACCAACTCCTCTACAGGATCAAAATCTTCATCTTCCGCTTTGTACTCTGCCGAAATGATGATGTACTCATCACAATTCTCCGTGATTTCTTCGTGTGCTACATCTAGTCTATCTATTTTCATAAAGCTCCATAATTTGCTCAGTTTTATCTTTTATAGTTAAACCTGATGTTAATATTTCGGAAATTCTAGTCTTTCTATCAATACTAAATATGTGCTGTATATCTCCTTTGAACATAGATTTTAAAAACTGATAGTCTTTATCATATTCAGCTAGTATCTCGAATGTCTTGTTAGAATGAAGAACGGTTGAATGGTCACCGTTAGTAAGTAAACCTATCTCAGACAATGTTAAGTCCTCGCTCATACATAGATAGTATCTTAGAGAGTGTCTAGCGTTGGTAATATGTCTTAGCCTAGACCTACCTAATATATCATCTCTTGTTACTCCCCAGTATCTTGTTACTAATGATAACCCTTCCTTTAACCTTCTCTTTCCATAAGGTGTCGCTACTTTACTTCTCATAATTCTTCGTGTATAATGTGATTAATTGCTTTTGTTTCTGTTTCGCAAAACATTCTCTTTTTCTCTAATAAGTCTATGTACTCTTGTCTACCTGAGTCTAAGAACATATCGGAACACCTAAATATCCCTATCTGGTGTGGTGCGTTAGACTCGATTACAATAAATACAAACTCCTTTGCACCGAAGCCATCCATATAGAAAGCTGCTTGTCTATTGTAAGCGTAACGATAAGCACTTTTCTTAAAGTCGGCTACATCTTTTCCCGTGGTCTTGATGTCTACTAATACATCCCCACCATCTACCAATATATCTGCTTTACCTTTGCACTTGGTCATCGTGTTAAAATCTATCCAACACTTAGGGACTTCCGTTTGGCAGTTATCTAAGATGTCTTTAACCTCCTTACAAGCCAATAGTTTATTCTTGAGCTTCACAGCTAAAGAGTATTGATCCATCGTCATAAGATACTTACGACCACTTGCACACTCCTCCTCCAAGCTAATCTTCCAAGCCTTATTTATTTTACTTGTCATACCCTTGTCTCTCTCAGGTCTATCCTCAGCGTTAAACACCACAAAGTTCTCTTGGTATTTCTCAGGCTCTAATATAAGTGTGTGTACTAAAGCTCCGAACCTTAGTGCAGGAGAATCTACCTTACCTCCGTTACGCATCTTCCAATAGTAAGCAGGACCTCTCTTAATGTACCCTAACTGAGAGTTAGTAACGTACTCGTAGTCTCCGTAGTATTCCTCGTCTGTGTTAAAAGTTTTCATAGTAGTTATTCTTTTAGTTTCTCTACCAACCTGTTTGCATCACCATTAAATAGCCAAGCTACGAAGCTACCTATGATGTGAAGCGTGAAGCATATCCATATCCACCAAGGTGCATTGGCTACCACTAAAATCCACGCTATAATAATTAACAGCATCATCCTTTTAACGCTTTACTAATCTTAGACTTTTGCTCTACACTACACTCGTATCGCAATAGAGCCTGTTCTACTTGACTACCCTTTCCCGACTTGATAGCATCGAGCATACTCGTCTCTATCTCCTTAGTCATCTTCTGTCTACTAGGCTTCTTATCTCTAATTCTAAGAGCATCGACTATCTCGCCAAATGCTTTAACACCTTGCTCTACATAAAGCGTAACTTGCGTACCTGCCCAATCTTCAACGAGTCCACTACCTGACACCTTCTCGATTGCTTTCGCATTAGTTCGGTTAAGTATCATTGGTTTGTCGAACTCCTTAAAGTAAACTACAAAGCAATCTTCTTTTCTACCTTGCTGTCCAGTTACCTTGTCTGTATCTAGCTTGGTGATAGTAACCACCGCTTCCTTCTTTCCATCTAAAGAATACGATCCTAGATAATCGTAGTTGAATTGCTTTTTCCAATGTCCGTTCATAATGTATATAGTTGTTTAAATGTTACTTGTTAATAAAAGGGAGGGGCGGTATATATTCTTAAATATAGATGCTCCCAAAATGGAACTTTCACTTTGCGTGTTACCACTTTCTAGTTTACACCTGCCAAAGCCTCATAAGAGTGCTTTACAAATGAATTAATTAATTCTGTAAAAGGAATAGAACAGTTGTGTACCTCTTGTTTTCTTCCTGAAAGCATATATAACGTATATCTTATAACGGGAGGATTTTCTCCATCATAAGTCTCAGGGAAATATACAAATGACGCTTTAACGTCTGTGCAAACCTCATTGTTGTTTATGTTCCAACATCGAATTATCATAGGTCGAATCATATTGATTAAATCTTCTTTCATTTTTGTTGGTTTAGATTGTTTAGTAATTGTTAATTGTTTTACAAACATAATAAACTTATTTGAATTAAAAAAATAAATGCCCCCAGGTTTTAATTAAAATACGTTAAATGGAGGAAAAATGAGGATGTGGTTCGGTGAAAAAATCGAAAAAAAGCTTGGTTACTTTTTGTAACTGTGTGCTATCAGTGGGATACAGAGCTATTTGTTAAATCCAAATTTAATCTCACTTTTTTCGCTTAAAATTTATAAAACGGGATAAATTAATAATTGAAAAAAATACTTTATATTGATTTTTACCTAAAATTTATAAAACAGTACACCGAAAATTTGCTTATAATAATATTAATTTGTATTCACGTGCACGCACGTACATTTTAGAAAGGGTAAAAGTTTTTTCTATTATTGTTGGAAACTTGTTTATAATTTGTATATTTACACAAAATCAACCGCAAGGAAACAAACCAAACATTTAACAACTTAAATACTTAATTATGACAACAAAAGAAATCAAAATCGCTGAAAATTACGCAAAGATAATTTTGAACCACGAAGGGTTTAAAGCTACAGACAAACAAATAAAGCGGTGTATAAAGATGCACCGCAATAGTTTATTATTATTACAAAACAGAATTGACAACCTAACTAGAGGATTGGCTAAATGGTCAAACCAGTAACAAAAAGTAACCAGTAACAAAAAACAACTAAAAAAACACTACGATGAAAACAACAAAAAACTACAACGAAGTACAAAAGTTAATCTATTCGATGTTAGTCGAAAATACAGGAACGCACTTTTTAGATTCGGGAGGTTCTAATGGGCGACAATGGCAAAGAAACCAAATTAAGACTATTGATGACTTTTATAATGAAGATGAAGAACGCTATGAATTTGACGAACGCTATAATGAATTGGAACGTACTGTATCGGTATTTCATTTTTTAACTAACAACCAAGAAATTGACGAAATTTGTGAGGGGTTTAACAAACTCAACACAAAGCCCGATAATTGGGATTGTAACGAAGATGTTTATGGAGTTTCACAAAAGGCTTGGGATTATTTAACTGAATTTGGCGAAATTGAAATACAACAAACATTCAATACATACAACTATGATTCAGACCTCTCTCAAATCTTACAAGGTTCACACCTTGAAATTGATGGCGAATTTTATACCCTTATTCAAATTCACGGTGGAGCAGACGTTCGAGGTGGGTATACCGATGCAAAGTTATTAAAAAAGGGTTATATGATGGATGAATGGCAAATACACGAATATCTACAAGAATACACCTATGATTCGCCTGACGAATTAGACTTTAATTATATATACAATGCAGAGACAAATGAATTGTATAAAGGCAAACAACTCGAGCAAATCAAGACAACTATTTTAGAAACCATTTAAACACACCTAAATTATGAAAAGCTACATAATTATAAACGGCACTGACTCTATGATAATTAAAAAAAATTCTTTAGATGATGCAAGGCAGTTTGCTATAATGTACTGCAATCACTCAGAAGAAATAATTGTCAGACGGATTGACGTACTAAGAAAAAAAACAAATAGCAAAGCAGGTACTATATTAATTAACTTAAATTAAAAAACATTATGAAATACCAAATCAAACAAATAGAAACGAAAAAAACGTTTTTCGGAACAAAGGAGGTTGAAAAGATATACACCTTTGAAACCTACGCCGAAGCTCTAACCTTTGCAATTTACGAGCAAATAAAGACAATTACTTGCATTGTAACGCATAAAGACGAATCGGGACGAACTTACAAAGCGAATACAACACGCAAACCCTTTAAACACTTTTATACATTGGCTCAGTTCGAAAAGATAGCTACAAAGTTCCCTATTCATTACCTTGGGACTCGTTTCCCTGAAAGGATCAACATAAAACAATATTATTTGTACTTATTTGAGTCGAAGCAATTACATAAACTAAGAAAAGCATAAGGATATGGAAACAAAGTATATAAACATAAAGACAGATTACGGAATTGAAACTTTGGACGAAATTAGACTTCAGGAGTTCAAAACACGTAGAGACTACATTAAGGAATGTAAAAGGTTATTAAATGAGTATCGGCTAAATGTACAAAGTGTTTACTTAAGCCAAAGAGCGTGTAAAGATTGGCGTGAATAAATTAAAACTAAATACGATATGAAACCAAACGTAACAAAATGCCTAAAAGAGGGCGAACAACTTAACAACTTTATAAACTACTTAAACAACTAACAAGATGAGAACAACAGACAAAAATAAAACGTCAATAGATACAATAGCCATATATACTGATGAGTCTAAAATTGGTAAAAGTTTATACATTGATATAGATATTGACGGATATTATGTTGAAGATATTCAATATTCATTGAAAAAATTTAAACAAAGTTTAAAGGATCAAGACCAGTTGGATTTTATTATAAACTACTTAAAACAATAACAAACCAAACCACACAAACAATGAGAGCCTATCCAATCGGATGGGTTTTTTTTGTGCCTTATTGTATCGTATCAATCTGAGGCAATAGAATACAATAATATACTATCATATTAATACTAATCATTATCAGCCTGTCTAAAGGCTTTTTTTTGTACCTAATATATCAATGCATTAATGAATTAATTTAATGCACACAGCACACCTTAAAATGCTTTATATGATAGCTTACTTATATTAGCTACATCTACCCTACTTTATATCGTATGAATTAAGCCTTGATACCTACTGATAAATTTGTCCCGTATTATAAACAAAAAAAAACGACCGAAGCCTGGGGGTCTGACCATCATAAAACTTTTCACCCTCGATACCAACGCCCGCCCTTTCTGTACACCCTGTCAGTAAATTGGGAGAAAATGGGGTATCCCCTACCCTACTGTTGGGCAAAAAAAAACACCCGAAGGTGCTTGTTACTTTTCTTTTATGTGCATTAGGAGTGAGCCTAATATAAACATAAGTAATCCGAATGTAATTGTTGTAAGGTTGTGTTCCATATCCTTTTAAAATTTACCACTTACAGCTCCGTTGGGCTTTTTAATGATCCCTCCGAATCCTTTATTTTCCTTTATACTTTTCATATACTCATCACAACATTTAGCGTCAGGGCAAACTACTTTACCATCGACTACTTCAATAGTGTGCTTTGTGAGTTCTACGTGCTTTCCACACAAACTACATTCAAATTTAGACATAGGTGTTTATTTATTATTTAGCAGTAGGGGAAGGACTCGAACCTTCAAGTAGCGGTTAGCTATAGGACAATGTCGACTATTTGGTGGTCAACCCCTAATATCCTAAGTTTATTCCTTTCTCTACGCCCACGAGACAAGTGGGTGTGTATGCCAGTTTCACCACCCTACTTTGTTGTTATATAGAATACGGTTATATAGCATATTGGTATAACTACCGCAAGTATATGTATGTAATTTTCTATCATTTGTTTTGTTTTTTTTGAGTTGGAGGAGTTCCCACACTCCCCCTCTTTCTCAAACGCTGATTCTTAAATCCAAAATTTAAAAATCGTTGCCTACCAACTGAAAACTAAAACCCATTTATTTAGTTATGGTAGGACTTTAATGCTCCACTCACGCAGGAAACTCTCGTTAGTCTTGCTTCCACTCACGTAGGAAGCTCACGTATTATAGCTAGACGAGAATAATTTTGTAACATCAAGTGCTACGAATAGCTATTGGGATCATAACCGACTTGTTACGTTTTAAATAGTAGGTCGTACTATTCCCTATTATAATTTAAAGGTTCTAGTAGCTTCGACAGTCTTATCGGGTGAACTAGATTATTAAGAGTTTCACCACAACTCTATACCTTTTTTTTCTTTGTCTTGTACAAACATACGAAAATGTTATTAAAATATTAGTAAAATTATTAAAAAACTTTAAAAAAATATATATCCCCCTGATTTATAGCTATTTACGCTTTAGGGGTCTAATTGGGGTCTAATTGAGGTCTAAATGGGGTCTAATTGGGGTCAACGATACCCCTATAGATAAAGGATAAGGATAAAGGAGTATTCTTTCTTTTTTTGTGTTACTTTTTTTCTTTCTTATTTGTTTAATTAAATAAATTGTTGTATGTTAGCCAAAGATGAAAAGATTACCTACAGAAATAAAACGGCAAAGAGGGACTCTTAGGGATGATAGAACAAACCCTAACGAGCCACAATCACCCTTAAGCATACCCCCCGTACCAACTTGGCTTTCGGAGGATGGGCAAAAGTCTTTCATTGAGTTAAGCAGAATGTTACACGATATGTCTGTATTGACTCAAGCTGATGAATTATCCCTTACATTGCTTTGTGACGCTTATGGCGATTATAAGCAAGCTAAGGAAGTAATAAACACATTAGGGCCAACTCAAGACGTAACGTCAAGAGAGGGACACACTAAATCGATACAAAGACCTGAAGTCATTATAGCCAATCAAGCCTTCGTAAGAGTTTTCCAACTACTAAAAGAATTTGGTTTAACACCATCTAGTAGAGCTAAGGTGAACGCTATAGAGAATCAGGCAAATACACCTGACATTAAAATAGAAAATTTCTTTAACAGCGATGAATAACCTTCATCACATAGACGAAGAAAAATACTACTTTGATGACAAAGCAGCTAAGAGAGCTGTAGACTTTATTGAAACTTTTTGTCAGCACATCAAAGGATCGTTAGCAGGAGAACGATTCATCCTTGAGGACTGGCAAAAGAAAGACATCATTCAACCACTATTCGGGTGGAAATCTAAGAAAACTAATCTACGTAAGTTCCGACAATGCTTTGTGTTTATCCCTAGGAAGAACGGAAAGACAAACTTAATGGTGGGTATCGCACTCTATATGCTCTTCTCTGATGGAGAGAAGGGTGCTGAGATTGTATCTGCCGCAGCCGATAAGGAGCAAGCTAGACTATCTTTCTCTATTGCAAAGCAAATGGTCCTCCAAGAACCACAACTCCTTAAACGCTCTAACGCTTTTAGGGATTCGATTACTTACGATAAGGTAGGCTCTTACTACAAGGTTATTTCTGCTGATGCCGACACTAAACACGGTCTAAACCTCTCTTGCTGTCTTTTGGATGAGATACACTCTCACAAGAATCGTGACCTTTACGATGTACTTCTTACGTCTATGGGTGCAAGGAAAGAACCTCTTATGCTAGGTATTACCACGGCAGGGGCAGGTCATCAGAAAGACCATATTTGTAAAGAGCTTTACGACTACGCTAAGAAACTTATTGATGGTGTAATCCAAGACGAATCTTTCTTGGGTGTTATTTACGAGGCTGACCAAAACGATGATATTTTTGATGAAGAGGTTTGGAAGAAAGCGAATCCTGGCTATGGTACTATCATCACCGAAGAATATATGAAGCAACAAGCCGTAAAAGCTAAGAATGAACCATCTTATGAAAACACTTTTAGAAGGCTACATCTTAATCAGTGGGTTGCTAATGAAACTAAGTGGATTAGTGACGAGAAGTGGATGGATTGTGATGAGGCTGTTACAGAGTCTAGGTTATTAGGAAAACCTTGTTACGTAGGCTTAGATTTAGCTTCTACAAGAGATATTACCTGTTTAGCACTACTTTTCCCTGATGAACACGGTAGTTACGACATAATTATGCACTCTTTTATACCTTCTGACAACGCTCATAAACGCTCAGAAAGGGATAAGGTAGACTATCTTAAATGGCACAGAGAGGGTTATGTGGACCTTACTCCAGGCGATGTGTGTGATTATAACTACATTAAGCAAAAAATTAGAGACATATCTGAGAAATTCGATGTAAGAATGATAGCTTACGATAGATGGAACGCTTCACAGATTGTAATTGACCTTACTGAAGAAGGTTGCCCAATGATTCCCGTAGGACAAGGTTACAGAACTATGTCTCCTGCTACGAAGGAATTTGAAACATTGATATTAGCAGGAAGCATCAGACACGGAGCAAATCCCGTTCTTAGGTGGATGATGTCTAACGTAGTATTAGCCTTAGACCCTGCAGGAAACGTAAAACCAAACAAAGCGAAATCAAATGATAAAATCGATGGTGTTGTAGCTTGTCTGATGGGACTGTCAGAGGCTATGCAAAACAAAAATAATGGTGGATCAGCTTATGATGACAGGGAAATATTCTTTATCTAAGAATGAAATAATAGCACAAGAGCAAGACTCTATAAGACAAATCTGCGAATCTGTAGCGGGTAGAAACCAAGCTGATTTGGTTCAAGAAATCAATCTTATCTTGCTTACACAGCTC
>ENA-UZWS01012144-UZWS01012144.1-metagenome-genome-assembly--contig:-Day-3-25m-contig-12144_pt1 | contig 28830 bp, 43 predicted proteins | sample MGYA00260343_ERZ794903 | MGnify/ENA metagenome assembly ERZ794903
TAATATAAGTCGTTCCAAATTGTGCCATTATAGCCACAATGTTTGTTCGTAGTAGTATCATAAACAACTAACCCAGTAGCAGGGCTGCTAATTGCGTTTTTTTGTGTGGTTGTCATTCGTGGTGGTAGTAACCCTTGTGTGGTGCTATCTACTTGAAGTTTTGCACTTGCGTCTATTGTGGTTGCTCCTACGCCTACGTTTCCGTCTTTTAATATCTTAAATACAGATGTATGGCTTGAATAGTTCGGAGTATTACTCGTATTGTACCCCACGTCCAACAGTATTCTTTCTGTTGCACTATTAACCGCTACATCACCTATGTTTGGTGATACTAATAATCCTATTGCTTTACCCGTCCAACCCGTTGCACCCGTCCAAGCTAAACCACCGCCTATGGCTGCATCTATTATTACGTTGCTCCCACTTGTTGGATTTATAGAAAAACCAACTCTTAACCCTTTTAGTTCTGATGTTGTGTTGCTAAGCCCCGATGACGCTACTAAGTCTATGATTGATGTATTAACACTTCCACCTTGACCTTTAATAGTAACCCCTTCGGTTGATGTAGGTTTTCCAATGTTCCAACTACTCGCTTGTCCTATGCTTTGTGCTTGAATGTCAATATAATTGCTTGAACTTCCTTTAAATCGTAAAATTTCGGGTGTTACTTGGTAGATAATGGCACTATTGCCACTTGCTGCATTAAATCTAATTCCATAACTACTGTCATTTGCAACCCCTGCTCTTGTTTCTATTGTTAATCCTTTTATTGCAGGAGTAACATCTCCTATACCTACTTGCCCACTATCCGTAACCTTCAACAAATCCGTTCCGCTACTATTCTGCAAAAGTAGGTTTGTCGTTGCTGATGTTGTGCCGCTTCCTTTAAAAGTCAAACCGCCATCTGATGCAATAGTTAGCCTTTCGCTATTCGCTACTTTTATGCTAAATTCTGTTCTACCACTACTTAGCCTTTCACTAATTAAATGCGTACCAATAGCACCACTATAACTTGATAAATTACTTAGATGTATAAATGTTTCGTTCCCCGTATTATCTGACCCACTATATAATCCTAATCCACCATCAACTCCATCTTTTATCTTAATTAATTCGTTTGAATAATCAAAATCATCACCATCGCCATTTGTAAAAGGTATCTGTCCGTCTGTGCCTACACTTAAACTTGCAATGGCTAAATCGCCACTACCAAGTAATGAATCGCCGTTGATTGTTTTGATGTTTGTTCCCGAAACCAATGTTTCTTGAACCGCAACGTCGCCCGAACCTAACAACGTTGTTGAATTTACGGTCTTGATATTTGTTCCGCTTTCTAACGTTTCCTGAACGTTGTCTAAATTTATAGTTAAATCACTCATTATGGTTCAATCGTTATGGTGTTATCTTCGTATGCGTTTATCTCAATTGATTGATTCAATACGCTATTCACGTAAACATTTACATCAATCGTGTAACTCAACGGGTCAGGTGTTACGCTATCCGATGGAATCAAACATCTGTTGTAGTTATAACTTGCTAAAAAAGAAAGTTGAACGAATGCCCCTGAATAAAGCGAATTGAACTTTTCTTCAAACGTGGAAATATTCCAATTCTTGACAATCTCAACGTCCAAGTCCTTATCGTTTGTAAATGCCGCGTAATTGTACGCAGACAAATAATTGATTAAGTCAGAACATATCAACGCACATTCATTCTGTACAGATACGGAATTGGAATCGTCATTGATTTTCGTGACTTGTCCCATAAAGAACGCAGATAAACTCCACGTCGCCCCGTTTTCTCCGGATGCCAACAACCCTTCGTCTGACCACAACATCTGAACCCCGTCCACTTGCTGAATCGCGTCCACATCGTACGGATTACCCTTGACGATGTTTCGGATTTGCCCGTGATTCGATGCGAACGTTTCTAATATTCCCTTTATGTTTTTTAAAGTAATCAATTAACTTTTTTTTATTCTTTCTGCTTGGTTTCATAAAATGAACCCCGTTTCATAATTATCTGAACGCGGTTGAATAATATCACAACCATCGCCCGGATTACAATAAAGCGGATAATCTGATTCGTTTTCCATCAAATACAATGTTGTCCGTTGTGCGTATTCTTCTGCATTATCCAAGTATATCTGTTGAACTTCAATCAATTCTTTATCGCTTGGCACGGTTGCATTGTCCCCGTTCATTAATACCGCCCCTTTGTTGGTAATTTTATAGCTTCCTTGTCTGATGTATCTCGCAAGAACCCAATTGCAAATCACATCAACCAAATATTCGTCAATCAATGTAATGTTCAACGCCGTTAATGTGTCCGCCTTCACTTGGGTCAATATTTCCTCGAATAATCCTGAACCCAATATCCTTTCAACAAATAACTTTTGACAATCCCTAATCAAAGGAACAATCAGATTGTCATCCGTGTTTGAATGAATTTCGGTGTTTGCCTTAATAAATGCCGGCGATAGTATTAATGTTATTTCAAAACTCATTTTTCTTTTACAACTACTTGTTTCCAAATGTGACGGCAAAACGGAACGGAAATGTCCGTGTTCGGTCTTCTATACCAACCACCTCTTGACAACCAAACGTCCGTGACTTGTGGTGCGAATCCTGATACTTTCATATCATTCCGCAACAAATCAATTTCTTCTCTTGACCACAATCTTTCCATTGACATCATCGCACGACAAAACGTTCGCGATTTCCCCTTCAATGCGGGTGCGTCCGTCCTCAACGTGTATTTGTATTTTATCTTTAATTTTTCTTTTGTGACCGGTAGGTTCAATATTTTCAGAATGTTTTTTCCCGCCTGAAGAATGCCCCAATTTAAGCCGTCACGAACAATCCTTTTTGATTTCTGCAATAATCGGACACGGGCGTTTACTTCCAATATTGAAACCTTCAACACCTTTGCGATTTCACCCATTGACATTTTGGGATTATTTTCAACCAAATTCAGAATTGAAACATCCAATTCCATCAGGTCGTTTGCGAATTCAATTGGTCGCCCTGAAGTATTGAAGTCAATATCCAATTCTAATAATTCTTCAAAATCTGAAGTCGGTCGCCCTATCTTTTCAAATCGTTTCACCAACTCCAATTCAACATCGTCGTCGGACATTTTCATCATTGCCGTTTCAGTCTTCAAAGACATTCCCGTTTGCAATGCGATTAATTCCCGTATTTCTTCACGCGATAAATTACCAACAATGGTTGCTTCAGACAATTCTAATTTCTGTTCAACCGGTTCGAATTGCTTGAATTCTATTCCGCCGAATCCAATTTCCGCCGCAGCTATTTTATTAATAACACGAAGAATGTCTTGCTGCCTTTCTGATACATACGTCTTTTTGAATATCTCATAAGCAACCGCGATTTCTGACCTTCCGCCCAATTGTCCTTCAGTCTTTACACCGAACAACATTGGCGAAGTGATACGGTGTCCGATGAATATATTTTGTTGAACTGATTCAGATAATTGCTCATATCTCTGCGGCAAATCATTACCGCTTAATGAATCAATCGTCGGTGCGTTGTCCTTACTCGCTGCAAAATTGATGACCAATTGCCCGGCGTTCTCCGTTCCCGTGTATTTGTTCTTGAATTTACGTTCAATGTCCTTCTTCTTTCCTTCGTCTGATGGAACACCATTGTTGAAAGTTAACATCGTGCCGCCTGAAAATCCGTTTTTGATTTCATTCGCCCAATAGTTGTTTATCTCAACATCCGTGTCGATTGCTGCCAATGCACCCATATACACCGGCAAAGGATAAAAGTCTAAGTCCGGACGATATGCCGACACATAAATAATGGAACGAACGTCTGTTCCGTATTCTTGGAATTCAGGAATCCACTCTTTCGTTGGTCTCGAATTACGTCTTCCTTTTATTGACCAATTCTCTGAATAATAATATCCACCTTCAGCACCAACTCGAATTCGTGAAAAGTCTATATGGTAATATTTCAATCCTGAAGATGTACGCAGAACCTCAATCGCGAATCCGTTGTGTATTTCGTAATCTGTGACTAATTTCTTCGTGACCTCGTTCCAATTCTCCGAATCGTTCGCCCTATTCAACCACCTTTTCGCGGCTGCGTTACGTTCTAATAGTTCAGATTGATATGTTAACCCTTCACCACAAACGAATCCAACCTTCCCCGTTAGAATTGCGTTGTTCGTTGGCGATTCATTGAAGAATTCAATCAACTTTTCAGGAAACAAATTGTCTTCACCAAAGAAAACGATTCCCGCTTGTTTATTCTCCTTTATTTGCGGCGTTTGATACGCTGCCAATTCAACAAATAGCGGACTGTTATCTTGGGTCGTACTCATAATATTTTCTTCCAACTTCGTTTTCGTTTATTGTTGTCGTTTCGTTTTTCACCCTGAACAACCCCCGCCATATCGGCGAAGAATCAGGAATCGAAAGTGTTTTGGTGTCCGGATTGTAAAGCGAACAATACAAGTCCGATGCGTTCGGCAATGAAATTATTCCATCCATTAAATCTTCCGTTGCGTTTTCTTCAATAGTGAATTCCAACACACGCGGAGATTTTGATGAATCAGCCGTTGCGAAGAACAACTTCTGTTCTGTTAATCCATTACCGCTTAATACAAACAGAAAGTTCGGCGAACTATATTCATCCGATAAATTAATCTGTAAGTATTGCGTTGTATCTTGATTGACGACAAACATTCATATAAAGATACCAAACTAAAAAAAATGATATTAAAAAACGCCAACCGGTATCAGTTGACGTTTCCTAAGTTATGAATATAGAACTCCTTACGCTAATAATGCTGCAACAATAGAAGAATCAATTTCCGCCATTGGTTCAACTTCTTCGGCTTTAAAGTTCAGGGTGTAACCATTACGGTCACCCATCGCCGTTCCCCATTCTGTTGTGCTTGTTCCGTCTAAACGTACGCCCGCAACTTGACCCATCAACCAATATTTGTCGTTCTTGTCTTTAACAATAACGGCTAATTTAGCTTGTGCCAATAGTTTAATCTCGTTCCTTTTTTCTTGTGATGCCTTGTTCAGTACATACGACGCAGTTTGCTCAAAATACCTTGTTCCGTTTTCACGGTTAACGTTGATATTCTCCGTCAATGTTGACGTTGCCTTTTCCGCTTCATAAGTATACATGAAAGATGAACCACCGATTGTCGTAATCATTCCCGACGCGTTTTGGGTTATTGCTCCCAATGTTCCAAAATCGCCGATTAAAAATTCGACAACGCCGCCGCTTGAATCATTACATCCAATTTGGAATCCTTGTGTTAAAGTACATGCCATTGTCTAATTCTTTAAATGATTATGCTAATTCAAATTCAACAATCTGACTTGGGTAAGCTACTTGAACACCTCTTTTGAACTTGATTGAATACTTCACGTTGTCGTCATCTTGCGAATACCACATTTTGAATTCTTCTTCTTCGTTCAGCATATCAACACCTAAATAAAAGTTATCTTGTGAACCTAAGAACAATCTGTTCGTTCCAACTAATCCGTTAACACCCACAATCTTCACATTCGTTGTAGGAATGTTCATTTCGTAGTTAGCGAATGACGTTGGGTCAATGTGATAAAAGTTCTTTGCAAGTAATGTCGAAACATAACCGTCGAAGAAGTCCGTTCCACAGAATACCACACAATCAGATTGTGCTTTAACTGCTGCCGTTCTTGCTGCTGCCATTGCGTTAACAATAGTGTCTGAATTTCCACTTGCTCCGGTTGTGATTCCCGTTCCTGAAGTTATCGACCCGGTGTTTCCATCAATAGGACTTGCCGCATCAATAATCTTAATTAACCCGTCGTACTTCGAAAGATACGCATTTCCTGACGTGGTGTCCCCTTGCCAATCTAATACTTCAACGTGTTCCTTAACTAACTTAATCAGTTGGTCAGAAATCGCCGCACCCATCGCATCGTTCACTTCTGAATCTGCGTTTGAACCTTCTCTTAACAAGATTTGTGTCCATTTCGCACGAAGTGTTTTCATACACAATGTGTCTTGATACTTAACCGCCCCAACAACAATATTTCTTTGTGTCAATGTGGTTGTTCCCGATGCGTTAAACGCACACGCCGTGTCCGCTTGTGGGACTGCCGCTAACGCTAATAATTGAATTGCTTCAGACGACTTGATTCCCGCCTGAACTTGAAAATAATCCGCAGATTTCGCTTCGAAATATGCCCTTCCGATTAACTCGGTACTTTGTTGGTTTACGTAATCCGTTAAACCTGATACATCAAATGCCATTTTATTCTTTTTTTAAATTGTTTACTTTTTATCTCTTAACGCCCTTGCCATTGCCATCGCACGTTCAACACGGTTGTTCTTTACCGGTTCGTTCGTTGGCTTGGTTGGTTTAGGTTCGCTTACCTTTTCGAATGCTTCCATCATCGCCGCAGACATCGCTTCAACTTGTGTTGATAATTCTTCCGATACTTTTGTAACGTCTGAACCTTTTGCGAATTCTAATCCGCCAATCGCTTCAGCTATTTTCGAATCAATCATTTCTGATATTTCATTCTTGAACTTTTCTGAATCAAATTCAGATTCCATTTCTTCTTCAACCGGAACAATCGTAGCAATTAAACCGCCTTTGACTTCAATCAATGTTCCATCTTCCAAAGTGAATTGTCCATCTTCCAAAGATGTTTCGCCGTCTTCTGTAATTTTAAGAACGGCAACGCCTTCAGCTAATTCGCCTTCCCATTTAATTATCGTACCATCAGCCAACACGCCTTCGCCCATTGTGATTTCTTCTTCTTTCAACGCTTCGTTGAATGCTTGAAATGCTTTCTTCAAATTCATATATATTTTTTAATAATTTTTGACATTTTTTGATAAGGAATTACATCGAACATTCCTTCAATACTGAACCCTTTATATTCTCCGTCTGTTTTTATTTTGTTCCAAACTTCGTCGTTCTCGATTTTCGCAGCAATGAACCAACTTCCGTCGGCGATGTTCTCGAATCCCTTTGGTGGGTGAATGCCCATATTTTTATCTGTGATAAAAGATTGGAACATATATCCCCCGTCAATCATTCGTTCAGAATCGTGTTCTTCATTCAATGACGATTGTCTTTTTTCCTTGAAAAATTGTTCTGCTATTTTGCGAATGGTTTCCTTCCTGAAGATAGCCATATATTCGCCATTCTTCGCGTCCATTCTATAAATTGGTAAATTAGGAATCATTGCCGCACCCATCACAACGCGTTGACTTTCGTCCGCGATTTCAAACTTCATCTGTTTGCTGAATGCTTGGTATTCAATGCCGATTGCTGGCTGATTAACTAACGCAACCGCAGTCACGCCCGTTTCCCCTTCATCGTTTAGAATTAACTCAAAAATTGGTAAATCCATTCACAAGAATATACCAAGAAAATATCAAGTGTTCGATTCTACTCCGTAACGACCGCCTTTTCGTATATCGAAGAAACGTTGGTTGTCACCTCGCGGATGTCTGTTTCCGTGACGATTACTTTGATTTTCTGTTCACCGCTTTCCAAATCTAAAATAGGCACATTCGGTTGAATTCTTTGTGGTGTTGTTAGTTGACCACCACCGCCGGGTGATGCGTCTATTGATGTTGAATTGAATTGTGTTCTTTGAATAGCTGCCACTCTTGCCAATCCCGCAGCCGCCGCTAATCCCGCAGCTAAAAATGCACTCGGCAAACCAAGAGCCATTCCTTGTCTGAACGCCGCTTGTGTTGACACTATTGTTGAAACAATCGTTTCCGCCAAACTTATCGCCTTGTTGAATTCGAACATTTTCTTTTGTCCTTCTTCTGTATCTGCAAAGAATGTTTGTGACAACGCTTTCAAGTCGTTATACAATCCCATTGCCAATTCAACACGGGCTTGTCTTGCTTCCGCTTCCCTTTGTAGTTTTTGGTCACCAATTCTGTCAAGTTCTGCTTGGTGTAATTTTTCCGCAGCGATTTCGTCTTCCTTAATCCCCGCATCATACTTAGCGTCCAAATCGTCTTGCTCAACTCTTTGCTTGTGTAACGCATCCGCTTTCGCATTTTGTTTAGCGATTTCCGCTTCAATCTTGTCATAAAAATCGCCGTCATCAATTTCAGGTTCTTCAGCATCCGTCACATCGTCATACGGGTCAATTAATCCGGTGTCATCGCCGATTGCCTTTCTTGCTTCTTCTGCATCTTTAGTAGATTGAATTGCCGCGTCTCTTTTTTCTTTTTCTATGGTAGCTAACGCAATATCAATATCAACTTCTTCAGATTTCGCATCCCTTATTTTTTCCTGAATGTCTAAAATCTCCTGACTAACCGGTAATGTTGCCCGAATCTTTTCACCCAATTGTGCTTGTGTGTTGACTAACCCTGAACCGATTATTCGCAAACGTTCAATCAACGTGACTTCCTTCGCCCTTAATATTTCCTTCGCCAATAAGGTTTCCAAAGTTTTCAGTTCTTCTTTGTTTTCCTCTTGCAGCAACAACAATTTCTTTTTGTGTTCAGCGACAATGTTCCCCGTCAATCTGCCTTGTAACTCATACAAGGTTTTTTGCTTTTCAAGTAGTGAGACTTCGTGATTTAGTCTTTCTTGTGTCTTTTCAATTGCTTCTAATTTATTATGCAATTGTTGCACCGTACCTCTGACCGCATCTTTTATTCTGTCCCAATACGCAACGACTAAACCTAACGCAACAATGAATGCACCGATTCCCGTTGCAATCAAAGCCGTCCGCATTCCTTTTAGTGAGAGATTGAACAACTTTGATGCTTCCAATGTGTCCCGGAATCTTGACGCAAGTCCACCCGTTAAAGAATCTAACACGGCAATTGCTCCGCCGTTTTCCGTCACATCCTTCAGGGATGAAGACAATTCCTTGTTCGCGTTGGTGTATAATTCTGTTGACCCGGACAACCCCTTCATTCCGTCGTCTATTTTCTGAGACTGACCGTTCAGGTCGCGAACCTTGTCATTCAATTGGTCAATCTCTTGCGTTGCCTTATCTGCGAATGATGTCAGGTCTTGAAATGCTTTCGAATTTTCATCTACTTCTTCTAATTCCGTGTTGATGTTTTCCAACGCATCTTCCAACTCCTTAATCGTGTTGGCGTTCTCTAACTGAACTTTTATTTTTAAGGATATGTCCTTCTTCATAGTTTAATAATTTGATAAAATAATGTAATTATGCAATCTGAACCCGTTCCCGTCATATCCGCCGCTTGATACAACTGAAGACCTTCGCCGAAATCTAATTGTTCCGTTTGGTTAATCATTAAGCCAATAAAATTCGTTGACGCGAAAACCGAAGTTTCTGAATTGGTCAACGTGCTGCCGGTTGTGATTGTCTCAATGTCTAATTGTTGCGAATTAGTGAACGCCGTTCCGCCAACCTCGACAAATCCTTTTTCGATGCGAATATATTCGTCCGACATTACCGGAATTTGCAATGGAATCGGTGACGTGTTCAACGTCTTCATCACCGCCGCCGTCAATGTCAATTCAAACCTTTTCGTTTGTGGAATACCGTTGAAATGGAAATCGCCGTGTCTGTATAATTCAACATTGGGTGAATTTATCGCACCACCACGAACCGCGTGAATCCTCGAACCGTCTGAACCCGACGTTAAAACTTGCTTCACACCTGAACCCGATTCAACGTCATCCGAATTGTGAATCGACTGATTGCCGGTTGAAACATTTTTCCCAAATATTAAATTTTGAATCCCTTGTCTGTGTCCGCCATCAATAGAAGTCAAATATCCTTTTGTCGGTTGTTCGTCTCCTGAAGTGAATGTTCCTTCACCACCGAAGATGACTTTTTGTTCGCCCGTGAATGTTTCCACTTCAGGCAATTGAATGAATAAACATTTTGTTGTTTTAGGTGATAACGGGTTGAAATCTTGAACCTCTAATAAACGCCAATAAACGCCTTCAATGAAATATTGTTTTCTAAATGATAATGTGTCGTATCTGTAAGAATCTAACACCATATAAATCTCCAACAACTTTGAATCCTTGTTTGCGATTTGATTAATATAGTCCTTCCAATAGATGTTGAAACAATTCTTGTCGGTGAATTTCAAATCAACACGTCCGCCCGAACTGAAGTCATAAAACAACATTTTAGTCACACCCCAATTCAAATCAAAGTTTGGGTCAAATGGGTCGTCCAAATGTCCAGCGTAAGGATAAGTCGTTCTTGCCGTTGTTGTGCTATTCAAATACCAAGTGAAATTCGTATCTAATAAACCGCCCCAATATAAAAGTTTAGGCAATGCCGTTGCAGTCGTGAAACCTTTTCCATCACGCGGGAATTCAATCGAAGACAATATCCGGTCAGATTGGTTCAAATCAATCCACAAGGGACACGGTGAAAATATCGTTTCAATGACCTTTTCGTTTAATAGGAAATCGTTTTCAATATTGAATTTGTAATGTCCGTAAGTATATGGTTTTCTTGATTGATATACTTCGTTCCAAATGTCCTTGTCTTCCTTGTCCTTGAATATAAAAGAACCATCCTTTAACGCCCCCAATGGTAGTATTCTTTTTTCTTTGGATATATCAACCCATCCGTTCAAATCTTCTTTGTCTGAAGTCACGAAATCCGACAATGGTTCAATTATAATTTTTTTATTGTCCACCTCATCAAACTGAAGATACAAGTTGAATCGTTTAATGATTGCATTCAGGAAATCGCGTTGTTTTACATTTCTTGGAATAGTTGACGCCATTGACATTGTTTCCCCGACGCTGATTTGAGTATCTCGAATAACCACACCGCACGTTGAACCGGTGTCCATTGTGAAGTCAACGTCCGAGCCGAATAACGCCGCCGATGTTCCATAATTTCCAATCAAGTTAATCGAACCCATACGGACTTCAAATGTATCGCCAACAACTGCGTCAAAGTCCATTGTCTGAAATGCAAAACTAAAATCCCCTGACGCAAATGGTGAAACTATTCTTGCACCGTCAAAAATAGAAAACAAAGGAATTGAAATGGTGTCCACTATTGTTTCAACCGACGCCCGTGTTCTTACAATGTGTATTTTCATATACGCATCAACCAAGTTGTTCGCTATTCCTTGAATTAAGTTTTGCTGACCCGTCGATGATGGTGTGTAACTAAACGACATATCCAAATCCCCTTTGTATGCGTACTTTTGAGAAAAACCGCAATTCCATTCGCCGGTTAATGTGTCGTAATCCGTGCCGCTTGTATTGTAATCGTCCCCCGTTGAATCGTCATTAAAAATCAATGTATCCATTCGGGTTGTGTCGTGCCAATGTCCATTGATTGACGTTTGGTCAGACGTTAAACGACTGACGTAAAATTGTCGGTCTTCAACATCTGAATCAGTCATCAATATTGTTTCCGTTGAACTTGGAATGATTAGAGATTTGAAACGTGTTGAAATAAAGAAATCAGAATCGTATGTGTACCCCGCATCCGTGAAGATTCTGTCAATATATTCCTTCACGAACAACGCCGGCTTAAATTCGTACGTTGACCAAAATTGCTGCTGAACCTTCGCCCCATAATTAATCATCGGATAAACGTATTCTTCGCCCAATGTAGGCGTCCAACTTGCAATCACATTCGTTTCGTTCCAAGTATGGTCTAAATCTGAAAAGTCCAAATCCGTCAATTCTGATTCACCAATGTCGCGGAATAAATCACCAACCAATCCGGACGCGTTAAGAATGTAGGTGATTGCCCCGTCCGTCTGTTTAATTTCCTTCAGTTGACAATATCCCTTCAGAATAGACACCCCATCAATTAGCAATTCATAATCTGTCTTAATGTTCGGGTCGAACGTTTGTAATGCCACCTGAACATTGAAAAGGTTTTCGAATAGCTTGTTCGTTTCCGCAGTTGATGGAATGGAAATCGACTTTGAAAAGTCTGTTTTCCGAATCTGTGGGTTTTCTATATCAAACGCCGCTTTTGTTAATGAAACGGATTCAGCAACCGGGACAATGTATCCCCCGATTATTTGCGTATTGTTTACCATTGGCGTTGTTCTGAATTATCAATTTTCAATTTCACATTAACGTTGAATATACCATCTTGCGTTCTGTTGTTCATAACCATCGAATTGTTTTCCACAACCGCAGAAACAAAGTATTCCGCATACTCCGTCGCAACCTTGACATAAATTTCAGGCGATGTAAATAAATCCCGCAGCCCTTGATATTCCCATTCCTTAATATTCTGCGTGTTCATTTCTATTGTGTCCGCTAATTGCGTAAAATGTGGTTTGACGAATCTTGAACTTGGGTCATAAGTCGGTGAAGAAATATCGAAAGGATTCATTTTGTGCGATTCCTGAACGACTTCAATTTCCTTCTTTGAATTCCGGTCGAATACCCACGAATCAAATCCGCCGTACCTATTCAACCAATGGACTTCGTAATTCTCATAAGCATTGCACGGCGTCCAATCTAATTCGAACAGATAGTTGTATGTCTGTGCGTATACCTGCCCGGTGACTTCAATTGCCATATACTTGTCGTCTGAATCTAACGTGAACCCAGTCAACCAACTATGGTCTTCAACTTCATCCGTACCAATTGCGAAATCTTGCAAAGAATCTTCAGCCATTGCCACAAAGGTCAGGACGTCCGAATGTGTTCTTGTTCCCGTGTCGTCGTATAAACCTATTCGAACTTGTGCGTTAATGTTTATTGCAGTTGAATCCCGAATAAACCGCAGAAAGAATCGTTGTCCTTCTTTCAGTTTTAAAATATTGCTATTTAGTGAAATTGTTCCCGGATTTGCTCCACTCGTTCCCGTGATTGTATTTTCAAACCCCGTTAACATTTTTATTTCTCCGTCATGTGCCGACAACCCCGACAATAACTGCCAACGATTGAAATCCAAGTCCTTCATAAAAATCGGCGGGAATGCAGCACGCCAACAATAAATCGTATCGGATGTTGCAACCGAACCTTGAACCGACCCGTCATAATATTCCTGAAATGTCAAATACACTTCGTTTAATGTTTGGGATGCCGCGATTGATGGTGTTTCCTTTTTACCCTGATATTCATCCGTAATAAAGTTTTGAATCACTTTCGCCGCGTTCAGATACGCCCGTGTTGTGCCAGGATGAACGTATAAGTTAAAGGTCTGTTTCAGTAACGTGCTAACGTACACCTTCGCGATAATCTTGAAACCATCTTCAGCCGTGTTGTTTGAATTGACCACATAATTCACGTCGTTCCACGCGGGATATTTATAATCTTTGTCCGGTTGGTCTACAAAAGTAATTGCCATTGCTTAAAGATACCTATTGACCTAAAAGCGATATATAAAAAAACGCCGCCCGATGTGGACGACGTTTTCTCTTGCTTTTTTCGCTGACTATTTAATCGAATTTATTTTTTTCTGAATAACTGCAATTACTTTTAAACAAGCAGCTCGTTGTGAACGTGAACAATCTTTCTGTTTTACTATACTCCAAAATTCAGATTCTTTTTCTTTTAGTTTTGCAATGGTGTTGTTTGTTGTGTTTGTCATATCGTTTCTTATTATGGTTCAAATATACAACCAAACTTTTTAATAAACAAAAGAAATATTAAATGAAAGATAAAAAAAAAGGCTGAACACTTTGCCCAACCTTTAATCTGACGCACTCAACGTCTGCCGTCCCTTCAAATCTCCATCATCAGGGAGGACAATATAATTAATGATAAAATCAGATACAAATATAGTGTTTTAATTAATTAAGAATATGCCCCAATGACATTCCCTTTGCCTAATTCAACGAAATCTGATACAATCGCCGTTTTGTGAATGTGATTCCCGTCGATGTTTATCCATTCTGTTTCGAAGTAACTCATAAGGATTTGAAGAAATTAATCTTGTGACTTTGGCTTGATTTTTCTTCCTTGACCAAGTAATCCTTCAACGCCTTTTTCGTGCTGAAGATATAATTCAAGTCAACACGTTTATTGTTGACACGTTCAATTCGTTCTCCGTCTTCTGAAATTACCTGATGGATGGTTTCAATTTTAATCTTTTGAATTTCCTTTCCGTTCCAATGCCAAATCGTTTGTCCTATTTTCATATTTTTAATTTTGTTATAATCAATCGACCGTATTCTTTCGCCAACTGCTCCCCAAAATTACGAATTAAATCATCATTAACAACATTGGAATAAAAGTTGGTTTTCCGCAACCCGTCACGCCATATCTTGTAAGCGATTGCAAATGCTATTGAATTCAGTTCCTTTTCAATTGACCTTTGCCGTGAAATTGACTTCGGTCGTTTCCTGATGTCTCGGTAATTCTTGCCAACAATTCCGCGATTAAACATAAACAATCTGATTGCTGAAATCGGTGGGCGTTTCTTCTTGAATTTGAATTGGCTGATGTTTCTATTGTTGACCGCACCCGAAACCCCTTCATCCATAAACGACCAATAGTCCGGCATTGTGAGTGTTATTTCAAAACCTTGTGAAATCAATGTGACCGGAGTCATATTGTCTTTGGCGATTTCTTGCCCCGTGTTACCTGAAGAGAATGGTTCGTAGCTATTCCTCAAAGATTCCAAAAGGTCATCGATTACCTTTTGCCAAAACGCACTCACTTCTTCATAAATCTCGGTCATTTATTTTCTTTAATTCTTCTGCTAATATACGAGATAACTTTTCCAACGATATTTCCTTGCGTTCACGCAGTACCGGCGAATCTATTCCCGCCCTTTGTTTCGTTGTGTCTGTCACCCGTTTCACTTCAATTGCCTTTTCAGTTTTGCCCGTTGGTCATCGCCTTGTTCTTTTTTGTATGCCCACCAATTCAGGAATTCTATCACGCCTAAATCTGTCACCTGGCTGACCGGTATCTTTAACGTATCTGCCAACATTTCTAATACTATGAACCACGACCATTTTTGTTCAAAAGTGTCGTCGCTGAATCTATCGTCTTCTCCATCTCCTTTTCCAAATAGGTTTCGGTAATTTTCAAATAACGCCAATACAAATTCAAAAAAAAAACGAAGACACCCCAAACGTCCTTCAATGGTAATTCTCTTATTTGTTCTGCCCGTGCTTGAACACCATCCGAATCGTATTTGCCACGCGTTGCAATTATCGCAATGACTTTATCAATGTATTGAATTGGGTTTCCTTCCGCCGACTTCATCGTTTCCACAATGTCAATGAACTGACCTGAAGACATCTTCGCCGGGTCATCCTTCAGTCTGTAATTAACACCACCAATCTTCAAATGGAATTTTCTTTCGTTCTCGTATTCCCTGAAGTTGATGGTAGTGTAATAATGCAAGTAGTTTTTAAATTTGCTAATTTCCCATTCCCTTACTTCTTCAACCGTCAACCCCTCAATGATGGAAATCGTTTTCAGTCCCTTTGTGATTTCGTTGTCCTTTTCAGGAATAGAATGTATTCGCTGATACATTCCAATTGTCAATCGTTCTTCAATATTCATTCATTTAAAAATACCGAAACAAAAGAATTGATTTACATAAACTCATAATCGCCGTATCCTGAACCGTTCATATTTGTGAAGACATAGTATCGTAACGCGTCGATTCCGTGATTGAACTTATCAACCGGAACATTCGAGAATTCCCCATTCGCATCTTGTTTGTACTTATAAGACTTCAATTCCTTAATTAGATTAACCGAAGACGAATGGACATTGATTTTGTATCGTCGTAGCAAATCTATTCCCGCCCGAATTGAATCCTGACCCTTCGTTGCACCCCTCACGTTGAATCCTTCGCGTGTTAATTCAACGATTGACTTTGGTTCGGCTGAATCTGCGACAATATCATTTGATACGTTTAAATCGCGTAATCTGACCGCGATGTCTTGGTTGGTTAGTCCGACACTCCAAATCAATTCCCTGACCCACAATTCGCCGTGTTGTTCCCTGACCTCAATTAATGTCGTTGGGTCGTTGGTAAATCCAAAGTCCATCCCGTAACCTTTCAACGTGTAATCTTCTGCCGTGAAATCCTTCGCTTCCCAATTCGTCAGGACCACACCTCGAATCATTGCCTTTTGCCCTAACCCGTAAACCTTCCAATAAAATTCGTCGACATCCTTCAGCCGTTCAATTTCCTTGACAAGTGTGTCAGGAAGAAACGGATTGTCCTTGTAAGTTGTAATGTGAAAGTCGCAATCCTTACGCGGAACAATTTCATTGTAAATCCAAAAGTCTTCCGATGGGTTAAAGTCCAAAACCATCCGTTCGGTTGTCCTGATGTTCAATTGGAAATAATCTTCCTTCGTGATTTCATTCGCTTCATTCACGAAACAAATGTGTCGCTTCCGACCTCTAATCTTCTGCGGTGTATCAACTGAAATGAACTCAAAGAACCCGCCGTTGATTTTGTATGTTGATTCTGTCTTGTTGTGGAATGCCACGTCATACAATCCCATATCTTCCAATATCTGAAAGAAGTCCCGCATCACGGAAGTCCGCAGCGACGGGAATGTTTTTCTGACAATCGAAACGATTAAACCTTTCCGGTGATACGCTTCAACGATTAACCAAATTAGAATGTTAAATGTCTTACCACTTCTTGTTCCCCCTTGCTCAACGATGTACCTTTTCTTAGATTCGCAAAGGTGTTCAAAGACGATATTCGTGTCAATGTTCAATGCAGTAAATTAGACCTGACCGCAAAAATCAAATCGCGAACCTTTTCTTCTTTTTGTTCGATTTCGTGAATCCTGATTCGGTCTTGCTCGCTGAACTTTTGTCGGTGTTGTTCCCGACTTTTCTTCAGCGATGCAATTTCTGCCTTCCGTCTGACAATATCTTCGCTTGTCTTCATATCTGTTTCTTGACGATGGTGATGTTCATATCCAAGTCTTTTCCGCCCTTGCCTTCGATTGCTTTCGTTTCCATTGATAACTTTCGAAGTTCTTCGTCATTGGATAACAATTTCATCAGCCCCATTTGCAAAGTTGCGTTCTGTGATTTGTACCACTTTGAACGCATTGAAACCTTGATGTCTGTCTTGACTTTCAACAACGCTTCTTTTATAGTCTCCAATTTTTCTAATTCGTGATTGTAAAAAGTAGCTGACGAACACGGCAAATATGCAACAATGTCATCAATGAAAAACAACTTGTGTTTCTCTATTGCGTCCAATGCTTGTTGTTCTAATTCTTCTTTTTTATATGCCATATTCTTTCCCGTTAATTTTAACCACCAAATCAGAATCCAATTTCTTCATTCTGTCGATTATCACTTGACAATACTTCGGGTCTAATTCCATACCGTAGCATTTTCGTTTTAGTTGATGTGCGGCGACCATTGTTGAGCCTGAGCCGAGAAATATATCACCAATCAACATTCCAATCCTTGAACTGTTATTGATGGCTCTCTCCATTAATTCGATGGGCTTCATTGTTGGATGCTCGTCTGATTTTTTTGGTCTACTAATTTCCCATACATCATCTTGTTTTCTGTCCTCTACTCTGAGCCTTTCCTTTGCTCCGTCTTTCCATCCATACATTATTGTTTCATGTCTTGAGTGATAATCCTTTGCAGACAAAACCAAACTATCTTTTACCCATATTATAAATGATGCCCATTTGCCACCGCAATCACGAAACGTTTGTTGCATGTGTCCTAATTCTTTTTCTGACATTGATATGTATATATTATAATCGGTCATTTGAAAGATTGAGTTCATGTATCCTATCACAAATTGATTCCAATCTTCATCGGACATTTTATCATTCTCAATCTTTCTAATTTTATGACTTGGATGATTTGCATTTGCACCATAGTCTAAATTATAAGGGGGGTCAGTAAAAACCATATCTGCTTTCTCACCATTCATCAACTTTGCCACTTGGTCGCTATCTGTACTATCTCCACATAACAAACGATGTTCGCCGATTTCAATCAAATCACCAAGAACAACATCAACTTTCATTTCTTCGGGTTCTTGATAATCGTCTTCTTCTGCTTCCAATTCTTCTTCAGGTTGCCACACATCTAAACCCCAATCGTTCAGTTCTTGCGAATCCCATTCATTCGCTAATATATCCCAATCCCATTCCCCGAATCCGACGTTGTCTTTGATTATGAATTGGCGTTTTTGTTCTTCCGTCAGGTCGCCCGCTTTTAATACCGGAACTTCCTTGACCCCGATTTCCTTCAACGCCTTCAATCTCATATTGCCACCCAATACCACCATTTCAGAATCAACAACGATTGGTCGCAATTCCAACATTTCGGGAAACGCCTTGATTGACTGAACCAACTTCGCGAATTTTTCATCGCTGATGCTTCGAGGATTGTCCGGGTTTTCTTTTAGCTTACTTGTTTGGATGTAATTCATCGATTGCCTTTTTTATTTCAGGATTATTTTTTGCGATTTCTTCAATCATCTCCCGTGAATGTCGTTTGATTGCCTTGTCGATTGCTGGGAACAATGTTTCATCGGTTGTGATTATCTCCGCGATTTCGTCGCGGTTATCTTCCGGGAACGCTTTCTTGATTTCGTCAATCAGTATGTCTTTTGATTTACTCATTCTTTTTCTTCGGTTAGTATTGAAAATGAATCCCATTTCTTCTTTGGGATTTTATTGTTTCGGCAACATCGGCGAAGTCTTGTCCTTGCATCGTTGCCAATGACAATGGATTCGATTGTTTTTTTGCCATCGGTTGCGGTGATTCTAAATGTCATATCCTTGCAAATTTAGGTTTTTTTGTTCAAATGCTGATGAACTCGTTTTGCGTGATTAGCAACGCACGAAGAACAATTGATGTCGACGCTGAACCTGAATGTCTGTCGGCAATACTTTTGCAGTTCCTTGAGTTCATCCAAGTCAAAATGCAATTCGCCGTTCTTTACGAATAGGTTTATCTTGTTAATTGTTGATTCGCTTAATGTCATAGTGTTTCAAATCTTGTTCTGTTTTCTTCGTTCAACTTGTAATTCTTGGAAACGTATTCATTCAACGCCAACCCGAAATCAATCTGTGCGTTTCTGTTTCCGTTCAGATACTTAATCCACTTCTTCCAATCGTGGTTCTTTGCCTTCAATCCTGATTGCAAATGTTTGACGTGTTGTTTGTATGGGAAGACATCCGAACAAATGACCGCCCTTGACATATTGCCCGCTTCAATCAATTTCAATTCTGATTTCATATTGTTGAACTTATTGTCAATTAATGGAATCAACGCCACCCCGTGTTTTTTCATTTCTTCGGCGTATTCGTTCAACGGTGATTTTCCTATCAAATGGGCATTCGGGAAATACTTTGGAATGTATGTTTGCCTTTCGTGATACCCCTGAATCGTGAAATTGATGTCATCAACCGCACCACGCAGCAATCCCAAGTCCCGTTTGTGTGTTGTTCCGCCTGACCAAATAAACGAATCGAATCCGTCTTGTCTGTTATCCTGAATGAATTGGTCTTCCTTGTCATCTAAACAATTACGGACAATGTGAACGTTTGGGTTGATGGGTTTTATTTCATCGCGAAGTTGTTTTGTTGTTGTCCAAACGACATCCGCCAACTGAATATTGGCTTGAATACATTCGGACATATTGGTTTTCTGATAGTACGAATACAACAAATGGTGTTTCGGTAAAGACCAATAATCATCAATGTCGCAGATTATTTTGATTCCCTTTTTTCTTAGTTTAGATATAACCAAATCCGGTTGCATTTTCCAACTGATGTTCCGATTGAACACGATGTGCGTTGTTTCTTCGGTAATCTTGTCCACCCATTTATCGTCTTGGTTGCCTTCTTTCTTCGTTGCGATTATTTTAATGTCTGAACCGTATTGTTCAGCGAATCGCGTGAACGGAACAATCAATCGGTGGTATTCAACCGCATCAACTTGAGGGATTACAATCACTATTTTCATTTTATTGTATATTTTTTTAAACTCTTTTTTTGCTTGCTTGATTCCATCGTGAACAGATACATAAGGAATCTTGGTCTTTGCAGCAATGCCGCGATAAGAATCATTCTTGTATAACTCCAACAACCCCGCAGAATAGAAGTGCAACCGTTTCAAAGTATCGTTCACCTTTGCCGCCCGTGCTGCGAAATCAACTTGTTCGATTCTTGGGTCTGTTGATAAATGCCGTTCGTTTATTTCCTTGAATTCTCTTTTGTCTCTTTGTTTCTTCAGGTGCTGAAATCGCATCATCGTGAAGAAGTAGAATCGAAATTTCCCGTCAGATTGAATTTGTTTTATCTTGTCTGCCTTTTCGCAGCATAACTCAACACAACGGGAAATCAATTCATCGGCGTCCGGTTTGTTACCCGTTACCTTCAACGCGTACAATCGAACATTTGAATCAGAATAAACGTCACCGATTTCCATTCTTCAAAATTAACATTTTATAAAATCACATTAAAACGATGATTTATAATTGTGTTGTATGCAATTAAAAAAGACATACAACAAGGTGTATAAATTATTTATTTATTACATCTCTATCTTTGTTCCAATCTCCTGTAAGTTCGGGGTGAAACTCCCAAAACATACCACTTTTTAAAAGTTTATCGTAATTCTCTTTTGTTTTTATATTCTTGTATCTATCCATTTTATTTTAGTTTTTATAATCCATAAATAAACAATTCATACACTAAGCGTTGTATGCAATTAAAAAAGACATACAACAAGGTGTATAGGTAATTATTACCCTTGCTTCATTGCATTATCAAAAGCATNNCTTCATAATTATTTTTTTAAGGTATTAAATCGGGTAAAAACTACCCATACACAATGCGTTAATCAATCTCAAATATCTGCCTGAAAGTCTTATCTGTCTGTTGCAAAGTTTTGTCCCAATACATCAAATCTGAATAGGAATCAATGCCGTAAATTATAGTCGAATGGTCGCGTTTTCCGGTTATCCGTGCCAACTCCATCAATGGTGTTCCTAATTTCAATTTGGCGAAATGCCAAAACGTTCTTCGTATCTCCGGCAATGGGTGAAGTTTTCTTCTGCTATTCATCATTCGCGACAATCCTTCTGCGGACACCTCGAATCTCAACTTCCTAAGTAAATTACAAACATCCGTTCGCCTGATGTAGTATTCGCAAACCTTCCGTCTGACAAATTCAATGTCAATTGGGTCAGGTTCTTTAACTTGTTTTAGTGTTTTCTTAATGGTGAAGAATGTCTTCGCATCAACGCCAATTCCGTTCGTTCGTAATCTGTTGAATTCAATCAACGCATTTTCCACGCTGATGGTTAGTTGTTCGTTTTGTTCGTAGATAGTCATTTCGTATTCTTCAATTTGTAGGTTCTCAATCTGTACTGCTCACCGAACATATTGGTTCGCTTCGTCCATCCCTTTTCGAATTTGTTCCCGTCATTTTCCAACGCCACTATTCGCGACGATAATTCAATGATTCCCAATTCTTTCAATGCCTTGATTCTGTCAACCGTTCGCCCCTTTATCAGGTAGTTTAATAATCTTAATTTTTGTTCTGTCATATCGTTTTTTTATTTATTGTTAATTTATCCCTAAGTTGATGACATTCGCGACAAAGAACTTCGATGTTCGATTCGTCAAATGCTAATTCAGCACGTCCCATTTTTTGACACTTGTCAACTGATACAATGTGACTGCAATCTAACCGCCCGGAAGAACGCCCGCAGTCAACGCAAAAGTTGTATCCGTGTTCTGTTCGTTGGTTCTCTAAAACAACCGCTTTCGTCTTCCTGACACGTCGGTCAATTTCCGCTTTGCTGATTCGCGTTCCGTCTTTTTGCTTATAGTGATTCATTTCTATTGTTCTGTCATCCGTTGTCTGTTCCATCAGATTTTCGATTGCCGCTTCTTCAGTTCTTCCGTAACCGATGTAGTCGCTTTCGTCGTAGTCTTCCCAAATCGCTTCCCAATCGTAATCACGAATAGGTATTGGCGGATATATGTGTTGTGTTATTATTTTCATTTTTAATCTATATTACAAAAACATTCAAATGATGGGTCGCCATCCCACAAACTGACTTGACTTTTTGACTTTTCTCTAATTTGCTTGTAAGTGATTTCTTTCTTGAAAGAACCCGATTCGTTTCCTTCTTCGTTTTTAATCCACCAATCAAATAGTTCAGGTTTTTCTTTTGCAATTATTGCCAACTTGCCTTTCCCTTTCAAAAAACAACAATCACAATTTCCGTAAGGCTCGTTGACTTTTAAATCAAACTTTTGCTCCTTCCACCAATTTAAAACCATCGACTTATCGACCTTCCAACCGACCAAAGGATGTTCGACATCAATGTATTTTGGTAGCAAATTAGATTTGCTCCATCTTCTTGGTTCGTCGTGTCTGATGCCGATGTATGAAGTCCAAGTTTTAAAACCTAAACTTTTTAAATATCTTCTTAATGTGTTAATTTTCAATTCGGTTGTGCAATACCTGATGAACGTGTTGGGTAAAAAATGTTTTTTGTGTTCGATTAATTCTTGAAATGGTCTTCCGTCTCTTGATGCCGTTTCGTAATCGACAACTTCGAAATTATTCCCGAATCTGTATTCCAACCAAACAACGTTCAAATTCCAACGCTTGTCGCATTCGTTGATAAAGTCTAATGTTCCGGGCATTTCTTTTCCCGTGTTTTCAAAGATGACCAAGTAATCATCCGGACGTTCTTCAATTAATCGTTTAGTCATGTATCCTGATGTCCGACCGCCGCTAAAGTTTATTATTTCCGCGTGTGTATTCAATTCATTCATCTGTCCTTCTTCTTAAACGTTAATATAATAATTGCCACCCATTGGGTCAATTCAACGAAGTAATACCATAACTCGTTCATAGTTCTCGCTGCCTGAATGCCCATTCTAATTCTGCGTTTTGCTCCAACTCGTGGACGAACGCCAAACACAATATCTGATTGTTGAATATATCGAAGTCCATAATCGGCTGACCTATTTTCAGTTCGTGCCGGATGTTTTCGTTTGCCTTTTTCAATTCTTCATAAACAGAAGTCAATGCTGAATATGCTTCCTTTTCGTTTTCGAATTCTCCAATATAGTAAAACCCCTGACGTACTTGTTCGGTAGAAAAGGAACAAAGGTTTTTCGTTGGTTTGTAGATGTAGAAGTGTTTCATATTATTATCTCAATAGATTTTTCTTCAAAGTCCACTTCCACCATATCAACCGCGAAATCCGCCGAATCTGATACTTTAATTATTTTCACTCTCTCCGGGACGAACTCTCCTTCAAAGTCTACTTCATACGCGTTGCCGTTTTCGTCGTCGTGCGACCCCGCAAATGCTATCTTCTGAACGCTGAACTCGAATTCCATTCCGTCGCGTCTATCGATTACATCAATCGCCCAATCCATTATCAATAAATCAATGGATGGATTTTCACCGAACGAATCAAAGCCATCCGCCGTGAACATTCCGCTTTCTAATCTTGTTATTTTTGTTTTTGTCATATCGTTTTTTTTAAAATACTTGTACAATAAAATCTTCTTTGCCAACAATTATGACTTGTGTATAATCTTGAATAGATTCAATAGTTGGGTAATCTTCATTTGAATAATCAACCCAAAACTCTTCTATGTTTTCGTATTCTGTATACTCGCAACATATTGCAATCGGGTCAAATTCTAATTCTGTGTCGCAACTTTCTTCATACTCTTCAAGATACTCAAATAATGCCTTCAACCCTTTGTAGCTGAATTGATGTTCTCGGTTATAGACTTTAAAACCTCTTTCAAAATCATAAAAATTAATTGTTTTTTTCATATCGTTTTTTTTTAAAATAAATAATCTTCTAATTGCCATCTGAACCATACGTCGTGATTGTCTTGAATTTCATCCAATTCGTCGAATGTTAGCTTTTCGCCCATCAATGTTCCGCCGCTTAAATACGCATCGCAGAAGTCCGGGTAATCATTGCCGTCGATTCCGTCGATTTCAATGTCTTCGATTTTGTGAAGTAGTTCTTCAGGAAAGAACAACGGTGTTGCCGTGTAATAACCCCAAGAATAATTTCCGTTTCGCTGAAGATTGTCCGTCCAATTCTCTTGAACATTGGCTTCAAAGTTTTGTCGTGTGATGGGTGTTCCAACATAAGTGAATTGCCATCTGTTTTTTGTTTTTGTCATATCGTTAAACGAAGATAATGTTTCTTTTTAAAATACAAAACTTTATTTGCTAAAATTGGATTTTATTTTTTGCTGCGATTCGATTTCTGTTGTCCACCCTTCGCGGTTCAGTTTCGCGATTTTCCTTTTCGCTTCTGCCATCGTTAGCCCTGAAGAATAGTTGATTAACTTTCCGTTCTTGGATATGACCACGAACAAATCTTCCGTCGGTTGTTTAACTGCCTTTTTCATTTCCGTATCGTTTAACCGAAACATTAATCGCGTTTCTTAGTTCTGACATTGAATTAGTGCGTTCTGTGGGCGTTTCCTTGTCTGCTTGGTGTGATTGTGCCGATTTGTCCTCAAAATAGCTTAAACGTTCTAAAATGAATTTGTTTAATGCTGAACATAATTTAATAGAATTTAGGTTATTGTACAATTCTCCGTAATTTCCGCGACGTAATTGTTTAAAAAAATAAGCCAATTCCTCGACGTTCAGGAAATAACCGATTGAATACACGTCTTCCGCCATTGCCTGAATAGACGATTCCGACACCGCCGACATCATATTCAATGCGTTTGCCGTTTCAATTATAAATTCCGCGATTAGTTTTTCCGCGTGTTGGATGCCGGATTCCTTTCGTGCCGTTGCCAATGTGAACGCCGTCGATTCCCTGACGTCGATTAATGATTTCCCCTTTATTTCCGCAAACACCTGAATCGAATTAACTTCGGTTGTAAATGTTTGCAATGAATTCGGGTGAAAGTCCTGATTTCTTTTTTGTATTTCCATTTCTTTTTGCTTGACCAATTATTGTATTAAATTTTTCTCTTAATTTTTGCGTCGATTGAACATTCGGTTTCCAAAATTCGTCGTTTTGTAGGAATTTAAAAACCAATTGAATATCTTCTTTTTTTATTTTATCCTTAATTATCATTAATCTAATAGGTGACACCCATTTCGAATATTTCGCCGCCTGAATGTTTTTTAGTGTTCCGCCGGATTCTTTTATATTCTGTTCGAATAGCTGATGGAATGCGTTTGCGATTTGATAAAATTCAAAATCAGACGCGGGAAAATCTGAAATTTTAATTTCTGATATAAGTTTATCCTTTACTTTCTTTTCCTTTTCTTTAATATCCTTTCCTTTCCTTTCCTTTATAGCATTGCGTTCGCATTCATTTTCTATGCGTTCGCTATGCGTTCGCATTTTACCCCATCGCTTATTCGCTGATTCTCTTGCCTTTTGCGATTTATTGATTCGTTCATCAAATCGACGTTGAACGGACATTGAACCAAATTCATCCCCATCGAAAACAAACAAATCAAAGTCATTCAATATAGATGTAACCATCAGGACATCCACCCGTAAATCAAACGCAATGCCATCGCAATCCGTTTGCAATGCGTTCGCATTTTGATACAAATCTTCAATGATTGCCCAATATATTCCATACCCGGTCATCCCGTGTCTTCTGATTAGTTTTTTGATTTTTTCGTCAGCCCTTGAATTGTAATCGTGACTGAAGTAAAATGTTTCTTTCATTTTTTTTTCATAAAAAAAGACCTCCGGGTTTGTCGATGCAGCGACGCCCCCAAAAGGTCTTGAATGTTTTTGTTAATTAGGTTCTGCATAACCTTTAACTTTTACAAATATAACTATTTTGCTTGATTGGGTCTAACGAATAGCGAATCAATTTTCGCCTTGATTATTTCCCTTCTTCTGAACTGCCACCATTTCAATTCGTACAATTCAAATATCAATCGTTCGCATTCATTTACGTCCATTGCGTTTATTAGTTTTTTCATTTGTTTCTCTTGTTAAATAAATAATTTCTTAACTTTTTACTTGACTTTTTATATTCCCGATTCAACTCAACGAATGTTTCGTCGTTCCAGTGCAACTCATAGTCTTGCGGTTCAACTTTCAGGATTTTAAACTTTACCCGTATTTCAGACGGAATAGTTTCAAATTCCTTTTTTTCTATTTTCAAAATAACATCACTTAACATTGAGCAAATCGTTTAAGTTATCTCTATTTATTGCATATTTTTTCACAATAGATTCAACATTTCCGCCGTCTTCAATGTACTTAATCGCCATATCCCATTCCGGCGTTCCTTTATTCAGCCAATTCTTCTTCGGCTTTGGTGCTGATGCCTTGTTGCCGTCGTCATCTTCTGCCTGAAGACCTAACAACGACTGCAATGTATAACGTCTGTAATAAGTGATACAAGAACCTAACTTCTGCGGGTCGTCATATTGCACCAACTCCAATTCTGATTCAATCGTTTCGTTCGTGTCAACATCAATTAAAATGCTCTTGACTTTTCCTTCCGTTATTGGCTGCAATAGAACCAAGCGATTCTTTTCTAATAACGGTTCGATGTGTTTAATCAGCCCGTTGATGTCAAAGTATTTTGACTTGAAAAACGGGTTCGTTTCCTCTTTTGATATTGCACCGACTTCTGATTTGAGTGCCAATATTTTCGTATAAATTCCTTCTACCTTTCCCATTTGATTAAATCGTTAGGTGTTACGTTTAATACTTTGCAGATTTGACGAACCTGACCGATTCGTATTTTCTCCAATTCAAATCCGTTCATCCATCGGGACAATAGCGATTCCGCACGTCCGGGTGATTTTTCAGGAAATAACATTTTCGCGATTTCCTTGTTCTTAATTTGCGGGTTCAATTCCTTGAATCTCAATACCGCTTTTCTGATTGCTATCATTAATCTTGTTGAATGCTTGCGTCTAATTGTGCCAATTCCCTTTCTTCCGTCTTGCGTTCTTGTTCTGCCTGATGGAATTCTGTGAAATAATAATTGTCTAAGTAATCAGCTAATTCGCTGCAATAGGTGTTCAGGTAATCCGTGTATAGTTCGTTGAACAACATCGTTTCCCATTTTTTAATTTTTGTCATATCGTTAACGCAAATATAAAACTAAACTTTTTAATAAACAAAAGTATTTTCATTTAAACAAAAAAAAGCCGGGCGACAAAACCCGACTTCACGATATGACCGGAGTTATCACCCCGATTAAGAATTACAAAATTAATATTGTTTCAGCTAATACAACTGCCATACTTATCAACGTAATTTTTCGCCAAGTCTTTTTCCTTTTCGTTTCTGTTTCCAACTCTGATATTTTTTCGCGAATGATTGCCGCGTTTACTCTTTCCGTTTGAATCCGGCGGTTCAATTCCAAATCCATATTCTGAATAATTTCTGCGTTGATTTCCTTCAACTCCTGACATTCTTCAACCTCATTTAATAAAGTTGTAATCATTGCGTTGTCCGATTTGTATTGGTCTATATTGACCAATATATTATTCCCGACGATTGAATCGTTCGCGAAGTTCTGCCCGAATGATAGGTTGCAAAGAATCAGAAGAAATATAAATGAACTGAATTTCCTTTTTTGTCCTGATTTTCCATTTGATTTTCGTTTCATATTCTTTCAAAATTAATGTGTCCCGGTGATTGTTGAGTGAATCAATTGTTTTATTCGCCCGAATCAACGCGTTTTCGTGCGATTTGCCGTCACTTCGTACCGAACCCCTTCCGATTGCAAATGCCGTGACCAATAATGCAGCCACCGCGATTAAATTAAATACTTTTGATGTAATCATTTACGCCGTGATAAATTGCAGAAACTAAAGATTTCAGAAATTCGACGTCGGATAACAATTTTGCATCTTGTGGATTATCGAAGAACAAACATTCCAACAATACCGCCACGCCTTTCGTTCGTTTCAAAACGTAGAAATCCGCTTCCTTGTCCAAATCTCCATCGCTGAAGTCAAATCGCAACTTTAAATTTAGATTTTGATATAATGACCGAACACGCTCACCAATCGCAGTCGCCAAATCGTCTGATTTTGTTGTTCCTTTTGATGTGAAGATTTCAAACCCACGAGCCGTCCCATTGAATGCGTTGTTGTGAATTGATATGAACAATGCGTCCGGATGTTGATTTGCAACCCTGACGCGATATGGTAACGACAAATCACGCGGGTCGTCAGGATGTACGGTGTAAATGACCTCGTGTCCATCCCATCCTAAAAGAATCCCCAACATTCCGCCGATGAATCTATTGGTCACTCCCTCGAACATCCATTTCCCGTTAACGAATGCTTGTTTGCTTGGTGCGGTTGTGTATACACCATCTTTAACGCCGCCGTGTCCGACATCGATGACAATCTTCATACTTTTAATACCGTATAAGTGGTGTTACTAAAATTATCGTTAAACGTTTTAATCCAAGTGCATTTAAACTTTTTATCATTAACCAACCAATTACTTTTATAGTTAAAAACCTCGTTGGTTGTTTTTGCCGTTTCCCAATCTCTTGCCACTTTAAGCAGTTCTTGTGCCGTTAAAAAGTCAGCGTAATTCTTGCCGATAAAGTAACCATTCTTCACTTTAAAGTAATGGTCAAACGATTCGTTGGTGTATTCTATAACACCATCGTATCCGATTATCAAAAGCCCAAATGCCTTACTAGCATAATCCTTTAAGAACAACTCCTTAGTTTTCTCAGCGTTAATCTCCTTGCAAGATTTTAAATCAGCCTCTAATCCGTCAATACGCTTACTTTGCTCAGTTAGTCTATCATTAGTGTCAGACACCATACTTCTGTATGTTTCTTGCATAGCTGAAAGTGCTGAACCTTCTACAACTTCTGTCTCAGCATTCTGCCGCTTTCTTCCAAACAACCAACCACCAAAGCCGCCACTTACTGC
>ENA-UZWS01000525-UZWS01000525.1-metagenome-genome-assembly--contig:-Day-3-25m-contig-525_pt1 | contig 25999 bp, 23 predicted proteins | sample MGYA00260343_ERZ794903 | MGnify/ENA metagenome assembly ERZ794903
TAATTTAAAAAGTCCTTCACCATGAATGAATCTATGAAAAAAATCATTCTCAATTATGGCATCTATGCAGCTGCCGTAACCATCCTTTTCAGCACCTATGCCTATGTCATGGATGAGTTGTTGATGATTAGCTCTTGGGCACAGTCACTTGTCTTCGTGATTTCCCTGGTGGTATTGATTTTAGGGGTGCGTGCATACAAGAAGAACAATGGAGGTTTTGCCACCTTCAAGGAGGCATTCACAGCCTTTGTGTTGGCATCTTTCATTGCCACGGTATTTTCCTTTGCCTTTGGTCAAATCCTTCAAGTCATTGATGGCGATTTAGGGAACCGATTGGCAGATGGCATGGTAGAAAACATGCGTGAAATGATGCCTGGAGAAGCTTTGGAAAACGCAGCTAAATTTTCTGGTGCTGAAGATGGCGAAGCCTACCTAGATGATCTGCATGAACAAATCGCAAACCCTGGACTGGTAGGAACCATCAAACAATTGTTCATGAGCCTGGCCTTCTATGTGGTCATTGGTTTAGTTGTTGCTGCAGTCAGCAAGAAAAACCGCCCTGAATTCGAATAAATGTTGGATCTCACTGTTGTCGTTCCGCTCTTCAATGAAGAGGAGTCCTTGCCTGAGTTATGCGCTTGGGTTGACCGTGTATGTCAGAGAGAAGGCATTGCCTATGAAATGGTCTTGGTGGACGATGGGTCTACCGATGGCTCATGGGATGTGTTGAAGCGCTTATCCAATGACAACAAAGCTATCACTGCCATTCAATTCAGACGCAACCAAGGCAAGTCAGAGGCCTTGCATGTGGGATTTGCGCGCGCAAAGGGCTCTGTGGTCATCACCATGGATGCTGACTTGCAAGACAGTCCAGATGAGATCCCTGGTTTGATTGCCATGATTGTGGATGAAGGCTATGACATGGTCAGTGGCTGGAAGAAGAAGCGCTATGATCCTATCACAAAAACCCTACCTACCAAGTTGTTCAATGCTGTAGCACGCAAAATGAGCGGCATCCATCTGCACGATTTCAATTGTGGACTGAAGGCCTACCGTTTGGAAGTGGCGCAAGCGGTTGAGATTCAAGGCGAGATGCACCGTTACATTCCGGTGCTGGCAAAAATGCAAGGCTACGGTCGCATTGGTGAGCGCGTGGTGCAACACCAAGCAAGAAAATACGGCAGCACAAAATTTGGCATGAGCCGATTCTTCAATGGCATGCTTGACCTAGTGACCATTACGATGGTCAGTAGATTTCGCCGCCGACCCATGCACCTGTTTGGCACCCTCGGTTTGATCATGTTTTTCTTATCAGGCATTGCACTGGTTGTGATTGGTGGCTTGAAACTATGGCGCCTATCTCAAGATCTGAGCCCAGGTCTTGTGACAGAGGATCCCTTGTTTTACATTTTCTTAATCAGCATGGTGCTAGGCACCCAACTCTTTGTGACGGGTTTACTGGCTGAGCTGGTTGTTCGGTCAGGCAAGCGCAAGCCAGACTATCTCATAGGCGAGACCATCAATCAAGGTTGAGATGCGCTACTCTCTGATTTCACCGACCTTCAAGCGGCCGGATGAGGTGAGTGAATTCATCGCATCCATAGCTAAGCTGTCCTACCCTAGGGAGGCTTTTGAAGTGATATTGGGTGATGGCACGCCGGGCGATGCCCTGCGTCCAATCATCAAACGGGTAGCTGACGATGTGGATTTGCCAGTGAAGGTGGTTTACAAGGAATTCTTGCCAGTGAGTGATGCCAGAAACTTGGCTGCTGCAGCTGCAGAAGGCGATGTCTTGATTTTCCTGGATTCTGATTGCTTGCTGCCAAAAGACTACCTCAACAAGGTGGATCTTGGGTTAACAAGGGATGGTTGGGATGCCTTTGGTGGTCCTGATGCGGCACCTTCAGATTTTTCCCATTTGCAAAAGGCCATCAACTATTCCATGACTAGCCCATTGACCACTGGCGGTATTCGTGGCGGCAAGCAAAGCACGTCGACGTATTACCCCAGAGGTTTCAACATGGGAATGAAAGCAAAGGTCTTCAAGGCAGTGAAAGGCTACGACACAGCCTTCAAGTGCGGCGAGGATGTTGAGCTGTCAATCCGAATCAACGAGGCTGGCTACAAGGTGGGATTGATTCCAGAGGCCGTGGTCTGGCATAAGCGCCGATCTAATTTAGGCCAATTTTACAAGCAGGTGAGGCGATTTGGTTCTGCGCGCATTGCCTTAGCAAGGCAGCACAAGGGACAGATGATGGCTACGCATGCCTTCCCTGCTGTTTTTATGTTTACTTGGGTGGCAGCCTTTGCCTTGCATGTGACACAGGTCTTTACGCTGGGTATTTATGCCTTTCACGCCTACTTCTTGGTGATTGCTATCCTGAGTTCCATCAAGCATCTCAACCCTTTTGTTGGCTTGCTTTCTATGGTGTCAACTGCGGTGATGTTTGCTGGCTATGCGTCAGGCTTCATGGCTGCCCTGGTGGGGCGACCTGCAAAATAAAGGTCAGTCCTTGCAGAGCAAGGCTTCCATACCTAGTCGGTAACCCAACCATCCAAGCCCTGAGATCGTTCCAATCACATGGGGAGCCATCAAAGACACATGCCTGTAGTCTTCCCGTGTGTAAGTGTGACTTAAGTGGATTTCCAAGCAGGATGCGTCCAGACTGGCTATGGCGTCGGCCAATACCACTGAGCTGTGTGTGTAGCCACCGGCATTGATCAGAAAGCCCACGTCGGGACCATCATGCTTGTGAAGGTATTGAACCAATTCGCCTTCTATGTCACTTTGAAAGTGATGCAGCTGGACATCGGGCCAGCTTTGGTTGAGCCACCCTTCCCACAGGGGGACTTGCATGGCCAGGGTTTGATTGCCATACAATTCTGGTTGGCGCTTGCCAAGCTCGCCTAGGTTGGCGCCATGTACAATGTGGAGTTCCATGGGGCGAAGTTAGGTCATGTTGGATTTGCCTTACCATGAGATGATGCCTACTTTCATGGCATGACCTGGCCACAAGCAATTCGCAACTTCATGGACTACCTTAAATTGGAGCGTGGCTTGAGTGAACACACGCAAAAGGCCTACGCGCAAGACCTCAAGTCCCTGGCTCAATGGGCTGAGGGCATTGAGCCGACGGCGATGAACCAGGAGGCAGCAAGGCATTTCATTCAGCATGTGGCAAAGCAAGGGCGTTCTGCCAACTCTCAGTCACGCATGCGATCGACCATGCGGATGTTCTACCGCTTCCTTGTTGATGAGGTGGAAGGTCTAATCAACCCCATGGAGGGCATTGAGGCGCCGATGAAGCCCAGCTACCTGCCGGTGTTTTTAACGGAAGCTGAGATGCAATGCTTGTTTGATGCCATTGAGCGTGGTGCACCTGGTGGGGAACGCGATCACGCCATGTTGGAGACCATGTATGCCTCGGGTATCAGGGTGAGTGAACTCATTGAGCTTCGCATCAGGGATTTGGACCTTGACAACAAGGTCATGCGCGTGATTGGCAAGGGCGACAAGCAGCGTTTACTGCCCTTGCATGATGAGGCAGTGAGGGTCCTTAAGCATTACCTCTTGCAGGTGCGGGCGCATGGCAAGGTTCAACCAGACTTTTCTGACCATGTATTTCTCAACCAACGGGGAGGAAGATTGAGTCGTGTGTCAGTGTTCAAACGTTTGAAGCAGTTGGTTGAACGGGCAGGGATTGAAAAGAACATCAGCCCGCATAGCATTCGGCATAGCTTTGCCACCCATTTGGTGCAAAATGGGGCAGATATTCGCATGGTTCAGGTACTTCTAGGTCATGTTAGCATCACCAGCACAGAGATTTACACCCACTTGGAGCAAAAACAGTTGGAGGATACGATGAAGCGTTACCACCCGCAGGCCTTAAAATAAAATCTAGGTTGGGTAAAATGTACGTGCATATGATTAGCGCCGGTGAACTAGAAAAGGTAAAGTCAATGATACAAGATCATTTCTAACGCTATTGATCTTGAACTACTTCCTTATATCATTACAAAGCCTCAAACTGAAGAGGTAGTGTAACACTAGACGTTTACTGTAGAAATTATAGATAGACTAACCGATTTCCAACGTCAGTATTGAAAACACACTAAAACTTGAGTAATTATCTAACAATTAGTAACATATACATAAAATAAATGTTATTTGTAACTTAGTCATCTAAACAAAAAAGAATAACATGGAAAATTCAAAAATTGATTTTGGGCAAGTTATAGCTCGCATAATTACATTACTAATTGTTAAACCCTTTACGCTTCCTTTTAAAATTTACAGAAACACTCTTGAGAGTCTTTCTAATAGTGCTGACAAAACTTCTTCAGAAAGTGCATTAGATAGAGAGTTCCCTTTGTATGTCTGGTCTGTTGGTTTGTATGATGCGATTATTGCATTAATTTACCCTTTAGGCTTTATATCTGCTGTAATTGCAACTTATGGTGCGAAAGATTATTATACTGGCGAGTATGACTGGCAAGTGTTTATTACTATGCTTATCTCTACCTACTTTCTTCCATTGGTCTTTGGATTATTAAAGGAACTTCTTAGTATTACATTAAAAATGTTATTGTATTTAAAAATTATTTCAAAGCAATAACTTTAAATATTACAAAATACATCTAGCAACTAAATAACTGGCATATCTTCTGATTTCAGATCAGACACTTCTAAGGCTCTGCTGAACTTCATTATGTATTTTATTCATAACGCTTGCTAATTTAAAATCCAGTAACGTGACACCATCAACATCGTGTGTTGTAAGCCTTATATATAGAGTCTTATAGGTATTTGTCCACTCTGGATGATGATTTAATGATTCGCATTCAATAGCAATTCTATTCATTGCAGACATACAGACTTTGAAATTAACAAACTGAAACTCTGTATGTAACGCATTGTCATAAAAATTCCAACCCGGTAAGGACTTCAATTTTTTTCCTATTTCAGCATCTGTTAGTTTTTTCACCTTCTAAAGGTAGGCATATCATCAGCTACCAATTCTCCTGCGAAGGTCCAAATTATGTATTCTGAAGATTGGATATTCTTCAAGACTCCATAGAAATTAACCGTTGCCAAACCGGTGAGGGTATGATCAGTGCCTTGAGGTCGCTAGGGCAGAAGGCTGGATAACCATTTGCTTTTTGACGTAAACATCCCATAGGATAGAGCCTTTGTAGCGGCCATTGCTTGGCCATCCCTTCTTTGCATTAGGTCTCAATGAGAAGCTACTGAATAGGCGGTAAAAGTCCCTGTGTGCACGCACAATTGCCCAGCAATGGCTGCCTTTGCCTTGTCTTAAGTAGACCAATCCAGCCAGACCATCCAAGAACAGCCGAGCTGCTAGAATCCGCATGGCCGATCCTGTGGGAAGGTTTTTAACGACGATGAGCAGGCTGTTTCTGAAGTTCAAAAAGGTTTTCTGGGGCGATAAGGCATCGAGTGTACCACCCCCAACATGCAAGACGGAAGAGCCACCATGGGCTTCGATGCTGTAACCATGCAGTTGCATGCGCCAGCATAGGTCGATTTCTTCCATGTGAGCGAAGAGTTGTTCGTCAAGCCCCCCAGCATGCTGGTAGGCTGAGACCCGTACCATCAAGCAGGCACCAGAGGCCCAAAAGACCTTGCGGCAGATTTGTCCATCCACCGTGTCATACTGTCCATGGTCTTTTTCAATGTGTGACATCACACGACCTGCGGCAAAGGGGTAGGCCAGTGCGTCCATGTAGCCGCCTGCTGCACCAGCGTACTCAAAGTGGTCAGGTCGTTTGTGGTCAAGGATTTTTGGTTGGATGGCAGCGAGGTTTTCGCTGGCGTCCATTCGGTCAACCAGGGGCGCCAACCATCCTTCAAGGGGCTCGATGTCTGAGTTCATCAAGACGGCATAACGGACATCCTTGATCTCAGATAGGGCTCGGTTGTAGCCGCCAGCATAGCCGTGATTGCTCCCTAGGCCAAGCCATTCAACGGATGGTGCATTGGCGGCAACCCATGATTGGGAGTTGTCGCTGCTTCCGTTGTCTGCAACGATGACCCTTGCTCCAGGGCTGCGTTCAACGACAAGATTCAGGAAGGATTCAAGCCAGTGCTTGCCATTCCAGTTGAGGATGATGACTGCAACATGTTTCATCCGCCCCCTGAGTTGAAAAAGATGTTGTTGTTGATGCGCGACCCAAATTTCTCACCATCACTGGACCCTGTTTGGTCGATGTCATCGGTGATGTAGGATCGTTTCTGGATGGCTATCCGCCATTTCGGGTTTTGCATTTCACCAATGGCATTGGAGTGGATGAGGTCGTAGTTCCTGCCAACGGTGCTGTTGTTGACAAAGACAAATAACTTATTGATCTGGTAGGGAGCATTGCTGGCTTCCAGTTGGTTGTATTGCCAGATTTCATAAGGGTAACCATCGTTTTCAAAGGGCCGTTTCTCTGTCAATGTGGGTGTGCCATATTGCAGGAAGATTCGTCCTCTATCCGTTAGAAATCCATGAATGGCTCGGCTGCCATAGGTCCTTTCAACCTCTGCAACAATGGCTTGGTAGGACTTGCAGGCTGCCTCAGGATTGCTCAGGTGATTTTCTTGCCAGTAGCGTTGGCCAAAGCGCCATTTCAAGGTGTCGTTGCCGCTTTCAAGTAAATGATCCAGTTGGCGTCGTTGGTTTGATGTGGCAATGGGGTAGAGGCTGCTGATGTTGAAGTCTAAACTGTCACCCGTTCCAAGTAGCGCCACCCAGTGAGGCATTAGGGATGCGGTGCTGAGTGATTCCAGCTCTTGTGGGTTGTACCGATTGAAGGTGATGCTGGTGATGTCAGATGCTGCGCTATCGTTGCCTTCGACCCACAGCTTCATGACCAGGTTGTAATGCCCCGATGGCAGTGCTGAGATATCCATGCTTTGCATGTTGGGTTGAAGGACTTGTCCCGCAGGGATCATGACTTGGCCATTGTAAATCCCGAGGTTTTCATTGCTGGTGCTTTGGAGTTCATAGCTCAACAAGCCCCGTTTGCCTTGGGGTAGGCCATAGGTTTCTGTGTAAAATCGCAGGGTTGCGCTGTCCCCTGTGATCCATGCTTCTCCAATTTGAGGCAATGGCTGGGTAGCAAAACCATAACGGGCCATCCAGGGCAGGACGGTTGCGCTAACCAAGGCCTCTTCTGTCAGCAATATTTTTGAGATGGATGCCTGGATATCAGCGATGTGAATTTGACCTTGAAGGCTATCCCACAAGCCAGGTGAATGCTCAAAGGCGATGGACACAATCCAAAGTCCAGTGTCTGCGGGTAGGCGGACGCCCTGTACAAAAGTTGAGGGCTCCCCTGGTGGAAGAGAGATGTTGATGCGGTCCATGGAGGCCATGCCGTCTTTGCGATGAATGACCAAGGAAATATCCATGCTGTGTGATTCAAGCGAGGCCTCTCGTTGCATGGAAAACAGGACATCAACATAATGGCCGATTTCCGGATGCCAGTAAGGCAATGCTTGGACAGCTATCTGTGGACTGACACTTTGCGAGAATACACTTAATCCACTCATCAACAGAAGGATGCTAAGCTTTAGCGACTGATATGGCTGTTTGTCCATGATGCGGTGTATCATGGGCTCAAGTTAATTACTTTTGTGCCGCATTGGAGAGATGGCAGAGTGGTCGAATGCGGCGGTCTTGAAAACCGTTGACTGTCAAAGGTCCGGGGGTTCGAATCCCTCTCTCTCCGCCACGAAAGCAAACCCGCCCAGGAAACTGTGCGGGTTTTTTTGTTGACTGACTGTTTGAAGCTTGCTCCAAGGAGGTAGTTTCTTGGTTTCATGGCTGGCTATTTTGACCCCCCCCTTAATTTTTTATGAATTTAACTTAAAAATAACCTTTAGATCTCTTATCTGGAATCATTCTATTGTATGTTTGCGCACCGATTAAAACCTTCTAAATAAAAGGTCATCAAGCACCTCCTGCTAACCGCATCCATTACCCTCTCAGTTTCAGCGATTGCTCAAACGAACACTTACAGCAACACTGCAAGTAAAATACTTAGTGCCAATGAGTCATTGAGTTTGCGAGGTTATGGGGAGCTGATTTACAACCAGAAAATGGATGCGTCAACCATGCGAAATGGCAAACTGGATGCCCGACGATTCATATTGTTCACCGGTTACAAATTTGATGAAAAGACGCAGTTCCTTTCAGAAATAGAGGTAGAGCATGCGAATGAAATTTACCTTGAGCAGGCATTCATACAGCATCGGATTTCACTCAGGTTGAACTTCCGAGCTGGATTAATGCTCATTCCCATGGGCCTGGTGAATGAATACCATGAGCCCACCACATTTCATGGCGTTGAGCGTCCACATGTTGACAAATACTTGATCCCCAGCACTTGGCGTGAAATGGGTGTTGGCTTTCAAGGTGTCATGCCAGAGCTAAACCTAGCTTACCAAGCGTATTTGATCAATGGCCTCAAAAGCCATGATGGAAGCCAGGGACTTTTTGATGAAGTTAATGGTGTGCGATCAGGACGACAAAAAGCCATCAAGTCCACCATGAGTTCCCCTAACGTTACCGCCAAGGTGAACTTTGTTGGCATCCCACACCTCAACCTAGGACTGGGTTTATTTGCTGGAAAAAGCCAGTCACAGTTGTTTGATGGTGTTGACCGCCTTGATGCATTTGCTGTGTCACAAGCAGATAGCTCAACTGTAGGCATGACCATGGTTGCCATGGATGCGCGTTACCGCCGCAAACGATTCCAAGCCCGTGCACAATGGGTGCATAGCCTATTCTCCGGAACGGAAGCCTACAATGCCTCTAACGGCAAGGAGTTGGGTTCACTCATGACAGGGTCGTATGTTGAAATGTCATACCAGGCACTCCCCACAACAAGCCGTTACACCTTGTACCCCTTCTCGCGCCTTGAGTGGTATGACACGCAAGCAGGAGAGGGCAACTACGTTGACAACTTATCGTCCAACCGCTTTGAGTGGACCACGGGGCTTTCCTTTTTCTTGCACGACGGGGTTGTCCTCAAGGCAGACTACCAAATGATGGGATCAACGCAACAAATCAACATGGGCCTAGGGGTCTGGTTCTGATGCTGAAACCCTGCATTTATGCCTGTTTGATCGCTGTGGTTGCCCTGTCATTCACAGGATTGCTCAGCGGTCCTGACAGTCATATGAAGCGCATGCATAAGCTGATTGATCGCTACCACAATGGTCAGGCTGTCACATGGTCTCCGCTGCAAGGGGATGCGTGGTTGCTGACCGATGAAACAGGTCAGGCCTTAGGCAGGATTGATTACCGAGAAGTGCCGTCCTGCGCCTTTGGCGGTTGTGCATCCACCGTAGGCATGAGTTTAGCTTCTGCTGACATGATTCATTACATGGTGTTGAGGGATGCGGAAGGAGCGCGTGTAGAAAGGGTTTACGTCCTTGCCTACGAGTCAAGTTATGGCTTTCAGATTGTGTCTCGTTCTTGGCTTAATCAGTTCAATGGACTGTTTCCAGGAGAGGTAGAGATAGATGATCAGGTAGATGGCATATCAGGTGCCACGGTATCTGTTCAAGCGCTGATTCAAGACATCAATCAGTTGCCGACTGTTCAATGACTTGTAGGGGTTAACCCAGTTAATCCAGTCACAGATTTTGTTCAATCGCCGATGACGTTCACCTCAGGTGTCAGGTCGATGTTGAACTGTTGCTTCACGTCAGCTTTGACCTGCACGGCGACATCCCATAGGTCCTTGCCGCTTGCCCTTCCATGGTTAACCAGGACCAAGGCTTGCTTGTCATGCATGCCGGCATCACCCATACGTTTCCCTTTCCAGCCAGTTTGTTCAATGAGCCAACCTGCTGCGACCTTGCATAGGCCGTTTTCTTGCGGGTAATGTGGCATGTCTGGATGGGTCAGAAGCAAACCATCAACTTGGCCTTGTGAAAGGATGGGATTCTTGAAGAAAGACCCTGAATTGCCCAATATTTTAGGGTCGGGGAGTTTCGATTGTCTGATACTGATTACAGCATCAGCAATGCTTCGCGGGTTGATTGCCTTGCCCTCAATTTCAGCTTGAATGGCGCCATAGCTGACGCATAAGTCATGGGTTTCCTTACTCAACTTGAAAGTCACCGACTGGATGACCACCTTGTCTTTGAGTGTGGTTTTGAACAGGCTGCTTCGGTAACTGAACTGGCAGTCATTCGTAGGTAAGGTCACCGTTTTGCCATCGTTCCACTGCATGTAGGTCACAGACTCAATGAGATTGGCAACCTCAACGCCATAGGCCCCAATGTTTTGCACAGGCGCTGTGCCAACCAAACCAGGGATGAGAGATAGATTTTCCAAGCCGCCAAAGCCTTGATCAATGCTCCACTGCACAAAGTCATGCCAGTTCTCACCTGCCTGAACCTCAATGATGGCATGGTTGTCATTTTCACTTCTGATGCTTTTGCCTTGCCAATTAATGCGTGCCACCGATCCTTCAATAGCTTGGCAAAGCAGGATGTTGCTTCCGCCTGAAATCAACAGGGCGTGTTTTGCGTAGCCATCGGGGTGAAGCCGGTAGGATTCCAAATCTTGGGGGTCCTCTAAATGGAAGAGGATGGATGCAGTCACATCCAAATTGAAGCTGTTGTAAGGCTTCAGTGAGGCGTTGTGTTCAACCCTCACAATGTGTGGGGGTAAGATTTGAGTCCGGCTTCCAAGGCATCCATGGCAGACTCAAGGTCTGAGAGATTCAAGACATAGGCCACACGGACTTGGTGCTTGCCTAACTCAGCATGGGTGTAAAAACCACTGGCAGGTGCCATCATCACGGTGTCTCCTTGGTGATCAAAAGACTCTAGCATCCATTGGCAAAAATGGTCTGCATCTTCCACAGGCAGTTGTGCTAAACAGTAAAAAGCCCCTTTGGGTTCAGGGCATGTCACGCCATCCATGGCATTGAGTCGACTGACAACCTTGTTTCTGCGTTGGCGGTACTCAGTCACCACATCTTCAAAGTAGCTGTCAGGTGTGTCTAAGGCCGCTTCTGCCGCAATCTGTGCAAAGGTTGGCGGGGAGAGGCGTGCTTGCGCAAACTTCATAGCTGTGGCCATCAAAGCCTTGTTCTTGCTTGCCATCAAGCCAATACGTGCACCGCACATGCTGTAGCGTTTGGATACGGAATCAATCAAGATGGCATGCTGTTCCAGTCCCTTGAGGTTAAGCACCGAGTGATGTTGATGACCATCGTACACAAACTCTCTGTAAACCTCATCGGCGATGATGAAGATATCGTGCTTGATGGCCAGTGCTGCAACAGATTCAAGTTCATCTTTGCTGTAGAGGTAGCCGGTAGGGTTGCCGGGGTTGCACAGGAGGATGGCCCGTGTTTTAGGCCCAATAAGCGCTTCCAGATGGCTGATTGGGGGCAGAGCAAAGTTGTCTTCAATGCGCGAAACCACAGGCTTCACCACCGCACCAAGGGCTGTGGCAAAACCCATGTAATTGGCGTAATAGGGCTCCGGGATAATGATTTCCTCACTGGGATCAAGGATGCTCCCCATGGCAAATGACAAGGCTTCAGACCCTCCCGTGGTGACCAGCATGTCTTCTGCCGTGAGTTGCATGCCATGCTTTTGGTAATAGAGAGACAATTTGTCTCGGTAGCTTTGATGCCCAGCAGAATGGCTGTAGGCCAATACCTCAATGTCGTGGTTGCGAATGGCATCCATGGCAGCTTTGGGGCTTTTGATGTCGGGTTGGCCGATATTCAAATGAAAGATACGCTTGCCAGCAGCTTCTGCTTGCACAGCAAAGGGCACCAGTTTACGGATGGGAGAGGCAGGCATAGATGCACTGCGTGCAGACAGTTGAGGCATGATGGCAAATGTTATAAAAAAAACCACTGCATTGCAGTGGTTTGATGAAATTCTATGATCGTTGTGGGATCATTTGCTGATTTTGGAACCAGCAGCCTTGATTTTCACAGGGGCCGTGTTGTTGGCAGCTGGCAAAAGCACTTCACCCTTGATAGTGAGTACCGTTCGAGATTTGCTGGCATTGCTTTGAACCGTTACCGTTTTTTGAAAGCGGCCCACGCGACGCGTGTCGTACTTCACCTTGATGGCTGCACTAGCACCGGGTGCGATGGGCGTTTTAGGCCATTGAGGCACAGTGCAACCGCATGAACCCACGCAGTTAGTGATGATCAAAGGCTCTTTGCCGGTGTTGGTGAAGGTGAATTCACGCTTGCCATCAGCGTTTTTCTCGATTTGGCCATAATTGACGGTTTCCGATTCAAAGGAAATTTCAGCTGCGTTTTGTGCCGTGGCAGAAAATGAAGCAAAAGCAACAAAAGCGAGAGAAGCAAAGAGATGTTTCATGAAATGGGTTGGGTATTTATCAAATGTTGAAGGGCAAATGTAATAGATATGTTTTCTGTGGCAAAAAGGATGCCAAAGGACTACCTTTAACGGCCATGGAAATCCCATCTAAATACGCCCCACGCGAAGTGGAAAAGCAATGGTATCAGGCATGGCTTGATCAAAAAGCCTTTGCTTCAAAGCCAGATAATCGACCGGCCTACACCATTGTCATTCCCCCACCCAATGTCACAGGTGTCTTGCACATGGGGCATATGCTCAATGTGACCATTCAAGATGTCCTGGTTCGACGCGCTAGAATGAAGGGATTCAATGCCTGCTGGGTACCCGGAACTGATCACGCATCCATTGCCACAGAGGCAAAGGTTGTCCAAAAGCTTCGTGAGTCAGGGGTCAAGAAATCTGATTTAAGCCGGGAGGAATTCTTGGAGCATGCATGGGAATGGACCCACAAGCATGGCGGCATCATATTGGAGCAACTCAAGGAATTGGGCGCCTCTTGCGACTGGGATCGAACCACCTTCACCTTGGATCCCATCCGCAGTGAATCTGTCTTGAAAGCCTTCAACACCTTGCACAAACAGGGTCATGTTTACCGCGGTTTACGCATGGTGAATTGGGACCCGGAAGCACAAACATCCATCAGCGATGAAGAGGTCATTCACAAGGATGTGGATCGCCAGTTGTACCATGTGAGGTATGCGATACCGTCAAAGCCCGGAACCTATGTGACAGTTGCCACAACCCGTCCTGAAACCATCATGGGAGATACGGCCATTGCAGTGCATCCAGACGATGCGCGCTATGCCAGCTTGGTAGGGTTGGAAGCTGAGTTGCCCATAGGTGGCCGATTGATTCCTATCATTTCGGATGATTACATCGACATCGATTTTGGCACAGGCGCCTTGAAAGTGACCCCTGCACATGATGTCAATGATCACGCGATTGGCGAAAAGCATGGGTTGGAGGTCATAGATATCTTCCATGCAGATGCCACATTAAACAGCCATGGACTGGTCTATGAAGGCATGGATCGCTTTGTAGCTCGCAAAGCTGTGTTGAAAGACCTTAAGGCATCTGGTGCTTTGGTTAAAACAGAACCCTACCAATCATCCATTGGTACGTCTGAAAGAACAGGTGCTGTTGTAGAGCCCCGCTTGTCACTTCAATGGTTTGTGCGCATGCCAGAGTTGGCAAAGCCTGCATTGGATGCCGTATTGAACGATGACGTTGCCTTGGTTCCTAAGAAATTCTTGAATACGTACAAACATTGGATGGAGAATGTCCGGGATTGGTGCATCTCTCGCCAACTGTGGTGGGGTCATCAGATTCCTGTCTGGTATTACGGCGATGGTGAATCCGATTACGTTGTGGCCATGGATGCGGATTCTGCCTTATTGGCAGCGCAGCAAGCTACAAGCAATAATGCCTTGACCATGGCAGATATCAAGCAAGATCCAGATTGCTTGGACACTTGGTTCTCTTCTTGGTTGTGGCCCTTGTCCGTCTTTGATGGCATACGGAATCCCGACAATGAAGAAATCAATTACTACTACCCGACAGCTGATTTGGTGACAGCCCCTGAGATTTTGTTTTTCTGGGTGGCACGCATGATCATGGCGGGCACCCACTTCCGCAATGAGAAGCCCTTTTCTACGGTCTACCTCACGGGCATTGTTCGAGACAAACAGGGAAGAAAAATGTCAAAAAGCTTGGGCAACTCACCTGACCCTATTGGCCTGATGGACATCTATGGCGCCGACGGTGTCCGTATGGGCATGCTCCTCACATCGCCTGCCGGCAATGACTTGCCCTTTGATGAAGATCTGTGTGCGCAGGGAAGAAACTTCACCAACAAGGTTTGGAACGCCTTGCGATTGGTCAAGGGATGGGATGTTGACGAGAGCGTGAATGATGAAGCGTCAATGTGGGCCGTGAACTGGTTTAAGGGTCATTTGTCCTTGGAATTGAAGGATTTAGAAAAAGACTTTGAACGCTACGCCTTATCTGAGGCATTGATGCGCTTGTACAAATTGATCTGGCAGGATTTCTGCGCCTGGTACCTGGAATTGATCAAACCCGCCTACAACAAGCCCATGCACCCAGATGTCATGGCAGCAACCCTTGACATCTTTGACACCTTGATGACAGCCTTGCACCCTTTCACGCCGTTCTTGACAGAAGAAGTCTGGCACCGCCTGCGCGATGGCAGGGATGGGGAGCTGCTGACCCTAGCGTCATTTCCAGAGCAGACAACAGCAGAAGATCTAAGCCATGAATTTGCGCAATTGGAAGCCCATGTTGTGGCACTGAGGCAGTTCAGAAACAACAAAGGCATGCCGCAAAAAGTGGCCATGGGTGTGGCCATGGATGTTGTGCCAGTGGCATGGGCAGGCATTGCTAAGCTGACCCATGCAGTCATCGATCAATCAGACGGAGGTATTCCTCTGCGTGTGGGAACTGTTGAAATCCGTGTGCATACCGCAGATGCGGTGATTGACATTGAAGCAGAAAAGGCAAAACTTGACAAAGACATTGCTTACAACCAAGGCTTCATGCGTTCAGTTCAAGCCAAGCTCAGCAATGAGCGATTCATCGCAAGCGCACCGGACAAGGTGATTGACATTGAGAAAAGGAAATTGGCAGATGCTAAAGCGAAGCTTGAAGTGGCAGTCAGCCAGCGGGCTGCATTGGATTGAGTCCGTTGTCAGTCCTGCGACTTGCGACGCTGATTGAGGATTTCATACAAGGCCATGCCTGCTGCGACGGACACATTGAGTGAGGCGACCTCACCAACGGTTGCAATCTTCGCGTGCATGGAGCAGGTCTTCCAAATGGCTGTAGAAATGCCTTTCTCTTCAGATCCCATGATCAAGGCTGTAGGTAGCGTGAAATCCACGTCACTGAGTAGGCTATCACCTTTTTCGCTGCAGGCAATGATTTGCAGCCCCATCATTTCCAAATCAGTCACGGCTCGGGGAAGGGATTGTGCCCTTGCCATCGGAACCCGCAATAGGGCACCTGCAGAAGACTTAACTGCGTCGCCGCTCATGGGTGCTGAGCTGTCTTTCCCCATGATCATGCCATGAACACCACAGCACTCTGCACTTCGGGCAATGGCACCAACATTTCGCACATCTGTGATTTGATCCAGCACAACAATCAGGGGCACCTCATCCTTTTCCATGGCCTGATTCACCACGGACTCGATGTCTGCAAAGTCAATGGCGGACATGAAGGCAATGACGCCTTGGTGATTGCCGCGGGTTAGGCGATGGAGTTTTTCGATGGGCACAGCCTTCACAGAAATGCCGCGGTCACGCGCCTCACTGGATAGCTTTTGCAAGCCAGGGTGATTGGCAGATTTCACAATGAAAATGCGATCAATTTCGTTCCCTGAGGCCAATGCCTCTTCCACAGGGTGTACCCCGAATACCATGTTATCCTTCATTGTCGATGTCTGATTCTGGCAGTTGCTCAGGAATGGCTCTATCTACCAAGGATTGATGCTGTTGTTTGCTATTTTTTAAGCCCAATTTCCTAAGGCTTTCTGTTCTTCGGATCAGGTTGCCTGTTCCTTCAGTGAGCTTATTCATGGCCTTTTCGTAGCTGCCTTTTGCTGTGTCCATTTGACGCCCAACAGTCATCAAGTCCTCGGAAAATGCCACGAACTTATCGTAGAGACTGGAGGCCTGTTTGACAATTTCTCGCACATTTTCACTTTGCTTTTCTTGCTTCCACAAGGTTCCCACAGTCCGCAAGGTGCTCCAAAGGGTTGTTGTGGTGACAAAGACGATATTTTTGTCATAGGCTTGCTGAAACAGCGAGGGGTCCTTTTGCAAGGCTAGACTGTATGCGCTTTCAATGGGCACAAATAGGAGCACAAAATCCAGGGATTGCTCGTAGAGGTTTTGGTAATTTTTTTCAGACAAGCCTTTGATGTGCGCCTTGATGGAGAGGATGTGGTCCTTCAAGGCAGCATCAGCGTCCTCATTGTTTTCTGCGTTGACATAGCGATCGTAGGCAATCAGGCTGACCTTGGAGTCAATGACTAGGTGTTTGTCATCGGGCAAATGCACCACAACATCAGGCAAGTAGCGATTGCCATCATCGCCAACCTTGCTCGTCTGTACGCTGTATTCAACGCCTTGGGTCAAGCCACTTTTCGCCAGCAGTTGATCCAACACCAGCTCACCCCAGTTGCCTTGTGCTTTCACGTCGCCACGCAAGGCACGGGTCAGTTCAGAGGCTTCGTTTTTAAGCTTTTCATTGGCCTCAACGAGTTTATTCACCTCAGATTTGAGTTCAGATCGTCCTTTAATCGATTGGTCGTGGGTGTCTTGCACCCGCTTACCAAAGATGTCAAGCTTTTCCTTCAATGGCCCTAAAACGATGTCCAGCTGTGTGCTGTTACCCTCTTGCAATTGCTTTCTCAAGGCCTCAGATTGCTGTTTGAGGGCTTCATTGGCAATGAGTTTAAACTCGTTAGCTAAGGCGGTTTTCTGTGCAGTCAATGCCTCAAGTTTTGCTTCTGAACCCGCCTGCAGCTTTTGGGAACCTTTGAGTTCTTCTTCTGCCGCCTTCAAGGCAGCTTCCAATGCGAGGATGCGCCCTTGACGCTCTTCGAGCAATGCTCTGGATCCATTGCCGTTTTCCGATGAAGATTTGGCCCGAAAAATCAAGAGCAAAGAGGCTGAAACAGCCAATAAAATCAGGATAAGCAAGGACTCAATCATCGGCGCAAAGGTAAGGAGTCTAGGGACCAATCGATGGCTTCAATGCCATGGCTTGTCAGGTAATTGTTGCAACGGCTGAAAGGTTGATGCCCATGGAAGCCTCTGTAAGCGCCTAAAGGGGAGGGGTGGGAGCTGGTGATAACCAAGTTGTGGTCAGCGTCAATCTGCGGCATGAGGGATTGAGCATGCTTTCCCCACAGCAAGTAAACACAATGTGGATGCGCTGACAGGGTATGGAAAACCTGTTCAATGAATGCCTTCCATGGCCAGTTGGCGTGACTTCCAGGCAAGCCTTCTTCAACGGTCAAGGTGGTGTTCAAGAGCAAAACGCCTTGTCTTGCCCATCCGGTTAAATCCCCATGCGTCGGTAGGGGTAGCTGAAGGTCTGCATGCAGTTCCTTGTGGATGTTTCTCAAGGAAGGGGGGATTCGCTGCCCTTGAGGCACTGAAAAAGCAAGTCCCATGGCTTGGCCAGGGGAGTGGTAGGGGTCTTGTCCGACGACCACAGCCTTGATCTGACTGGGGTCAGCGTGCCCGAATGCAGCAAAGACATTTGCCATAGCTGGGTAGGTGGGCTGCTCGCTACGACGAAGCCTGGCTTGGATGTCAAACCATGGTTCAGCTTCAAAAAATGGCAGCAAGGCGTTGTGCCATGCATCAGATAATTGAGGGGGGGTAGCTTGCATCTCTGCTAAAGTCGTATTTTTAGCCAAATTCTAAGCCCATGAAGCGCATTTTTCTTGTTTTTGCCGTCTTGTTGATTGTTGTCCTTGTCAGTTCTTGCGGGGTCGCAGATCCCTGTCCTGCTTTCACGGGTTGAATGTTATCAATAACACAGACAGGTCAGCTCTTTCAGGGTTATTCTGTTGCATCTTTGTGACATGTCTGATTCTATAAAGGTTCCTGAAAAAACGGCCAATCGCAAACCCAAGTGGCTTCGCGTGAAACTTCCAACAGGAGAGAAATACAAGGAAGTTCGGTCCCTTGTAGACACGTATCAATTGCATACCATTTGTGAGTCAGGCCATTGCCCCAACATGGGTGAGTGCTGGGGCGAAGGCACAGCCACCTTCATGATTCTAGGCAATATTTGCACCCGTTCATGTGGTTTTTGTAATGTGGCAACAGGGCGTCCTTTGCCGGTGGATTGGGATGAGCCCGATCGCGTGGCACAGTCAATCCTTCGCATGAAAGTCAAGCATGCCGTGATCACCTCTGTGGATCGCGATGATTTAGCCGATGGCGGCTCCATTCTATGGACAGAAACCATTCAGGCCATTCGACGCATCAGTCCATTGACAACCATGGAAACCCTGATTCCTGATTTCAAAGCAAACACAGACCAATTGGACCGCATCATCGCAGCCAAGCCTGAAATCATCAGCCACAATTTGGAGACTGTTCGTCGCCTGACGCGACAAGTCCGAATCCAAGCACAATACGACCGGTCACTCGAGACATTGACCTACCTGAAAGCACAAGGAACTTGGCGAACCAAGTCCGGCATCATGCTTGGACTGGGGGAGACTGAGGAGGAGGTTTTGGAATCCATGCTGGATTTACGCAAGGCTAATGTGGATGTGGTGACCATGGGTCAGTACCTTCAGCCAACACCTAAGCATCTACCAGTCAAGGAGTTTGTTCATCCAGATGTCTTTAATCGATTGGCTGAGGCCGCAAAAAACATGGGTTTCATCCATGTTGAGAGTGGGCCCTTGGTTCGCTCGTCTTACCACGCAGAAAAACACATCCGATGACATCGATTTCATCCGTACTTTTAACCTTCTTACAATCTTAACAAGCGATTCCATGAAACGATCCCTTACCCACATTCTTTTTTCCATCTCACCTGTTGCCCTTTTCTTGTTGGCAGCCATGTTGATGATGGCAGAACAGCCTAGTGTGCAATACCAAGCTAGATCAGCGCAAGCTGAACCTGTCGGTGCAGCTGCAGGTGCCATGTCATACATCCATTTGATGCGCGCCAATGGCGTAACGGGTGCAGTCAGCCCTCAGGATGTCATGAATGCACGCGCAGAGTTGAATGCCATGCAAAACAAAACCACGTCTTTGACCTGGGAGAGCAAGGGACCTGACAACTATGGGGGACGCACACGTTGCCTTTTGGTTGATAAGAACAACAGCAACAAGGTTTATGCAGGATCAGTGGGCGGCGGTTTGTACCGTAGCGTCAATGGTGGATCAACCTGGAATGTCGTTAGCAGCATTGACGCAAACAATGCGGTGGTATCTATTTGTCAGGCATCTAACGGTGATATTTACTACGGAACTGGAGAGGTTTTCATGGGCTATGGCGGTTCAGGTCATAATACATCCCCCAATTTCATAGGTGGTGGCGTCTACAAGTCAACCGATGGAGGTAACACCTTCAGCCACCTGTCGGCTACAGCTCCTAACGGTAGTACAGGCAGTGCAAACTGGGCATCTGTGGCAGACATGGAGGCACATCCTACCGATGCGAACACCTTGTATGCAGCAACCAACAAAGGTCTGATGCGCACCATCGATGGTGGCGCCACTTGGTCAACCATCGTTTCTGGTAACGTGCAAGGCATGGCCATCTCAGCTACAGGTAATTTGATCTGCTCTACAGCAGGAAGAACCATGTACTCCACCGATGGCGGCAGCAACTTCTCAGAAATCAGTACGCCTGTGATTACTTCTACATCCTTGCCTCGCCGGACCGGTGGACGCATGCGCTATGCCATTTCTCCTCAGGACGCTAATTACATCTACGTGGTTCAGACTGCAGGTAACAAGCTGTCTGCTGTTTACCGTTCTACCGATGGTGGAACCGCATGGTCCAAGATTGCTCAACGTAGCGCCAACTTTGACCCCTTGTGTTCGGGCTCTGGCCCAAGTCAGTACTGTCAGGGAGTATGGGACTTGTTATTCCATGTGTCATCGACGGACAAGGATCGTATCTGGTTGGGCGGCATCAAGGTGTGGACATGGTCACTCACAGGAGGATGGTCACAAACCTCCACCAACTTTGGCGGCAATGGCAACCCCTTCTATTTGCATTCTGATAGCCATGAAATGATATCTGACCCCAACAACGCTGCCATTCTCTACACCAGCAACGACGGTGGCGTTTTTAAGTCCAACGATAACGGCATCTCATGGGTTGAAAGAAACCTGGGTTACAACACCTTCCAGTTTTACCGCATGGGTCTAGGTCGTCACCGCGAGTTGATTGGTGGCACACAGGACAATGGCACCATCTTGGTTGATGGATCTGGCATCAGCCCTAACAATGGCAGCAAGCTCATTGGTGGAGATGGTGGTTTTGCTGACATGTCATGGTTGAACCCTAATTTAGTTTTTGCACAGACATTGGCTGAAAAGTCCTTGCTTCGCTCTAATGAAAGGGGCGCTGGCTGGTCAGCTTACATTTCTCCCTTCATGAATCTGGCCACGCTGCAAGGCCTCCCTTTTGCCAACTGGACCATGCCACATGAGCTGTGGGAGACCACCAATGATCCGGGTTCTTTAGACACCATCCATTACCAGCTACTCCCTTCCTTGCGTTCTATGGGTTATGGCGATGGCATCAAGAAAGTATTTACAGGCAAGATGCGTCATGCACAAGTCAACGCACAGTATGTGACAGATTCTTTCAAGGTGGAGGCAGGCCCCTACACGTTGGTTGCGGATGCCAATGGCAATCTAACCGGTGATGGTACTGGCGTATTCCACGCTGACTCTGCCTACTTTGAAGTGACCTTTAATACGGCGCCATTGGCTGAGGTGATTCTTACCTGCGATGTCTTCTTGACGGGAGGAACAGATGTTGTTTTACCTAGCGCTATCAATGCTTTGCCTGTTGAGGCAACCTTGTCAACACGTTTAGATGTGGGTGATGTGTTCAGCATTCAAGACCCCATTCAGTCAACGTTCTTTGTGGGTTTATCTTCTTGGAGTACGGGGTCTTTTCCAAACATTGGAGGCATCTTCATGACCCGGGACATCCATGATTTTTCTAGCACCCCAGAATGGTGGCAAGTCGCTCACCTTGGTGTAGGCACGACACCAAACGTCATGAAGATCAGCGATGATGGCAATCACTTGTTTGTTGGAACGACCAATGGCAGACTGTACCGCATTTCCAATATCAACGCTGCACGCGATGCTAGAACAGCCAGTATTGATTCCAGCAGCACTTATGTGTTGACAGTGACGCAGATTGGCACCTTCCCTAACCGGGTAGTGACAGATGTAGACATCGACCCGAGCAATGCCAACCGTGTGGTGGTCTCTTTAGGTAATTATGGCAACACCAACTTCATCTACTATAGCAGCAATGGGCTGTCTACTAGCCCTAGCTTTCTCCCAAAGCAAGGCAACTTACCTCATGTGCCAACCTATTCCGTCTCATTTGACAAGGGAAATCCTAGTCGTTTGATTGCGGGCACAGAAATGGGCATCTTCATGGCTGACAATGGCGCATCCGGAGGAACACCAACATGGGTTGAGGAAAATACAGGTCTAGGCCGTGTTGCTGTTTTTGATATGGAGCAATACCGCACCAATGAAAACTATGACAGCAATGCGACGCACACCTCTCAATTTGAGGGTGATTTATTCATTGCCACCCATGGCCGCGGATTCTACCACACGACCTCAACGCAAGTGAGTCGTCCTGTTGGCATGGAGGAGCCTCAAGTGAGTCAGGGCATTGAAGGCCTTGGTTTGTTCCCCAATCCAGCTGTAAGTCAAGTGCATGTGCCTATGGCTTCCCATGACAAGGTGATCATCACCTTGAGAGACTTGGAAGGCCGACTCATCCAACGCATAGACTTGAATCGTGTTCCTGGCGGTGTTGAGCACTTGACCATGGACCTCACAAAGGTGGCAGCAGGCACCTATGTCATCACAAGAAATCAAGATGGCATGACCGCAAGCGAGATTTTAGTGAAGTCTTGACAAGCTGTTAAGAGCCTATCCTTTGTTGGGTGGCATCACGCAGTCTAACATAAAGAACCCCTCATGTCAATGGCATGAGGGGTCTTTTATTTGTGTGGGTTTTGTTATGAAGCAGGAGCTTCTTCGATTTCGCTGAGATAGCTGGCCAATTGATTGGCGAAAAGCTGAACCAATGGATGGTTTGGGTGGGCCTTGATTAAGGCTTCGGCATAGGCCATTTGCAAAGCAAGGTCCTCCGGTATTTGGTACAAAGGCACTTGTGCAAAACGCTGAAAGAACCCAAAGACATTGGCCAAGTTGCTTGAATCGCTTGCCATGATTTGATCCAAGGCCAATCGATGCACCTTGTACTGGCTTTGCATCACTTGTCTGTGGGTGATTTCTCGCTCCAGTGGGTTGCCCTCATCGCCTCGCAATTGATTGCGACGTGCTTCCAATGAATCCAAAACAACATTGCTTTGCTGCACCGGCTGGTACAAGGCGTGCAACTGTTGAGATATTGCAGACCCTTCAATCTGGTAGTCAGCCAATGAATGACTGGCATCAACATAGCCGGTTATGTCATCGCCATCACTCAGGCCAATTCGAATGAAACTGCCGGTGTTGAACAGGACATTGTAAAAGGTGTTGCGTGTGGAGTCCAATGGCAATTCCAACATCAATTTATCTGTGATAGCTAGGGTGTCATAAGGGATCAGGTTCTGGCCATCCAAGCGGATGATGACAGCCTGATTGGCGCCGGTGATGTCAAGGTCGACACTGATGTGATCAGGGTTGCCGCAGCTTGCCACAAGGCCAGCTGTGATTGCCAATGCGGCAAAAGATGGGTGGGTCATGATTCGAGTTTATCTCTCAAGAGTTGGGTGGCGACTTTAGGGTCAGCAGCGCCTCTGCTTCGCTTCATGACCTCTCCCATGAAGAGTCCCATCAAGCCTTTCTTACCAGCTTGGTATTCAAGTACCTTGTCCGGGTAGGCAGCAATGGCTGCTTCCACGTGTTCCATGATGGCGTCGCTGTCAGACTCCTGCAAGAGGCCAAGTTTCTCAGCCAGGGATTTAGGGTCCACGTTGGGGTTATCAACCAGCTCAAGCAAGAGTTGTTGGCCAGCAGAAAAGCTGATGGTGTTCTCATCCACCAATTGAATCAGTGCAGCTAATTGCTTCGCTGCAATAGGGAAGTCTCGCCACTCCATAGCTTTCTCATTGAGCCACCCTTGGACAGGCCCCATCAGCCAGTTGGCACCAGATTTTGCTGGGCATTTGGCATCAAGCAATGCCTCAAAATACAAGGCTGTTTCGCGCGTTTCTGTCAAAAGTTTGGCGTCATAATCGGACAAGCCCAGCTTTTCAACATAGATTTTCTTCAGGGCATTGGGCAGCGGGGGAAGTTTGCTTGCAATGGCGTCAATGTGCTCTTGGGAGACCCGAACAGGAGCTAAGTCAGGCTCTGTGAAATAGCGGTAATCATTGGCATCTTCCTTGCTTCGCATCGCAATGGTTCGCCCATTGACGGCATCAAAGGTTCGGGTTTCCTGGTAGATGGTTTCATCAGCATCCAAGGCAGCCTTTTGGCGATGGTATTCAAAGTCGATGGCCTTCTGCACATGGCGAAAGGAGTTGAGGTTTTTCACTTCCACCTTTACACCCAAAGGTTCTGTGCCTTTTTCTCGGATTGAGACATTCACGTCACAGCGCATGCTGCCTTCTTCCATGTTCCCATCAGAAATTTGCAGGTAGCGGATCAGTTTTCGCACTTCAAGCAAGAACAGGTAGGCCTCTTCGCCAGTGCGAAAGTCAGGCTCTGAAACCATTTCCAGCAAGGGAACCCCCGCCCGATTCAGGTCCAACAAGGTGTTGAAGGGGTCCAGGTCATGGATGGATTTGCCGGTGTCTTCCTCCATGTGAATTCGCGTTAACCCAATGCGTTTGGTCGGAACGGTATCTGAGCCAATTTCAATGAATCCGCCGCTGCAAATCGGTGTTTCATGTTGGGTGATTTGGTAGCCTTTTGGCAAATCAGGGTAGAAATAGTTCTTTCGGGCGTATTCGTTCCATTCACGGATGTCGCAGCCGCAAGCAACGCCCAGCTTGATGGCGTTGTTGATGACTTCGGTGTTTGCCACCGGCAACGTGCCAGGCAAGGCCAGTGATACAGGGCTTACCTGGGTGTTGGCCTGTGCGCCATAGTGATAGGCCTCAGAGGCGTAGGCTTTGGTGAGGGTGCTCATTTGCATGTGCACTTCCAGCCCTACAACGGTTTCGTATTCCAATCCACTTTTCATGATGGCAAAGGTAATGGCTGACCCTTCTTAGCGCACAGCTTTTCCAGCTGATTGAAGATGTCTGTTACTTCCTGAGGGAAGCGCATACTCAAAGGGATAACATAAAGGGGGAATCTTGTGATTTGCTCCTCACTGAGCCGGGCCAGATCCTTGGTGCTGGTGACCCAAGCCATGGCTTGGCTTTGCTTCATGGCTTGCGTGATTGATGCCCAATGTCTCCCTGCAAGGCTGGCATGATCAGGCAATGCCAATGTGGCTGCATGCGGAGATTTCAATAGGGCTTTCCATTGGTCAAGAACAGATTGACTTTGGCCCAGTCCCGCAACCAACAGGGCAGTCTGACCTTGCCAGGGTTGTTCATGCCCGACAGGTTGAGGCATGTCCATCAAGGTTTGCGCACAGTGCAAAGCGACGGATGGGCTCAGTTTAAGCTCTAGTGCAAGGGCTTTGCTGTCGCAACCATCTAATGGGCAGTTGGTGATGACAAGCATGTCAGCACGACACAATGCAGACAGCCCTTCACGCAGAGGTCCGGCTGGCAATAGCTTTTGCCGGGATGACCTTTGATTGAAGGGCATGGTCACGATGTGAAGGGTTGGCTTCAGGGACCAGTGTTGGAAAGCATCATCCACAAAAACTATATCTGCCTTGGGTGCCAAGGCAATACCATCCCATCGTCGGTTCGCAACGATGACGGTGCACTCAGGCAATGCAGAGGCTACCATGCAGGCTTCATCGCCATAAATCCTTGGATCCAAATTCGCCATGTCCACCAACAGGCTTGATTTCCCTTGTCTGCCATAGCCACGAGACACATAGGCTGTGGAAAGCCCTCGCTCCTGGCAAAGGCCTATCAGGTGCATGGCCAGTGGGGTTTTACCGCTACCACCCGCCTGAATGTTACCAATCCCAATGACGGGTTGACGGGGGTGATGCACTGCAAGGATGCCCGACTGATGCAGGCCACGATGCAATTTTTGCCCGAGCCAATACAATGGAACCAAGGGGTAGAACCAAAGACTAGGTCTCATGATGCTGCGAGTTTGAAGAGATCATTGACTGTGCTGCGAATCGGTATGCGGTGAACATCCTGTTTCTTCAGCCAGGTTAGTTGACGTTTAGCGTATTGCCTGGTACGCAAAGTGATCTTTTCTTCCAATGCTTTGTCATTACCTGTGGGGTTTTGGTAAAATTCTCTGTAACCAACAGTTTGCAAGGGGATGAGTAGCTGATGAGTTTTGAGCGACATCGCTTCTTCCCTTAGCCCCTTTTGCATCATTGAGTTAGTTCTGTGGGCGATGACAGCCTCTAGTTCAGGCATGCCGGGCCAGATAGCAATTTGATGAATATGGGCTTGAAAGGCTGGTTGAGCTATGGCCTGTGTTCGCTGTGAACTGTAGGTTTTTCCTGTTAGTTCAATGACTTCAAGGGCGCGCAACACCCGCCTTGAATTCTTCAAGTCTGCCGTTGCGGCATAGGCTGGATCTTTCGCCTTGAGTTGATTGATCAGGGGTTGTGGGTCAGCTTGCCATTGTTTCTCCAAGGTCATCCGCAGTTTTTCGTCAGCAGGAGGGAGGTCATCCATGGCAAAGAGTAGGTTTTTCGCGTACAACCCTGAACCACCAACCACAACAGCGGATCCATGCTTGTCAAGCAAGGCTT
>ENA-UZWS01001284-UZWS01001284.1-metagenome-genome-assembly--contig:-Day-3-25m-contig-1284_pt1 | contig 25783 bp, 44 predicted proteins | sample MGYA00260343_ERZ794903 | MGnify/ENA metagenome assembly ERZ794903
AAAAACTGACCATATCCACATTATACGGGTCGATCAGCTCGATCCAGATTTTGAAGCATCCAGATACCGGAAAACAGAGCTTTTTTTCCTTACTGGAGATCGAAACGGCAACCTACTTTGGATTAAGGATTAAGATATGAAATAAATCAAAATGTGACAAACCTAATATGAAAACAACTTACCCATTCGAACCCGACTATGCTGTCTCCCCGGGTGAGACTTTGCGCGAAACAATCGAGGCCCTTAATCTAACACCGGAAGATCTCGCCCAGCGCATGGGTTGCCATTGCACGGCGATCAACCAGATCATCAAAGGAAACGCTCAGATCACGCCAGAGACCGCCATTCAGCTGGAGAAAGTCACTGGCGTTCCTGCGTCGTTTTGGAACAACGCCGAAGTGCAATACCGCAAATCAAGATAATCCAGAAAAAGGCTTGTAATAACCTCAAAAACTGACATAATTAAATCATGAAAGTTAACAAGGATACTGAAACAGGCATGATCACTTACACTATGCCAAACGGCAAAACCTTTTCAGCAGCATATAAAAATGCAGCTTATTGTGTCGCATGTGATGGCGATGAAGTGCCTTCAACTTGGGGCGGTAAAACATACATCTACATGTATGATTGGAAAAATCGTCATCATGATTACTATTGTTTTGAGGATGATATCTCAACTGATACGGCACCGTGGGAAGTGATGGGCGTTCGCCATGTTGGAGATCCGATATATGCGACAGCAATGCGAGAAATATAATTTGACAAACTCTTTTAATCTGGTAAATTAAAACCATACTTTTCAGTTCAGCCCAGTCTAAAAAACAAACCAGTAGGTAAGTGCGCTGGAGACCGTGTCGAGGATCGCATCACCACGAAGTGGGAGTTACCGACTCGAAGGAATCAACCTCTAAAACTAGGCGGTAGGAGCTTATCACTTGACTGGGTTGAATTGAGGAAACAATCTAATTTTAAATTTCCCTGCCGATGGAGGTGAATCGGATTTGTTATTGGTTATGTTGTTGTGTTATGGAGAAACAGTCAGGCGGGGCTGACTTAAAACAATCCCCGACATCTTCACATGTTGTTATCATAGGCACTTGTGTAAAACGACAAATGGGTTTAATGGTTTTCCCACTTGTCAAGTTAAATCCGCGATTAACTTCGCGGATTTTTCTTTTTCCACCTTGGCACGCTGAATGCTTACCTTAATATCTATAAACCCCTGATAATAAGCACTTTACAGCTGCGAAAGGGCCCCCGCGCAGGCGTAAACCCTTAATAGTAAACAGGTTACGAATGTCAAGCGAATACTTACTTTATATCATAAAGTGATCTGCGGAAAAAAGTTTTTTCCCTTAAAGAGTCCCGCTCATTATTTGACCGTCTCACGCTTCATATTTGACTGTCTCACACTTCATATTTGACTAGGTCACACTTCATATTTAAAAAAGTTATTTTTATGGTTGACCCTGAGATTATATTATGACATTATTTTCTCATGAACACAAGCTACTCACCCTCAATTGAAAAAAATAATGAAAAAATCAAAGCTCGCCATATGGTCGCAGGACTAGAAGCTAAATTTGAAAAAATGCTCAAGGGAAAAGAAAAAGCGTTTGTGGGGCTTCCTGCTACTGGATTTAATTTAGAACGTCATGTATTAAAACGAGCAAGGCAAGAAAACGTAAAACTTTTCTGTTACGAAGGGGATGGAATTGTATATAAGAATAATATGGAAACTCCGCGTGTCAATAGGTTATTGGATCAAAATCGTGATGTTTTATCTTACATGGAGGTACCTCTCCCAGAAAACGGATATGTTGAAAGCCCTGCCACTGGACGCGCAAAATATACAAACCCCATGTTCATTTGGCGTGATTATTGTGGGGTAGCGAATACAGAACGTATTGAAGAGTCAACGAGACAATGCGCCCCCCATTCTGTCGTGGTCGTGACTTTTTACGCTAAAAGTGGTCGTGGTTGCGAAACTTTACCTATACCTATTGAAGATGGTGATGGTAATTACAGAAGAAATCTTGAACCATACCTTCTAGAAAGATTTGCCGAACAGGGATGGATTAACATCTGGTCACATCGTTACAGCACAAACCCTTACAGCCCAATGCTAATGATGGCTTTCACCAATACTTTAAAAGCTCATAAATTTCTAACCGCATAAAAAATAATCATAAAATACTGTTGACCATATCAGAAAAAAATGTCATTATTAATTCGAAGTTAAAACCTATCACTGAATAAATATTATGAGAAAACAATCCATACCAAAAAAATCACTTCAATCCAACCGCTATGACTTTCAAGTGGAGCAACGCCCATTATCAGACGCCGATGGAAACCCATCACATGTAATGGGAAATTACAGAACAGACACCAATGAATGTATTGGATCAACAAGCAAGCATTATGAAATTGTAAATAATGGAACAGTAGTAGAGAAAGTGGAACAGGCACTTGAAAGAACTAATCTTGGGCAATATGAATCAAAAAAACTTGTCACTCAAGGAGGTTCTCGTTTTTATGGTGTTTATGACTTCCCTGCCGTTAAGGAAAAAATCAATGTAGGGGATGTGGTTTCAATGCGTTTGATCCTCAACAATTCTTTTGATCGCAGTTCTGGACTAAGTTGGTCAATTGGTCTCTGCCGATTGGTTTGCTCTAATGGGATGATGAGCTTGAAAGCTGATAGCCAATTAAATCAACGTCATAGTGCTAATCTGAAACTGGATTCAATCGCTGAGTCAGTTTTAAAATGCGCAACGAAATTCCGAGAGTCGGCTGATATGTTTCGCCATTTAAATGACATGTTGATAACTGAAGAGCAAGGAGTTCTCATCTTGGAAAACTTAGCAGATAAAAAGATGATCTCAACTTGCATGAAAGATTCCATAACTCCAATCTGGATTGATGAAACCTATAAGGTAAACGCGGGACACGCTGCAATTGACCACCCTCGAAATATGTATAACCTTTACAATGCAGTAACTCAGCACTTGACGCACAATGTAGCCGAGCATAGGTTTGAACTATCAAATCGAGCCAATCGAAATGTTCTTAGTAGATTAAGTGAAGCTGCCAATAACGATGCGACTTTCACCAAGTTGACAACAAGAATCCCAGACAAGGAAAAAATCAAGGTGGATGAAGTATCACTCGCCACAAATTAAATCACAGCCCCCTGAAAAGGGGGCTTTTTTTATGAAAGTAATTCTTGCGTTCAGAAAAAAAATACAATAGAATTTAATCATGAAATCAATATCATATAGCGAAAAAATGGATCTCATCAACTCAGGAAAAACTGTGTCTGTTTATTATAACCTTCACAGAAAATGCCTAAGTATGAGAGTCAAGGGCGTGGTTGTTGATCATCCACATGCGGTTGTTCTTAAAAATGTAAAGTTCAGAGTTCAGCCAGCCGGTAGAGCCAAAGTATTAAAAGAGAAAAGAAAAAACGTTCACGCTTTCGTATGTGGTCAACTGGTGGAAACTTATGGGTCTACAATCCCTTGGCACGGCGGAAAGAAAATATTCTCTACTGATTTTCAAGTAGTATATAATCCTTATAAATATAAAACTTTTATAAAAAAAGATAGCGGCGAATCTATATTAAAAACATATAAATATACTTTAATAAATAATAAAGAAATCTGGGTCGGTGATTACGCTGAATGGTAGCGCTAACAATGTAAGTCCTTGGTTTTAAAGGGTTTACAGCCCGGCGGGGGCCCCGGCGCAGCCCTAACCCCTTGATATTCAATAGTTTAAGAAGACGAGGGCTTTTATGTAGTTACCCTCAAGGCGATGAATTAACCAGCAAAATACGATGCCGCTACATTACCTTTAAAATCTTACATTGTCAAGACTATTTTTTCACAGTTTTTCTTTCCATTCTCGCGCAGACAGCTTTATGAGCGCGATATTGATATTCTGTCAAGTTAAAATAAGCGCAGATACGTTTTTTTGATACTCCTCTTTTTATTGACATTCTAATCTTCTCGCCCTTCGGTTTACTGTTCGGATCTTGCTCAGTTTTGTATTTCCAATATCTTGCAGTAGAAACTTTTTCTTGAGGTTTTTTTTCTTGAGCTTGTGGCTCTAAGGAGGTCGCAGAAAAGATTTCCATCACTCCGCCAATCAAATTTACTTTTATGGGGATTGAAAAATCTTGTGACTCGATAATGTGTGAAATATAGCTAATTAATTTTTTGTTTTTCATAGTATTTTATTCTTTATCTTGTTTTAATATTTGATCTACCACTCCGAGGACAAGTGCGCCCTCATACGTGAATGTATCTTCCATTAGTTCTCTATGATAATCTTTCAACTCAAAAATTTCTTGAGCTGTCAACTTTACTTTATACTCTTTATGTTCTTCCATTGTATTTTATTCCATAGGTTGTTGAGACATTACCCATAAGACCGCACCCAAAATCAAACCGCATACTAACCACATACTTTCCAGATCTTACTTTTTTTACCGTAGCCTGTAAAGCCTTTTTTCTTCAAAACTTGCAAAGCTTTACTTGCGCTCGTTCCTGCTGGCTGGCTTCCATGAATGACTAATGCAAAATCATCCTTGCCAGAGATTGCAAAATCATCTGTATAATCAATATCAAGATCCAAAGCCTTAGCCTCTTCTTGAGAAAAGAAAACCCTTGCGCTTTTGGTCATGGTTGAAGGAATTAAATTGTCATACTTTCCACCACGCGAACAAGTGAAAACAAAATTGTCAGGCAAGCCACCGTTTTTCTTGACATAAGATAATAAAAACTTCAAGCTCTTAGTATAAGAATAAAAAACAATATTCGGGAAAAAGCTTGATGCTTTCATCCATGCGTCAAAATAAGACTGTGAATAATAATCACCACCGATATGGACACGCAAGGTTCCTCCGCGAGTTAAACCAGTTTCTTTTATGCTCTTGACAATGAGCTTTACTTTTTGCGCTGTAGTTTTCAATGATTTTAATAAATCAAAGTTTTCCCATCTTGGCTTGCGGACATTGGGCAAACGTCCTTCATCCATTGCAGCATAGCAACGAAAGGACATACCATCAACTGGCGTTTGTGCATCGGTGATCTTGCCTGTTTCTCTGTCGGCAAATGTTTTGCAGCATTCTGCACCGGGGCAAGTATAACCGCTTGGGAGTGAATAGTGCCATATGCCTTTAAGCTTGGCGTTTTCAAAAGTTATCTTAAGTGAACTCATGCAATCAATATACCTGATAAATAAAAGATGTCAACCCCTTAAATGATAAAAATAACATTTATCTTTTACGTTGACGCAAAATAAAAAGTGTCTTAAAATTACTGAACATATGACAGCTATAGACAAACTAATTCAGATACTAGAACTCCATGAATATTCAAGCGATATGGAATCTTTCAAACGATATGCAACCAATAAACAACATTCTCAACTTTTAGTGGAGGATGTTTACAGTGGAGGCGGACAAGCCGGTTCTGAGTGGATTGACGCTTCGGAATGGGATAGGCAACAGTGCTTGGACTTTTTAGGATACTAAGACCATGAGACAATATACCAGACCACCGGTAATAAAATGGAATGTGAATTCTTTGGCAAAAGAACTTGGTTTTTGTTTTGATAAAACTGGATCAATGTTTTTCTTGACAAAAGATAACGAGGCGGTTTTCGATAGCAGATCACTTGAGGAAATCAATGGGTTTCTACTCGGCTTTAAATACGGCTTTAGATACAGCAAAAAAACTTGTAGCTATTGTAGAATAGATTATAAGAAGGCTGTTGCCTATGACAAGGAGGTTGGGATTTAAAAGATTTTTTCTTGACACAATTCTTTTCTTGTGATTTTAAAAGATCCCTAAAGTGTTGATAATAAGGGGGTTAGGGCCGCGCGGGGGCCCCGTCGGAGCTCTAAGTACCTTATATTCAAGACCTTATGAATGTCAAGCTTCTAATAAAAATATCTTTTTAAAATATAATGACAATAAAACTTGCAATGCCAGATTAGTATGGTATGCTTACTACATGGAATCACCTCAAAAGAAATGCCCAAAATGCCGCGAGCTCAAGCCATCGCGCCAAATTCAACACCGTGACAGTTACCATGTTTACGCAGGATATTTTTGCGAGGAGTGCTGTTATGGTTATCGGGATCGATGCGGTCTTGGTGGTCATCAGGGGAATCCGAGTGACCTTGATGAGACTTACTATGAAGAAGATTATTGAACACGATCCCCGAAAGGGGATTTTTTTTACCCAAAAATATAATACATCTTATTTGTTATTTATTTATTTCGGGTTCATTATTTCGCCTTCTGTTATTTCGCCTTCTATTATTTACAATCATAAAAAAAGGGAAGACACGCACATGTCCTCCCTTATTTCAATTTTATCGGAAAACGCTTATCTCTCTATTCTATATATTTATTAATATTTATTTACCCTATGATACATTACCATCACTCGATGGAACGTAATACATTTATACCATATACATATTATTTGGCAAGCTTTATTTGGCAATCTAGTATTTGTCAATAAAAAAACTCCCCACTCTTTCGAGTGAGGAGATAGTGTGTTATGAGGACTACTATTTGAGGGGGATTCTATTAACGCTTTCGTTTACCAGTTTTCTTGGAAAACTTCAACGTATTACCATCTTTATTTGAAGCGGTAAAGGTAGACTTAGCTACCGATTCCCATTCGCTTCGATGCTGATTGAACTTACGCAACTTCTCTACTGAATCCACGGATAGAGAGTTACCCTCTTGAGTTACATTAACACGATATACTGTATTTCTCATACACAATTATACTATGCACTCAAGGGGTACTTGTCCAATTTTTTTGCTCAAGAAGTCAATATTTTTTTCTCAAAGAGTTCCTTGGCTTTGACGGTTAACTGTCTGCCATGAGCAGTAGCTTCAATTAGATTTAACTTTTGCAGATAAACTTCTGTATTAGATTGGATTGCTGATCTAGTCATCTGTAATTTTGCTGCTAGGTTATACAGTCTGATACATCCATTACGTCGAAGGATATTAAGATACCTGAGTTCCAGCTTCTCTAAGCCATAAGGTAAAATGTCAAGTACTTTGCACATAACATTCCAATCTTTTAATTTAAATGTTTTTACTTTATTCTGAGCGCAATAACTTACAATATCTGTTGCCATCATCTGAGCAGAACGACCATTACCTCTGAGAGTAGGAGCAATATGTTTTGCAACAATATCACCAGAAAACTTGATTCCTTCGGTATTCAACATGAGGATCTGAGCTAATTCGTCATGAGAGTAATCATCGAGATCAATTCTTTTCATACGATCAATTAACGCATGAAATACATCTTGAGGTTCAGTAGTGGCAAACAGAAAAGTTAATTTTCTGAAATCGATATCAATATCACTTCCCTCATAACTAAAAGTATTAAAATTATTTTTATTGGGATTAGTGATAGTTAATAACGCCATGGTAACATCCTTGGGTAACATGTGACATTCATCGAACAGGAATGTAACCTTAGATCCACCTTGCATGTAAGGAACCATTATCTGTTCAACGAATTGTCTGAGGTTCTTAATCGTAGCACAATTAAACTCAAGATATCTCTTAGGCACGATAACATCCTGTAATACGTCATCTATCTCGCGAACATCTTCGATGACGAGATTCCTAGCAAATGCTCTTGCCAGCATGGTCTTACCTGCACCTTTTGGAGCAGTTAACAGGATATTAGGAACAATACCTGTTCTCTCAAATCCTTTGATGTAAAACTCAAATTTACGCTTTGCAGGATATTGCCCAACAACATTGGTAAACAGGTCGATCTTAGTAGTAGTAGTAGTAGTAGTGTTTGTCATAACAGTAATCAATTTAAGGTAAGTTTCAACTTATGTCAATGCTCAAAAAAGATATTTTTAAGATTTACCAATCTCCATCAAAAGAATTTATCTCAATTGGAGCAGCAGCAGGTTCTTCTGTCTTTACTACTTCCTGAGCTTTGTTTGTGACATTTATTACTACAGGCTTAGTCTCCTCCTCCATGCCAGATATTAACTCATAAGATTTCAGAAACTTCTTTGAAACATGAATGACAGCATCATCAGTAAAGTACTTTTTCAGTTCTCCCAATGATATTCCGATGTATGTGATTCCACCTTTTGTTTTCATAACGTACATTCAGCATACCATATACCCAATTCAAGTCAACCCCAAAAATGTTAAAAATATCACAAAAGTAAAAAAAATATTTTTATGAGTGTTAAAATCATCATTAAATACCATTCTGAAAAGCGCAAAATAATAGCACTCTTTTTCCATAAAATAAAAAGATAACTTTTTTCGCTGATTGATATAATAATATGACAATATTTTCTAATAAAAAATAAGCATAATATTTTAAATGAAGATCTCGGGCAGGGTATTTGAGATTTTTTGATTCACAATTGGGCTGGTATTTGGCAGAATATGATTCACAATTGAATATGACCGTATTTCGCTAAATCCCATTCACAATTCAAGATATTGCACCAAAAGCCGTTTTCAAAAAGCCTTTTTCCCAAAAGTGTCAGCCAATCCCAGTTTCAAGCCGTTTTTTTTATTAAATTTAACTAGCTATACTAAAAGGCAATGGTGTCAGCGAATCCCAGTTTCGCGCCATTTTGATAAATCATAAATTTTACTTTTTTGCCGCTATTTAATTAGTATTTAACATTATACTGAACTGGTTTATAGAACTGGTTTGAACTGGTTTGGTTTATTGAACTTGAACTTAAACTGGTTTTGGTTTTAGTTTGATTTTATTGGTTTTTATTGGGGTTTATTAAGATAATAGGTATATAGAGATAGTAATAATGAAGAGAAAATATGTTCTTTATTCTTATTTTTTAGAAATAAAAAAAGAACAGATCCTCTAAATACCCTTTCTTTACCCAATTATTCATTGATTATTCTATTATACCCCTATGTTTACTGTCTATTCTTACCCTCTCCTAATGTCTATCTAACTCATCCTTAATCCTACATGATCTGATATGCCAAATTACTGCTATAATTATTCCTATTAATATTTCCATCTAATATTAAATCTATTCTATATCCTTTTATTATACTTTCATGGTCCTTTATACATATACCAACTAAAATGATGTTATATGATATAAAAATACCCCCTTTTTGGTTAGAAAAAGAGGGTATGTGTTATAATTAGCTCCGAAAGCTCTTATTGTGGCTTATCGGAGTGTTTTTATTATCCTTGGGTTGTTACATTGGGATCACCTACGATTTGTGGTCCTTCCTGACCTGTAGGTTGCTGTCCCTGCTGCCCGAAGGTCTGAGACAGTACTTGGATAGCTCCTGTAGCGTCAGCGAGCTTATGCGACCAATTTGTAATCTCTGTGACTATATTAGTATGATCACCTAGACCTACTGAACGATTAAATAGCATTTCAAGTACTGCAAGTGCTTCCTCCCTATCTGCTGATAGTTTAGCAAGGGTTGCGTTAAATAGCGGTGGAAGTTGTTGTCCTTGTCCCGCTCCGTTTTCTATATTAGTGTCTTCTGCCATAATGGTAATAATATATTAGTTTTATGATTGATGAAAGTCCAATTTTTTATCAGAATTATCACTGTTCTTTTTTTGTGTTAGGGTTACCGAATTCGATTCCTCTTATCCATCGTTCAGCATATTTTTTTAATGCTTTCCTATTTACTTTTTGACCTTTTGTGTTAACGGTTTGATTACAGAAGTGTTCGTAGCCTTTTGCCCATTCATTAAGAGTTCCCTTAGAAAGGACTCCAAAAGAATCTCCTTTAACCCCTGACGTAACACTAGCCTCTACCATTGAAACTCTTTTATTAATAGGTTTCCAATATTTTGATTTTGGATTTAAATTAGCTTTTTTTAAATTTTTAACTTCTTGCTTTGCTCTTTCGAGAACAGAAGCCATCCCTAATCCAGTATCCGATATGTTTTTCTCTGATTCTTTCACGGTCTTTTTGAGACTTTGTAAGTATCTGCAAACAAATGCATCCATTGATTAGATAGGTTATTAACAGAACGCTCATAAGATTTTTGAGCCTCATGCCAATCTTTAATATCTCCTAAAGAATCATTCTTTTCAATTCCTTTTCCTCCCCTGCACCATCGTCCTTCCCTAAGAGTATCTACGATATCCTCTTTGGAGTAATTCCAATCCCAAAATTTCATCAAATACCTCATCATACCATTCCAAGAATGAAAATACCTTCTTCTCGGTTTCACGTTGAATGTGGCTTTACCGAATATACCTATCATAATATCCATAACATCTTTAAATACCTGCTGAGTAAAGAGTCTAGTTTGTTTCTCATCAAGATTATTCAAATGATCGAATCTTTTCAGAAATGCTTTATCCTTTTTGTTTGTAATTTTTTTAGCATTAATTTTTGCTAATTTTTCTCGTATCCTATTAATTTGTTTAACTATTTCATTACGATAAAATTTATGAATTTTTGAAATATTAGTGCCGAAATCGAGAATAGTGTCTTTTTTGTGTTCTGCACAAGGAATGAATCCTCGATCTTGAAAAGCATCGAAAACAAATTTAGCTTCGATTTCATCTTTTTGGCAGACAGTATTATACTTATCAATATGCGCCCAATAAACTTCATCTACACTAACAGGGTTGACCAAGTTCTTATCATTAGCCATTAGGAAGTTATCAACAGGATACTGAGAATTTGTTACAATACAGTCCATATACTCTTCTGGAGATGCACAAGCACGATGCTGACCGTCTGCAACTTGGTAATAAAACTTACCCTTATATTCAATTTCACATACGTTAACACCTCCGAACTCTGGATGCCATTTACTTCTCAGCAGAGCAACTCTTTCTTCTTTAAGGGGTCTTTGATACCCTCCGATTCCTAAATACTTCTTATCAATTTTAGCTAATTTTAATCCACCGAACTTCTTAGCCTTAACGGGTTCATCTAAAGTCTCGGCTAATAAACCATACTTTTCTCTCTGCAAGTGTTCTTTTTTGGGGCTGAATTTTGTTAATTTCATAATATTTTTTTGTATTATCTTTTTATTGTTTTTTTTGTTTACTTTATAGGTATATACTTATTACCCAAATTATTAAAAATAGCACCGAAAGATACATCGCTATACTATTAATAAATTTCCAATTGACTTGTCTTTTTACCATTCCTCCTTCGACTGCTCTCTGGAAAATGTCCTCTGCTTCTTCATCGCTACAATCTACGTCCTCTTTGATTCTTTCAATAAGTTCTTTTTTGTTCATCGTATTTTATGAGAAATACCAATCTTGATCAATTTCTCAGCATCAAAAAATCCTTCCTCTCCTAAGTAGTGAATTACGTTATCTATCCGTTTCTTAAAGTTTGTTATTGCCTCATCAGTCTTAGGATGAGTTGAATTGAAGGTAAATTTAGCATGATAATACTCTTCTAATTCTTTTATATTAACTTTTAAGCCTCGGACTTCCATCCATGTTGAATCATCTACCCTGCCCATTGTAACGCTTTTTGTAATGTTTACTTCTAGGATTCCATGAAGATTTAGTTTTTGCATGGACTCCTTTACGTTTACGAGTTGCGTTACCGAATGTGATTTTCTTTTTTATATCTGATTTAGCCATATTTTTTTATCTTTCCGCGAATAAAGTTTCTTCTGCATAATCTAAAGCATAGGTTGCTTCATCTAAATTTAGCTTTGGAGGCATTTTTCCCGTAAAGCTGTAAGTGCTTTTATCACCAGAGCAGTCTACGCTGATCTTTAATATCGGCATGTAATATTTACCTTTTTCAGAGTTCCCATGAAAATACCCAATGAATTTTTTGTTTCTCATACTGGTTACCCGTATCGTAATCGCATCTTCGGGAAACTGGTAAGTCGAAGTTTTCTCAATAATTTTATTTTTATCAATCTCTGGATTAGTTTTTACCATCGAATTAGCCTCCCATCTGATTTTAGGAACAACAGTTTTGGCAAAATGTAGCTTTTTGAATTCTTTAAATGAGTTCATGAATTTTTGTGTCTTTCTATTCTAAGGTTAAAACCAATCAGGTTGATCTCTTTTTGTCCATTTCGCAAAAGGTTTGTCTAATTTGTAATAGAATCTATACTTTTCTACTGATGAAAGACCATTGAAATCAGATATTTTACGACAATTTTTGTCATCTGATATAGCAATAGCGAAATCTGTCATCTCTGCATCTTTTGTTAGTGAATCCTTGATGTTAATACTGCACCATTCAATGAATTTAAGTGAAAAATGCTCTGGTCTATCTGACCAACGGTATTTACGCTCATTTCCCATTTCTAAAGCATGAGAACACAACCAATTAAAATTACCAGTAGTTTGATACGTCCAGAGAGTGCAAGGATGCTTAGGATAACCATGTGTTCTTGGTTTACCTTTCTGATTACGAGGACAATCATCCTCTGCCAATCTTTCAAGGGTAAAGGCGTTAGCTAACATTTGAGCAGATTCAACGATCATTTTGTTAACATGCTTGTCGCATAAGTTTCTAGCTGCGATTATTGGGCTTGAGTCAGTAGCAAAGATATTCATATCACCTAATTTTACTTATCTCCTGATGGGTTATCAAGAGTAGATTTCTTTGATTTCTCTAATATCTCCTCTAGTGTTTCCTTCACGTTCTGATGCCCCCATCTTGTCTGAATGGAGGTAAATTCTCCAGTGGCAGACTGTGACCTTTCTGCTGATACGATTGTATCAAGGTTGAATAATATCTCTTGGTTTTGACCTGCTGTATGTAATTTAATTAAATGTGCCATTATTTTTCTTTCTTTATTAGGTTAACAAATACAGGAGTATAAATCCCAACATAAGCACCTATAACATTAAACTCCATGTATTCATCTGCTTCATTCTCTGTCATACCATCCCTATCCTGAAGAATATTTAAACATTTATTATAGTCATAAACTACTGCTAAATCTGAATCGTGACCGATTATCGCATCATCGAACCCATCTGCGAATAAAGCATCTTCATTGACCTCTGATATAATTTCTTTAATATTATTCATCATTTCTCCAACACTTTGCTCCAATAGCGTGAGTTTTTGCGGTTCTGATTCTTGTCCCAATACAGGCATCGTGCCACATATGGAGCAACCCCTCTTTCTTTACTTCGGTTAAGCCAATCTCCTTCAATCTCGTTATAGAGCTTCGCATGTTTAGTTTGATTCAATCCATAGATTTGAAACAAATGAGTGTCCATACAGACTACCTGAGCTTCCAGAGGGAATAACATTTCGATTGCGAATGATGTTTTAGCTTTTCCCAACCCCAAGATCTTTTTGGCTAATCTATCTCTCCACTGAGTCCATGTTTCACTATCACTACGAGATATATAATCACTAGGATCATCAAGAAACTTATCGTAAAAAGTGCCAATAAAATTAGTGCGATTATTCTGCAAGCCCACTCTTGTAGTTTTAATAAAATCAAATAGCTTGTCTGCATCGTAGTTCCATAGTTGTAGTTGATCAGTTTTTTCTAATGACCAATCGTTAAACTTCTTGATGGCATTGTAACCTCTGCAATTATTCTCCCATGTGGTATGGACTGACATGAAGGCGAACAAGTAGCGTCGAAATACTGCATTCTTTGACTGAGGTTTTAATTCTCCCCAATAGTCATTGTAAGACTCGATATCTTTATCTTTGATTTTTGCAAAGAAATCTTCGACCTTCGTAGTAGTAATAGTCATAAAAATATTTTTTTTGAGTTTTCTGGTATGGTTTTTAACATGAGTAATCTCACCAGAGACTTACATTAAAAGAGGTATAGGTATGGTAATTACGCCAATCTTTTAAATGCTCTGGGGAGATAATGTTATGACTTACTACGCATTAGCGGATCTACTACCATCCGCTAAATCTTTTTGTGCTGTTTCATAACCAGCGTCAAATCCATCTTCAAATGTTTTTAGAGGATCTTCATCCCAATCATCTTCATCCTCTTCATCGTAATCACCATAATCTTCACAAATAGGTTCTACTAATTTTTTCTCATAATGAGAAACAACCTTATATTTTGAAGTACGTAATTTTTGCTGTTCACAATCCAATGGAACACTAACTACGTCAGATGGATCAATTTCCACAACCATCAAATGTCCTCCACGACCATAACTTCTAGCATACTCCAAAGATCCAGCATGGAATCCATGAGAACATCCAATGTTAGCATCATCACAAACATAATTACGTGCCATTTCATTTAGATCTCCGACCTGATTACTGAATTTGCCAGAATGCCAATCAGTATAATCGTCCCTTACTCCTTTATAGGCTAAGAAGTTTCCATTGGGAGTCAAAGGCATTTGTTTATGCTCCAGAAAAGCGTATAATTCATTTACTGCTCTGCGAGATGGGTTACTCATAAGTTTCTCCAAAAACCTTATCAAAGGCTTATAAGGTAGTTCTGACTTCATGAACTCAAGAACTCTACCTACGACATGATTGTGAATAACTTCACCTTTGTATAGAACTTCACCGTCAGTGACTACTATATTTCCTTCTGCAAACTTTTCTACTGCTTTGGGAATATCAAATAGGTCAGGTAATTGATCATACTTTTCTTCTTTGAGAAGTCCAGTAGCTTTACCAAATGATGGATTTGATTTCTCCATTGTTTTAGCTTTGCCATCCACAACAATTGTCAATGAGTTGTCTGTTAATATATAGGGTATCATACTATTACTTTCTTTTATGCGGTTACTGTCTGAGATTTAGAATTATATTGTTTTAGTTTTAAATCAGCTTCTTGAGCTTGTTCTGTTGTTTTGTTTATCTTTTTTTTAATGTTATAGGTAGCTTCAACTATAGTTATATACTCTACTGTAGCCTTAAAAGCATCTTCTTGTCTATTCCAAGAGAAATGGCATTGATCTATAAACTGGAGCATCGGGTAACGCTTGATGCATTCTTTATTCATCATGTTTAAATCATTCTCTGGCATGTGCAGGTAATCCCACTCTTTACCCCAACAAAAGTCAAGAACCTTCTTTGTATCGGGTTTTAAATCCCAATCTGTAAGGTCAGTACTTTTTTCCCCAATCGAATCGAACGCTTTTAATAACTGATCTAGCTTAACATTCTCTTTTAGAAACATATCGTAGTAACGAGTGAGGTATTTTTTTGCGAGTGATCCAGAAGGTAATTCATTAACAAATCCCGAATTATTTTCTTGTAACTCTATTAAAGATTTGCATAGACCTATTCCATCAGGTTGATCTTTTTCTTGTGGAGAAAGTCTATGTGCTGATTTTCTATGTTTCCTAGCTAAAACCTTCCAGAATAAATCTGCTGTAAGATTATTCTGACTTAAATATTCTTGTAGTTTTTCTGTTGCCCAATCTCCAAAATACTTCCATTTGTCAGATTCAATCGCTTTTATATTCTTATCAGTAGGTTTCAAAGCGTAAACGGTAGGTATGTCCTCTATACCTGCACTACGAAGCAACCTAATGGATTCAACAAGATTAGCAGGATGAGCATCTTCTCGTCTGGTTTTACCCCAATTAAATTTATTAATAACAACATAAACTCCCCCATCGTTTAAATTAACTGCATCGCTATTAAAGAAGTCGCTTCGACAAGTATGGTATCGTGATTTGTCGCATTTTTCATTAACTGAAAAAACTTTTGTACTATGCTTGCTATTCTTAACTGAGGATGATCCTCCTGATACTGTAGAGTTAGAAGGGTAAATATCTCTTAGAATAACCTTTGGGTATTCACTTAAATTTTTAGCATCAAAATCTAATTTCTGATCATCAAAAAACTCTTGTTCAGCTTTGCTATCGTTAAATCTTACCAAGAAAACCTGTTCGTAGATAGGAGTATCTTTGTGGTTTTTATCTCTTCCCTCGTATTCTTCCAGTAAAGGAGCAATACGATTCATTCTTCCAATATAGGTAGAAACATTATCATAGATAACTAAAGTATGTTTTTTAGCTAATATGTGATTTACATCTACTGCTTTAACTTTTTTCCTCTTAGAATAACGATCTTTGCTATAGGAACGAATTTCTACCTTTCTACCCCATTTATGATTTATGAACTGATTATTCGTTATTTTTACACCATTCCAAAATACACCTTTAGCTTGCATTAGCTTGTTAATCGTATAGCCAAAACCTCCATACGAAAATGCTTCATTATACAAACATTTTGCTTCCCATAAGGTTTTACAATTTGCAAACTCTTTACTTAAAATCTCAGGAAGATCTTCAATAATTTTATCAAGTTTTGCAATAATCGAAGATTTAGTTCTGCCAGTATATTGTAATGCTTCTCTGGAAGCGGAAATCTCAAGATCCCCAATATTAAAATTAATAACTACTCCTGCATTAATTAATTCTGTTCTTTTATCCTGCCAACCTAAATTCAATGCAGAATGATCTAAAGGATATGCGATATTGCCCATCACTGCATAAGATTCTCCTTGGATCATTTTCCAATTATCACCTTTTGCAGTAATTTTACCTTCTTTCAGGTCGTAATCTAAATCAGTTTTACTAACACCTTTAACATCAGGTGTAACTTTAAAATACTTGTATAACTTTACTGCTTTTTTATAAAATTCATCGAAATCATCAGTTTTAACAGGAACTACGATTTCGATACCATCATTTTCCTCAGTGTTTTCCTTATGAATCTTGGATATCTGACCAACATCAGATGGATCGATGAAAGCGTTATATGTTGTTTTCGTTCCCTTAACATAAGAGTTTATGATAAAATTATCTCCATAAGCGAACGCTGACTTTGAACCAAGTCCCAACTGACCAATTTGCTCATTTGTTCCTCGTTTGGTGGATTCACCATACATTGCGTAAATCTCAGAAACTTGTTGTTCTGTTAATCCTCTTCCGAAATCTCTTACTTTAAATTCAGGGGTAAGTTGACTAGGAAGAGTAACTTTAATAGGAGTGTCTGCTTTACCTGCTTCGATATGGGCATCAACAGCATTGGTAGAGTATTCCCGTATTACTGCTAATACTTTATCAGAATACAATTGATTCCGTAGGACATTGAATATGTGAGATAAACCTGACTCTTTGATCCCGAAGGAAACAGACTTGAAATCGTCAGACTGTTTTAATGTGGTTTGTTTCGACGTAGTAATCATAACTGCAATCAATCTAAACCAAGTATCAGGGACCGTCAAGCGGTATTTTAAAAATTTTTCACTTATGAATAAAAATACTTTTTTGGGAGGATTAGGGAGGTTTTTAACCGATTGTTAAAAAACTAAAGGTCGAACCGTAAAAATATTTTTTATGATCCGACCTTGAGAGAAGCAGTTCCAAGGATTTTAACAAAAATGTAAATTTATTAAGTTTTAAGGCTCGCTGAAGGGTAAATACCTTCCGAATTTATCAAAAATGTAAATTTTATCAACCTCCCGAAATAAAATACTGTCATAAAAATTAACCCATGGACTAACCCAATCATTTCTTTCGGAATCAAATGTAAATGTTTGAACTTCCGGCATTTTATGTTTATTTGGCTCTTTCTGATTCATAATCGGCATTTACACATGTTTATTTGGCATTTTTTAACTTACAATTTAATTGTTAAAATTAGCAGAGTCTTTAATTCTCAAATCATCTACTCTATTTTTCAGTATTTGAATATCAGCTTCCATATATTTTAAGCGTAAGTTTTGTTCAGCATCGTCAGGTAATGCTCCAAGCTCTCCTAAAGGCCATTTAATTCTAAAATCACTATTCATGTGAACATTGTCACGCATTCTAAGTATATCCACTTCTATTTCAGAAACGCGGGAGACAATTTGAAAATACCCCCAAGCTGCTAAAACCGAGACTGTTACAAGCTGCAAAAGCCATCTCAAATTAATTCCTACATTCGTTTGGTCACCTATAGAGTCCTTCATGCAATTAAATTACACTGCTCTGTTGTTTATTTGGCATTTTTTAACTCACAATTCAGACATTATCTCAAGTCTTTTAGACTCTGAATAGTTAATCCAATTTTTTATATCATCTATACTTCTCTTACAGCAAGTGCATTTTTTTCTGGATATTTTACATACTTTTTGACACGGGCTAGATATTTTCATAAATTATGTTTATTTGGCGCTTTATCTTTCGTAAATGACTTCATAATCTTCAATAATAGAGTTATGCAGTAATTTATCTACAGCTTCCTGAACATTCTTCTTTATTTCCTCTTCTGGACCTTCAGCTATACCTATTTCAATATATCTACCTATACTTATTTTATCAATATATTCTATGCCCATTTTTTCCAAATTCTGTTTGACCACTATTCCTTGAGGGTCGAGTGTGTTTTTCTTGGGCTTAGTCATAACCCGCGCTCTAATTAATTTATCTTGTTTATTTAGCATTTAATTTATTGTAAACTTTAATTACAGTTTTGGTGTGATAATCACTAACATTCTTAACATTTTCTATTATTTTTTCTATTTCGTAGAAGATGGGTATATCCCTTGATCCGCATATAATAAAAGCTATTAGAATTTCTCCTAAGATATCACAGTATTTAGCGTCTAATATTTTATTACCCGTAGCTGGATCAGTCAGTAAACCAATTAACTCTTCTAAGGCGGGTCTAGACAACTCATCGTATTTTTTTAAACCAAATTTTAAATTAAAAAATATTACATGTGTTAAATAGTACAAATGTTCCTCTAGATCTTTTGATACGTTATTCTTTATATCTCTCTGTAAAGCGTCTGTAAAAGTAAATTGATTAGTGCATTCTTTTATAGTTCTTAAATAAACGTAATCTAAACAAGAATCCTCCGGAGATTTATTTTTTATAGGAGAACCTATTTCATTAAAAACGTTAGATAAAAATGCTTCATCGGGTTTCAGTACATCGCCATATCCGGCAAGCTTAGTGGCATACCAAATATCAATAGTACAATAAGGGTCAAACCCTTCCTCGAGGCTAATTTTTTTTAAATACGATACTTCCTCCTTCGGTATTTTAATTTCTTTAGTATGAAATCCTGAAAACAGTTTTACCGCAAGGTTACAGGATATAACTTCTGATAGATCTTCTTTATCTGGCATTTTTTCGTTCACGATTACTTTTTATCTCTCAATACAAATTTACTAGGTTTCATTACTGCGTTTGAATCTATTGAATAAGAAAGTGCTATTTTTTTATCCTCGTCTTCTATTATTTTGTTAATGATACTAAGTAGCCCTATCTCAACATACCCCTTGTGGATCTTTACATCATAATCTTGCAAAACCTCTTTACAAGTTGGGACAGTTAAAGATATGAGTGCCATAACAGCGGCCGGGTCCTTATCATACACATCATTTAATATATTTAATATTTTTTCACTATTCATAGTTAACTATTTCTACGTCAGCTTTTTTTAATAAGTCTAGACCTTCTGTATTTCTATAAGTTTCATTATATACAAATCTTTTAACACCGGACTGAACAATTAACTTAGCGCAATCAAAGCAGGGGGAATATGTACAATAAATTGTAGCCCCTTCACTACTGTTTGTAGATCGAGCTAATTTCATAAGAGCATTACTTTCAGCATGAAGCACTTCTGGTTTAGTTTTTAATTTATAAAATTTATCCTTGCCCACATCCAACTGCCACTCTTGATCCCTGTAAAAATCACGCTCGTCACAAGTGTAAAAAACTTCTTCACAATCATTATTAAACCCAGAAGGGGTACCGTTGTAGCCGTCAGATATTATTTGCTCATCTTTAACTATTAAACAACCAACTTTTTTTCTTTTGGCATGAGACATCTTAGACCACTCTTTTGCCATTGCTAGATATCTTTCGTCTAGCTTGTTTTGATTAGCCATAATTACCACTTATGTATTATATTCGCGCAAATAAAAAAACAGGTAATTAAATTTACAATAATAATAAAACTCCTTATCAGTAAACTTAACTGAGCTTGTTTAATCGTCAAAATAGGAATATTAGGCTCATCATCATCATTTTTACCTATGCGATGATCTACAGTCCGACACCATATCAGCCATAAATTTTTTAACATCTCGCGAATTACTTTATATTTTTTAAAATTGATTCTGTATGTTTCCAGTCTCTAACAGCAAAACTGTTTTTGCATTTTTTAAACAATGAATAGTCATTACCGTTTAGCTCACATTTATCGCCGAAAAATATTTTCTTTTTATAAAAGTCCAAGTAGTCAAAAATTTGGCCTTTATCAGAACCTATAGCTTGTATATCTATTGAAATTTGACCACCAATACAGGCTTCTAAATTATAATGCTTAAACAATTTATTAAAACGTTGCGCGATTAGCTCTCGTTCTTTCTTAGCTTTATCCCAATTCGTATACTCTTCTCTAGCGTTTCTAGGTATATCTCTACCCACAATACTAAAATTTAACATACCTGTTCTGTATTCAAAATGAGAACTGCCACGTTTTATTTCAGGATAACCTGACTCATACAACTGTTGATAAAGCCACGTTATAACTTCTGTGGGTACTTTCAGAGTTTTAGCATAAACAACTTCTCCAGCAACCCATAACTCGTTACCCATACAGGTAAACACGCCTTCTACAGTAGACATTACGTTTGGCGTAACTTGTTCTATTACTTTTTTATAATCGCTGCCTGTAGCTAAAAATACAGTATTTTTTTCACAAAAAGAAGTAAAGAAGTTTGAAAACTTTTTATCAATTTTTTGCCGTGGGGCTGTTAGTGTGCCATCAATGTCAAAAATAAAGACTGGTGTGTTTATCATCTTACAAATCTTTTAGAATTCGTTTTATCTCATCTATGGCTACAGTGTATTTTCTTCTACTGTCAAAAAGCTTTTCATTTTCTTTTGCCAGATGTCTAGAAATTTCACACTGATGCTCATACTTTTTTATTAGCTCTTCATTTTGCTGCCTTAACAAAGTGCTTATTCCATCGTCTTTTTCTTCCCATCTTTTATCTCCTGAATTTGACATAGTTATTATTTTAGGATCTTATGAATTAAAACCACAATGACCAGAGAAGCGCAAAGCCCAATCATCATTTTAAAGAAGTCTTTCGCCACAAGAGGGAAGACTTGTTTTAATTTTCTTTTCTGATTGCTTGTCGCCATAGCTAACTCTCTACCTGTTAACAGTCCAACAAATACCCAAGTAGTGGACATAGGGATATCATTAACCTCTTTGAATATATAAAGAATAATCCAATAAACAAAATCAATAATAGTAGCAGAACGAATAAATTTTGTGCTTTGCTTGCTTAAAACTATCTGTTGGATTTTGCCGCCTTTTTCTTTGAACATTAAAGCCAAACCTACAACAAAAACAATGGATATGACGACCATCAAGTCAGCAGGAACAGATCTAGGCAAAAATACGGCAATGTTAGCCATATCATGAGCTAACCATGTATACCACAAAAAACCTGTAGTAGTCCATTGCGCTACCCGCCAAAAGGTCTCATGCTTTACGTCTACATCCTTGCTCTCATCAAGTAATTTAGATATTGCAAACCAAAGACAATATGCTACAACGGCTGCAACGGCATAACCCATGATTGATTTAAGCAACATCTTTTCCAATACAAAAGTAGAAGCAAAAGCTGATAAAACTAAAAAAGAAGTGCTAACTGGAACACCTACTCTAGTCAATAAAAGTAAAACTGCAGGCGCTAAAGCGTGATACCACTGGACCTCTTGAAAAGGTATTTTAGTTAACCTTCCGTAAGAAATATCTCCCCCGTTTACAGTCCAACCATACCACAACGTAAACAAAAGAACAATTGAAGCTCCAGCCCACATTGTAGTCCATTTAAACTTCTCGTTATTAGATGCTATCCAAGTACCGAGAGTCTGTACAGAGTCATTTGCTATAACCGAGTAAGCTGCTAAAAAGAAACCTATTGCCATCCATACTGTTATTGATTCCATGATTAAAATTTATACTTAACGAGAAAGCCTATTACATCAATTCTCTTCCAGTTAGAGCTTTTTTTAAATTCAGCAAAGTAGTATAACTCTGGCGACAGTCTCCATACTTTTGCGCCTAACCCAATAGCAAATCGATTCCTATTATAATCAAAATTATCGAGATCAAAGAAAAACTCGTCTGAAATGTTAGGAGTAATTTTATATTTTGTAAAAGAAAAAGGAGCGTAATACTTTATGCGCTCCCTGAATCTATTGTCATTTTTAGTATATAGGTTACCTAGCTCATGGCCCGGAGTGAACTCATACCTATTACGAAAAGCTATCTTACCCCACTTACCTTGGACTTTTACATGACCACCAATATGAAAACGACTATAGGTCTTAAAGCCTTTTTTATTTTCATATATGAGTCTATATCCCGTAAATGGAGTTACATCCCAGCTTTTTGAGATTTGATAGGTTTTAGTTAAGTACGTTAAATCAGTATGTTCATAATAGAACTTATCTTTTTTTAAACGTTGGTCTTGTTCCAGTACCACTTTTTGACCTAGAACACTTAAAGGACAAAAAAACAACAATATAGAGAATTTTAAATAATTCACACCTTATTTTACAACCCGCTAGAGTAAAATGATGTTACGTTTGAGTGACTTTTTTAATCAAGAATTTTTCCTACCGCCCACTTGAATACAAAGAAATTAGAAATAAGTGCACCAATAACAATAGCAATCATCATTAAAATTTCAAAACCTTCAGGTAAACCTAGAATAGCTGCGAAAAAGCCCCCAACGAACCCTCCAACTAAACCAACACCTGCACCAGCTAAAGTTCCTACTACATTATATAAGAACCACCATAATAATACTTTTTTTGTTTCCATAATTTTTTTTATACAAATAGGCCTATAAAGAACCCAATAATTAAATATACTATTCCTACCGCTATACCAACACACCCTAATAATAGACTCACTATCACGATAGCTCCCCCATCAGTCAACATACAATGCACTCCCGTCCAAATACAGAATACCCAAACGCCTAACCCAAACGCAGCTCCAAGGGGTGAAGAATGCCCTCCTACTAGGAATGCAAAATAAAGGACTGCTGTAACTACTACTCCTACTAAAAAATCACCAAACACCTCTCCTAGAGACATTAAAACTGGAGATTTAGATTTATTCATAACGACCCCTTTCGTATTTTAAAAAGGCATTCAAATATTGAGAATTCCCTAATTTCTCCATCTTGTCTTTAATTATTTGTTGATCGTCGTGAATCTTAAATAAAATTGTAAGATTGGCAACAAATAGAGCGGCAATTATTACTACAACCGCAGTTAAAGCGATTTCTGATTTACTTGTCATATTATTTTATAAAACGAATTATTTATAATTAAAATGCGTAAAAGTTTTTTTATTATACTTGATAAAAGCGTTTTCTCTAAGTGTGTCACCTTTATAATCGTTAGAGCTGTATTTTGTTTTAGTAACGGATCTCTTGAAATCAATTAAAAAATTACCTTGGCTATCTGTGACTTTAATACCAGCTATCTTATTCTCATGAGGTATCTTGAGAAATATGTAAGATGTCACGCCTTTACTTGTACTGTTAGATTTTAGAATATCAAGTTTCTCGGCTGTTATTAAATAACCGTTCTTTTTTAAAAGGTCTAAAGTAAATGGGGTTTTGTCCTGACGATTCCAATAAGGTCTGGTTTTTATTTCACAAACTCCTACTAGTTTATTATCCTCATCATAAATATCAGCATCATATTTTTCAATTTTACTGTGCTTGGTTTTGACTGTAACATCATAATGTTTTCCAACCAAAAACTCAACATCACGCTGATGTTTTATAAACTTTTTCCCTACAGGGGTTTCGCAATCTAACATAATATTACTCTATGTGTCCAGCAATTATAGCGGGTCTATTAATTTTCTGCAAGAAAACTTTATTAACTTCTTTAGGGTCTACTACCATGCATAAACCTAACCCGTTATTAAAGACTTTTTCCATTTCTTCGTCAGTTATATTACCATCTTTTTGAAATAAGTCAAACACAAAAGGTTTAGTAATATCATCTTTCCATTTAACTTTTAAGTCTTTAGGGAGAATGCGGTCTAAATTACTTAATCCCCCGCCAGTAATATGAGCTATTCCATGGACATTGACCCCTGCATCTAATATATTTAAGACTTCTTTTACGTAGATCTCTGTGGGTTTTAAAATTTTATCAATATATTTTTCATGCTTTTCCTTATCGAAAATGCTTCTAACTAAAGAGTAGCCATTACTGTGAAACCCGTTACTTGGAAATGCAACTACCACATCACCTTTTTTAATTTTCTTGCCGTCAATTAAATCTTTTTTCTTTACTATACCAACACAAAAACCTGCCACATCAAAATGATTATCAGTTACTAGTGAAGGTAATTCTGCTGTTTCTCCCCCGATAAGAGGAATTCCTGCTTTTTCGCAGCCTTTTTTAATAGAATTTAAAACTGTTAAATACTGTTTTTCTTCTATATTTGAGGAGGCAAAATAATCTAAAAAGAATAATGGTTTAGCGCCGGTACATATAATATCGTTAACACACATGGCGACGCAATCTATACCGATACCGTCCAGCATATCATATTCTTGAGCTAGAAGTATTTTAGTGCCAACTCCATCAGTAGCGCCAACAAGATAACTGTCGCCAAGGTCAAATAATCCCCCAAAACCTCCAATATTATCTACTAGACCAGAAATCTCTTTTACAAGATTATCTGTTTTTTCTATATCTACTCCTGATTCTTTATAATTCATTATTTTTTATAATTAAAGTATTCCGTATTTGATTATTACTAAATACAAAGTATATACCGCTAAAAAAGTAAGAATAATCTCACCTGTAATACGCCGAATAGTAAATCTGTCATCGTGTAACATATTATTTATATCTTTTTAGTTCTGGTGTCCATTATTAATAAAGCTGCAAGGAAATATTTCTTATGGACAAACCTGTTCTTATTTATAATTTTCTCTTCTTCATCTGAATAAGAAAGAAACCATCCGTGCCGATAATCCATCTCTACATTCGGTGCTACTGGTTCTCCGACATAAACATAATTATCCTCTGGGTATATCGGAATTGATATAACAAGTTTTTCAGTTGGCTTGGTAGTAGCCATTCCAACGTTGCCAGTGACTTTTATTATAAACTTATATCCCTCCGTATCAACTGCAAATGCACTTGCCTCACTTGACAATAATTTTTCTGGCAATCCTGTCGCTACTACTGCTCCTCCCTGAACTACCTTGTTTATAAATGATCTTCTGTTCATATTATATCTATTTCCACCATCTGTAACTTAGCTGCCAAATTGTATAGACCCCCGTAGTTAACAATATTATCCAGTTGACTGACTTCGAAAAATTAAAATTTGTTATTGCTATAATAATACTACAAACTAACACTATACTCATTATAATGACGAATGAAATAATGAATAATTCCTTCCTACACACCATTTGTTTTTCAACGGAGTTCCTCGTATTATCTTCTGGGAGATCTATCCAATTTCCATCTTCGTCAAGTGTCTTCCAACCTTGGAACGGTAGATTCTCCTCTTCGTCTATTTGATATTTATCGTTCATGATATATCTACCTTGCTAATCTTTTTCGTTTTAGCATGCTTCAACAAATCGACAAAATCAATCAACTCAAATAACTCTTTTTCTTTTTTAGATAACTCGTCATAAAAATCTCCACCAATAATATCGGGATAACTCATACTTCGCCGTTTAAGTTTGAATGTTAATGCGTTATTCGGCGCA
>ENA-UZWS01002850-UZWS01002850.1-metagenome-genome-assembly--contig:-Day-3-25m-contig-2850_pt1 | contig 25674 bp, 16 predicted proteins | sample MGYA00260343_ERZ794903 | MGnify/ENA metagenome assembly ERZ794903
TTACCGATAGGTAATCTAAATCTCAAATCCGCGGATGAATAAGCTAGGTCAGCAATCCCATTTTCTATGTACTCACCCTTAGCAATAAAACGCTTTCCTAGGTACCGCAGGAAGTATTGCTGGTTCATATATCTATTGCCTTGCAAGCAAGCTTTTTCCCCTTGAAACAGATACTCCCAACCACTGACTGGCCCAATATTGGATTCTGTGGTTACGTTATCCTCATGCCCCGTGTAGAACCTACCTGGTCGGTTCTCGTAATCAAATCGTGCTACCTTCCTAATTCCTACGGAAATAGAATAGTCAGCAGGATAAACCTCTGTAACATCGAATACATCTCCGCTTTGGGTTACAAAGTAATCCTTAGTGGCTTCCTGCATGGGTTGAGACAGGATGCCGGAAGAGTAAAAAGTAGAATACTTAAAGAACTTTTTAATAGATGGTTGTCCCGCAAGGTTTAAACTTAAGATTGCGGAGAGGAGGATGATTATGTTTTTCATTTCCAGAAGGAGTATATAGATTTACCGTTTTTACGAATTACCTTTAGTGCTTGATTTCTGTTTTCTTCAATGGAAACGTAGCTGACATGCACCCAATCAGGGTTTTTGTCGTCACCAAACTCCCATATAATTTGGTCATAATCCAAATTGTCATGTATGTAATGAAACATATCAGCGTTCGTAGCTGAGCCATAGGTGTCATCAATGTCAATCGCCTGCCCTTTGCAGTGCTGCGATGTCTTGCTCCCTCCGACTCTACGGTTTAGCTCCTCTGAACGAAACGAACTACCTACGAAAATAGGGCCGTTAACGTGCTCTCTAAGGGGCTCAAAAACATTCTCGGCTAGGATTATCAAGTTCTGCAGCTGGACGTCGTCTGGGACGTTCTCAATGCCGTTCTTGATAGCCGTATTGGACTTCGTAACCTCTTTGAGGCTTAAGTGTTTACTTATTTTCATTTCTTTTTCTTTTTGCTATACATCCCTATCCATTTAGATATGGTGTATCCTATAGTTACTAGTAAGAGAACTATTTTTAGCCCGACTTCCGCATGGCTGAAGGAGATAGCTAGGGCACCTGTATTGATTGCGTAAAGTTTGAGTGTCTTCATAATTATTTTTCTGTTTTATCTAACCATGCATTAAACTCGTCTTCTGATAGATTCATAATGCTATCAACCTCACTTAGCTTCTCTCCTTCGTTAGAGGAATTTTTGCCCGTCGGAGCGGTAGCCTTCAACCAGGCGTTGAGCTCTGCGTCGTTCATGTCCAAAACATCTTTACCTTGCCACTCTACGGGTTTGACTATACCTTTTTTGTCTAGCTTTCGTTGCTTTGCCTTTTTGCCGGCTTCCCCAGCACCTACTTGCCACTCATGAAATCCGAAAAATAAAGCAACATTTTGCCACGCTTCGTTTTGTCCAGACATTATACTTTCTATATGATGCATTTTGTCTAAAATCCGCTTACTAGGTATATTCACTGTACCTTCTAATAACCATGCGGCTTGCTCAACCTCAGGGGAGCGCAAACTGTAAGGGTCGACACCAAACTCGTCGCCTCTATACTTATTTATATTCATAGCGTTGGTAGTCTTCCTGGCTATAGACTTAACAGACGGTGATATGCCTAAAGCCTCTATTACAACTTTTTCATTAACACCCATATATCCCTTACTGCTTTCCTTTTCCCATACCTTAGCAGTACGCATGGCTGTATCAATTATAGCACCATATAAACCCAAGCCCCTTAGGGTGGAGCTGAGCATACCATCGACTAAGCCCCGTCCCTCCTCTGAGGCTATCCATTCGTCATCATCATCTAGGAACGCTGCCCATAATGCTTGTTGAGCAAAAGTAAACAACGCTTGTTGGATCATACCATAGTACAGTATTTTACCGATGTGAGCTTTCATATCGCCCCTGCCGTTGATTATATCCTTAACTGCTTTTATCTGTATACGCGTGTACTGGCCAGGTGTATTACCAAACTGCAAAACAAAACGCCCCATAGTAGACGACTGCTGCTGGCTGACCATTCTAGGGTCCGAAGACTGTTGAGAATTAATGGTAGCCTTTCTAAAATCAGCGAAAGCTAAAGCCTCCGCCGAAGCTATACTCATCCCCCCGTCAACATACGTGTTGGCACGGCTTCTATAGAATCCAGCACCGCCAATAACGATAGCTGCGGTATCCATAAGTCTAGTGGGTATGAAACCTTTATTTAGTGCAATCTTAAGCGCTCTAGAAATTACATTGCCAGTGCCCCGGCTAGCCCTAGCAACATCCTCTTCGTTGACGTCGATACGCATACCCATTCGTCGATCCTTCATGAAAGCAGAATCTAGTAAAAATTTTGTGTCCTTAACGTATTGTGGCACATTTAACATTCGACGGATAGCTTGAAGTGGATTGTGGTCCGTAGTATTAATGTAATTAAGTGCAGACAACCCTTGCAGGAGAGCAGAGCGCATGTTTAGGAACATAATAGCACCAACTTGGTTGCTGATCCAGCCTTGAGCCTTCTTCGAAGTTTGATCTGTTTCTTGGTCAATCCTGTTACGGCCAGATTTCATACGTTGTAAAATGTTCTTCAACGCTGTGACGTAGTTTACCCCATACAATGCCTCTAGTTTGTTTAGGTTGTCTTCAGAAAATATTTCTTTTACGTTTAAACTCCAACCTGACTGTTCCAACTCTAAGGCACGAAGCTCTCCGTTAATACCACCTACTAGATCCATTTCAATAGATCCATGGGCCCACCGCGCATTAGGAGCAGCGTATGCAACAGCCCCCGCAATAGCGTGCACAGCATCCGCGTAAGCCTTAAGTTCCGGATTCTTACTCATGTAATCAACAGCCATATCGACATATGCTTCTTTCACAAATTTGCCTTTAGCTACGCCTCGTAGATTCCATATATATAAACGCACCGCGTCCTCCCCTGTCATGCCCTCAAAGGCCTCAGCTTTTAGCATGCCCTTAAGCTTAGCGCTCTTGCTGATTTTTCTTAATTGTTCGCTCTTCAAAAGCCGGGCAATTGAAACGTTGTCAACTGCTACATCATATGGTATAACCAATTTGTCCAGCAGCCATTCTAGTTGAGTCTCTCCCGTCTTGCCTTTAGCAAGCATTTTATACATCAGCCCTACAAAATCCTCAGCAGATGAAATCATTATACCCTGATTTTTTAAACGTCTAGAAGCTTTTTTACCGCGTTTAATAGCCTCTGTAGGAGAAATAATCTTATTAGCGGGCAGGTTAGCTGAGTCTTCTAATATTTCATTGAACTTGCGGTTTAAGCCCTTAGAATGCACAACCCCAACATCTTTGGAGCTCTGCGCTTTATCGCCTTTTCCCATGAACTCAGCTATGCGCTTAGGTAACTTAACTCCAGAAACGAGTGTTGTGGCACGGTTGTATGCATCATAAGATTGCAAACCCGCTGCATTCATTTTTTTAGCATTGACTGATGGATGCAAATATATCTCTGCTGCTTCCCACTCCTTTTCAAGTTCATTCAACTCAATGGCACCCTCTATGTATAAAGCTATCTTACTAGCCATCTCCGCCCACGGTATATTGTGCTCTACCGTATAGTTTAAAGGGTCTAAGTTTGAGCCTTCTATAAAACCACCAAACCGGTAAGCTAGCCGGCCTGCTCCTCTAGTCATGTTTCCAAGCCCCCAAACAAATGTGGCTTTAGCCTTTGGAGTAAGGTTAGACTCCCTCAAGAGCGTGGCAAATTTGGTGATCATTTCTTGTTGGCCTGTAGCCTGCTCGTCGTACTTGGCTATATCTGTGCTTGAAGCGTCACCGTCCAGTATTTTCTTATATATACCCTGGCTTGCTTCTAAAGAGGTTGATGGTGTTATTTTCTCGCCATTCAACATAAACGTTTGGAGTCCTTTCCTAAGCTTGCCGCTCTTAGTTCTAAGTTTTGGGTCACCAAGAGTTATAATGCCCTCTTCTAACCCAAGATCTTTGATCATTGGATCAATGACATCATCCCTGAACTTTTTGTTCCTTTGCCAAGGGCTTTTAGCCCCTCGCTGTGCCCCGGAAGGCTGGAAAAATTTAATGACAAAAACAACTGCATCCAATGCTCCATGCTTTTGAACTAGTATCGGCAATAATTCATCTATTACCGCTTTATATTCAGCCTTCGTTTGAGCAACCTCACTGCCAAATACCCTATACAGGGTTTTGTATTCTAGACCATCTCTAACTGCTTGATCAATGAAATTTTTGAATTCGGTACCCATCGCGGCTTTGATAGATTTAAGTCTAACCCGCTTGGCTGTTGCAATAGCATCTTCGTATAAAGCGCTCAGCTCGGCATTGCCCTCGAGTTTTCTATCGGTCATGAGACCTGTTAAGTTGTTTCTTTCATGCCAATTGACAATAGCTTGTATTTTTTTACGGAGAGCAGCAGATTTGATCTTCAAGCCAGGGAAATTATTGAAATCCTTACCGACAACCCTACTCACAGCTTTACTAAAACGCAAATCACGGTTGCGAGATATTGCAGCGGCGACTGAAGCGATAACCTCGGTTTCAGCCATCTGGTCCCCGTTAGCCAAGCCGACACGCTCTAGCATGTTAATAGTGGTGTCTCTATCAATTATTCCTTGTTCCGTATAATCTGGTTGGTTAACATTATTCAAAACCTCCATCGTAGCGTCAAGCCCAATCTCTCTGGAGAGTAGTCTAGCCATAGTTGTCTTACGAGCAGGTTTAGTGTTCGCCGCCATACCCTTGCCCATAGCCCAATCGTAAAATTCATCGAGGGTCGGGGATACACGTTGCCATTTTGCTGGCCCCGCGCCGGCTTTATCTAAAGGAATACCTGCGTCGTTAGCTTCCGTGATACTCATGCGCTCTTGCACTCCAGCCTCATTAAGTACCGGCTTATAAAACAAGCTCATGCGCCCATTTATTAACGTAGACAACCCAATATTATTGTTAAACACATCAAAGTTCTGTTTGACCCACATACGGTAATCGGCCCCGGTGCCCATATGGTTTTTAAGCATTTTGAACAACAAGGTTGTATAGGTTTTTACCAAGTGGTCATTAAATGCCCTGGGTTTACCGGCAACTACCGCTTTGATTTTAGGAGCAGTAGCTAGTGCTCGAATAGCTGCTCTGCGGACGATGTTCATTTGCTTTTCGTCTAATCCTATTTTACGGCGGATAACTGAAGCCACTTTTGGAGCATCAGTTTCTACTTGAGCAGCTTCCGGAGCCGCAGCAATATCTTTACGCTCGGTGACGTCCTCTGTGAATTCAGTACCTAAAACCCTATTAGCGGCTTCAATTACTCGGCGGGGGAGGAAGGAATTTATATAAGCGGATAAAGAATCGTTTTTGCTCGGATCATATGTTTGCACCATGTCATAAACCCCTCGTTTGCCCGTAAGGATCTCATCCACTAATATGTCTTGGTTAGTCTGATATGATGGTAAATTGCGGTACTTAGCCGCTTTGGCAATAGCCATGCCGCGATACATTTCCGAAACTTCCCAGCCGCTGTCCTTACCAGACTTGTTCCAAGCGGCCTGGATGTCCTCGGATATTACGGGTTTTGAAAAAGTAACCCCACTAAATTCCTCTTTGTCTGTCGTTTGTTCTATGTTGCCGCCCACACTAGCTCCTTCATCTTTCAATTTAAGCATAGAGCCTTCAAGTTTACCTTTGCTGATAGCTTTATTGTAGTCTTTAAGGAAGTTGAATACGTCAAGGCCACTATCAAACTTGATTTCTTTAAGGCCAGTATTTTGTAGAAGCCTACGTATAAAATCACCTATTTTAACAAAAAACGATTCGTCATAAGTAATGGTGCCTTGATTCATTTCTTCAGAAAATACTGTAAGCACCTCTTCCGCTCTGGTGGCTGACGGCTCGTCCCTGTATGCATTTAAAACTTTTTCAAAGTGACCGCTACTTTTTAAGTTCCAAGAACCTTTTCCTAACTCATCTAACAGAGCCTTAGCAAGACCCGCAACGACACCCTTGCCTCCCGTGGATTTGCCGTCGGCATCGACGGTTTGCAAAGACCGCCGCAACAGCGCGTGTAAAACTTCGTGAGCCCCAGTGTGTACATTGCCCATTTTTGCCGCTGCCGCGGTATTTACGTATATACGACCGCTGTCTGAATCATAAAAACCCAGGTTTTCACCCTTTTGGCCTTCTTGTTTCGCTTCGGTAGTAGCCGCTCGATCAGCCACCTCTCCGGGCAATTCATCGTTTTCCGTGTAAAACGTTATACCTAATTGGTCTTCAGCTACGCGCTTAGCTAATGCGTTGTTTTTAGAAGCCATTTCTAAAGCTTGTAGCTCCCTTGTAACAGCTACTAGCCGTTCGCGCTCAGTAAGCCCCATGTCTTTATCTATACCCTCTAGAGATTCTGTAAGCTGTTGTTTTTCAATAAGCAAATCTACAGCCTGATCACGGGCTTTTCCAACTATGCTTTTTGGTATTTTAGTATTGACATTTCTAACTTCAAGCAAAGCTGATTTTTTTCCTTCGTAGCCATCCTCATCAATAATACCCGCCGCTTTTGCCTGCTCTAGCTCTCTTAATTTTTCATTGAAAAAAGCCTCAGCAGAATTCTTGTTAAGCTTTCCAGCAACTATATTGTATCCTGCTTTTATCTCCGCATTAGTTTGCTTAACAATCATACCAGCTGCTGGCAAAAATCCACCCATCAACGCGCCGGCTCCTGCGCTTTCCACGTACGCCTCCACTCCGGAAAATTCCCCCATCCCGATATCACTAATTCCCGTTTGTAGTACTTCAGTGAAAGATTCGTTGATGGCCCCTGTTTTAGAATGCCCACCAACCGTTTTTATAAAGTTTCTTACGGTAACTTTACTTTCCGAGCGCAATATAGATTTTCCAATCTCCTTCATACCTAGCTTTGCAGCTTTGGAAATACTTGTCAAGCCGCCAACTTCAGCTAATCCGCTAGCTAGACCAACGTTAGCAGCTATCTCCCTAGCCTCCGCCGCGTAAGGAGAATCTAATATAGCTTTAACTTGGTCAAGCGTGGGGTCTTCTGTGTCATAAACTTCTTTAGCTTTTTTCCTAATGAGGCCTAAATATGTATCTCCAGCAGCTTGGGCAACAAACGAAGCCCCAAACGTTACAGCTCCTAATGCCATTGGTGCTAGTATTTGAGACATAAACCCCGCTATATTACCACCCCCAGAAGCAATGTCCATAAAGCTCGTTGACTCAAACATTTTATCAAGCTCTTCTCTTTCCCAGATTTCTGAAAACATAGCGCTGCGCTCATCTTCTCTTAGTTTAATCTCGGCCTCAAGTTGTTTTTTAGCTTCTCCGTAATTGTGAGATAATAGCTCACCTCCAGGACTTACGTAGTTACTAGATGAGGCTAGTGTTTCATATACGCCTCTAGGCCGCATGTAGGAAGATTCGTTCCAGCCCTGCTGCTCGGCTTGATATTCTATGCTGGAGAGCTTCTTTCTTGCGTTTTCTAATCGATCGTCGGCTAATCCCACAGCTTTTATTGAAGTAGCTGAACCGCGTACCGCTCCGTACATGTTTTTACCGCTGGCTCCTAGGATGCCAGACCACCAAGCGTTACCGTAGTAATCCTCGTCAGACACAGCTTCTGCGTGTTTATCATAAAAGTTTGTAGTGATGTTTTGGTGAAACCACTCTATGTGATTAGAGACATCGGTACCATCCCTCATAATGATATTGCTTACAAAGGCATTGTACTCTTTTTCCGCGGCCTCTATATCTGCCTCAGTAGAATTCTCGGTTAACCCTCCGGCAATTCTATTCATTTCATTCTCTATCAACGCCGCATTATCTTGGAGAGCTTTAGCGGTTAGTCTTGCTATGGTAGGGTCTGTTTTGATATAACTGTCGACAGCATCAGCGGATGCTTTCTTCACTACATTAGTGTTGGTCCAATCGATATCCCGCCCTTGATTATTTTTGCTAGCGGCGGTGGTGGCCCTTTTAGCTGCTTGATAGGGTGATTCTTCACCAAAGCCGTATTCTAATGAGGCTAGAATCTGGGGGGAAATAGCGGGGATTCTGTCCATGTTTTCCGGCACCGCCCCACTCTGACCAAACATTACGGATAACTGAGCTTCGGTAAAATTCCCGTCATGTACCGCTGAACTAGCATATTCACGGTCCTGTTTAGGATCTATTGAACCATCGCTTGAATAAGAGCCAGGGGCTTTTTCGTTTTGGGGCGCTTGATTTCCGTCCACAGTGGCACCCGCACTCTGGACATTTACTTTTCCCGGGACAATACCCATTAATTCGCTAAACGCAGCTTCATCTTCAGGATAGCTACTCAGTTGTGCGCGTCCGCGATCTTCTGCAAACTTAAAAGCCTCGGCTCTAGCCGTAGCGTCGTTGGTTATATACTTTTTGAAGGCGTGTATATCTTTAGGATACCCCGCTTCTTTTGCTAACCTGAAAATTTCTTTGATATCGTCGTTCATGCTATACGTAATTATTACCCTTTCTCCCAGAAATTCATGTTCTCTACATCTATGGCGCGCGCTCCCACTGCATTCGGACCTTTGCCATAATTGGACTTGACAGTAGTCGCCCCCTCGCTAGTAACAAGGACCTCCGTCTTCCCTCCACTTGATTTGTCTTTTGAGTCGGCTTTCTGTTCCGTCAAAACCGTCCCGGTCCAGTCTGTGCCTAAAGCCTGTCTTTCCGCCCAATGGTTTTTGATACCTCCCGTTACAATTGCACGGATATGCCTATATGCTTCCGGCTGACCAAGATCGAACTTAACCCTCACACCACCTTCGGTTATTATAACCAAATGGTTTTCAACCCGCCTCGTTTCCGAAATAGCTTTGCCTTTGAATTTATAATTTCCCTGACTCAGCTCACTCCAATCGTCGTTGTCTCTCATCAATTCAACTCTGTCTGTTGCTTTAGCTATATAATTTCGATAATCCGTGTCTTTTCCTTCGGGGCTTGATACATCGTCTGCTTCCTCCTCCTTATAGACTGCTGCTGACTCAGCAGACGCGGCTACGGAATTGACTAGCTGGCTAACGACTAAATCTCTTAGCTCGTCGGCTCTTGCGGGATCCTTTATCAGCTCGGGATCAATTTTTAAGTCTATTATATCGTTACCAATAACTATTCCGTCAGTGGCTGCTGAAAGTACCGCGTCACGCCCAAATCCAGCTTCTTCAAACTTAGACGTAAAGAGTTGAGTATAGTTTTTCATATCCTGCTCACTTAACCGTACTCCGCCTCTGTGGGCGGTGTTAACAGCCTTTTGGTAAATAGGGGTCATCCCAGTATGCTTTTTGATAAGATGAGGCATGTCCTTAAAAAGAGTTGTGGTACCATCTTCATTTAAGAATGCTAAATTACCGTTTTGAAAAAACATTTGCCCTTTGCCGGTAAACATTCTTGCCATTTGAGCCTCAGTGCCAAGCACCCCATTTGCTTTTGAGTAGTTTAGGTTTTTCTTACCATTAAGATATTGATCCTGCCCCGCTACCCATTGGTCTATTTGTGTTCGCATGGTTTTAAACTCGCTTGCGATTTTATTCATTTCAGCTAGAGACGCAAGTTGTGCGGCCGACCCAGGCTTTTGTTTTGCGGCACGCCGCGCAATATCTGCGTAATCATTTCTTTTCGGAACACTAAACTCGGCCACGGACGATTTAAAATGTTCAGGAACATTAAAAGCGTCAATTGTGAGCTCCCCTTGGTCCATATAATCCTGCACTTGCTTATCTATTGCGTCTTGTTCAGCCTCAACGACCCCCCAGGCATCGGCTACAGTTTTACCTACAGCTTTGCCAATAATGGAACCTGTTCCTTGAGCTTGGCGCATTGCCATTTCTCCATGTATTAAATTTGTGTCGCTTGCCATTCTATTTGTATATTATTTATTCTATCTAAGCCATCCCTGCAGCTATCCCAACGCCTCCAATTATCGCGCCACCAAGTCCCCCTACGAAATCCGCGGCGGCTTGGGCTTTAGCTTGGGCTGACGCTGCTTGGCGGGCTTGCGCCATTCCGAGTTCAGTACCAACCTTATCAAATTCTTGACCTTGCACCTTCCAGTCATACTCAGCTTGCTTTAATTGCATAGTTTGCTGGCCTTGGGCTGCCAATAATTGGTTCCTGGATTCTTGTCTACCAATATCTCCTGATATTTGCTGTAAGTTAGCAGATTGTTGTCCTAGTAATGACTGTGTAGCCGCAGCAATACCACCACCCCCAAAAGATTCTTGGGACATAGCTAAAGCATTAGCTAAACCCTGTTGTTGCTGCTGTGCCTGAAATTGCGCCTGCTGCTGGTTTACAGTGAGGTTTGCGTAAGGGTTTGAAAGTCCAGCTGATGGGTCCGTAAACTCGAACCCTGAGTAGGCAGCGCTCGATCGGTCATAAGCTTCCGCAGCCGCTGCAGATTCGATCCTGCGGTCCTTTCTGCCGGCTATTGCTCCAGCCATTGAGCCTAAGCCCTGGATAAGTAATTCTGATGATGATGCCATGTTATGCTTTTTACTTAGTTATTATTACTCTTTAGTGTTGTTTCTTAACTACTTGATACTATTTCTGCGTTAACAGCAAACAGCTCTTTGGCTGAGGAGGAAGTGACTTCTGCTTTGACCTCGGCGTAGTATCCGATTAGTCCCGAGGTGTTAACCTCACTATTTTTAGCAAAGAATATGAAATCCGCCTGCTCTCCACCATGGGGGGTTGGCTGACCTGCGGTACGAGCGCATGTAATTACGCTGCCCACAATCGCCGTGCATTGTCCAACCTTTATAGTCTTGCCAGTATCAGTATCTTTAAAATATATAACATCACCCGCATTGGCTTGTAGTGATACATTTATATCTACCCCCATTTCCATGGATAAAGATCCTGTATTAACGGTTACTGTTCCTACAGTGCCTATTCCCTGTACTGAAAACTCTGACGTGTCTAAGCTCCCAGTGGATGATAGGTTGTTCCACGTGGTATCAAGTCCCTTGATGTAGTTATACCACATCCCTTCCTTTTCTACGAAAGACATCACCCGGCCAGATTGCTTATTGGTTTCGATAGAAGGCATTGTCCATCCGCTATCTCCCTCGTAAGAGATAGCTTGATAGTTCTTAACAGAAGAAGGTGCATCGTTGAATAAGAAGGTTACACTAGACTCCTCAACTGCAGCGCCGTAAAAGGTGTTACGCGAAGCATTGTCGTGAGAATACAGCTCTCCATTCTTGAATGTATAATACGTATTGTTAAGAGAAAGTCCGCTTTCTGGAATAAAAGACTTCAGTGTCGGCCATCCGCGCACGTCCTCTTTAAATGAGGCGGTCTTTCCATTCAATGTTATATTATAGCAGTTTGTTTGGTCATCGAAAGATCCTATTACAGTTGAATCGCTTCGCAAGTTGTCTACGAAAAAGTCGGACATGCCTGCGCTAGAAATTTCTGTTAGCCCATCTCTAGATAGCCTTAGTACAACACCTCTAGATTTATCTGAGAAGTAAGCTCTGAAACCGTAAGATGCGAAGGATTCAGGATTTTTAGATATACCAAACTCTCCAACGAAAGGTGTGCTTTGCCCGAGCACCGCAAAATTTGATGTTATATTAACATTCCCGTCCGCATTATATAAAGCGTCTTTATGCGTTAATATGCGTAAGACCTTGTCCTCGCACAGCACGATGACATTAGTGTCTCTTGTGTGTAGCTTTTGAATAGACCCATAGGTTGGGTTCAGGTTCTTAGTGATATCTTCTGCTAGCGTAAACTGATTAAGCTTGTTTACACCACTTATGGAATTATAAATGCCTGAGAAGATTAGCCCTGTAGCACGGCGCTCTTGAGCGTAGGGTTCGTCTATAGGGGCAGATACCTTAACCCCTTTGCCTAATCGGGGGGCATTAAAGTCGTCGCGTATGCGATCAGACTCCACTCCATTGCCGAATGAGTAGCAGTTAAACCACGTTAAGTTATGAGATGCGCCGTGCAATGACCCAGATATAGCGTTACTAGCACTATAGAATATATCTATATCTAAAGCCTCATCTGGTTCTGTTTCAAAAATAGCAGGGTTTGGAGAGGATAGTATAATATTGTCCTCCGTGAACAGTGATCCGAAGGTAGTCTTTTTGTTGTATATTTTGATTTGAGTGGCAGTGAATGTACCAACAACGGCAGTTTTTAGCTCAACAGTTTTGTAAGTAATTTTATTGTCATCGGCATTGTTACTGGAGCCATCACGATAGTCTGTCTCCGCCGTCACGGTTTCTATTTCGTAATAATTATTTGCTGGGTCTCCTTCAAAACTGATAAAATTACCGGAAACTAACCCAGTGTCAAACCAACCCCTACCTGTTGGCTCTACAGGGGATGATCCCTCAATACCAATTCGGTGCGGGGCAAACCCGATTATAAATGTATCATCATTGTTGGTTGGAGGTTTATTTAAAACCTGGGTGAGGCCATTCGTATGTTCCGCAAACGAAAAATTTCCTGGCTCAGTGATAGTATCATTTGGATCATCGTTAATTATACTGTCGACGTCCCCCACGTAACCCGCTACATAATTGATATCTCTTTTCACAAGTGGGTCCAGGATAGCCTCATCAAAAGCCGCATCACGGTGTATCTTCACGAAGAATTTACCCGCGTATTCTTTTTTGTGTTTTTCCACAGTTTTGTAAACGCCTACAAAAAGACGGTCATTAGAAGACAGGCTATTAACCCAATCGTCAGAAACTGTTATTTCTCTATCCAGTTTTACATTATATTCCATAAGCCCTCCGCTTACCGTCCCGGTGGGCCCGCCCTCTAGTACATTATATAATTCGGATTCGTTTTGGTCTGTCCAGAACCTAATAACCGTTCCGCTTTCCAAAGCTTCAAAGAACTTAGGGTCTAATCCCACAAGCGGCCCGTAAAAAGCAAAAGTTTGTATACCCTGTCGAGGTGAAGGAGCGGGTCCAATAGTTGTGTTGAAACTAGCGTAAAACTCCTTAGAAAACACAATATCAGCAGGAGCAGAGGCTTGTATGTCTAAAACCCGATATTTAGCCTTACCGTCTACTGATAGACTGGAATCATGTTCCTTCTTTATATTAAGGTAGGTGTTCTCTGTAATTTTACTACGCTCAGCCGACGGGAATGACAACCACACGTTGCCGTCATCCGCCTTGTAAAATCTATCCAGGGCTAGGTTATAGTACTCGTTAGATATATCTTTAACAAAATACTTAAAGTAGGTTGCCCATGATGGCTTGGCACTAGTTATCTGAGCGGTAATAGCGTTGGTGGACTTAGCGTTTTTCTTATCCACAGAAACGGTGGCGGCGTCTGAAGTGAAGACTGGGGACTCCCTTCCGTCAGCGTCCCCGTATACTACACCAACTTGGTAGCTTCGCATAGTCTTTACGGACTTTAGTGGCTCACCTACATCAGAGTGTGCGGTGGCCGCGGTAGTGGTGGTTATTTGCGGTCGGATTGCTGTGCTTCCGCTCAGCATATTATATCCTTGCAAATAATTACCATATAGTACACGGTTAGCTGTGATTTCCTGAGCCTTCGCTTTTAGTGGGACGTTATCCCATTGTCTTAGAAGCTGAATGCTATCTAACACATTTGTAATTAGCTCAGATTCCACACTATATGTAGTCAAAGGAGCATCTAAGGTTTCTACTTTATATACTAAGTTACTATTTGAATCCTTATACAGCACGTCTACCTCTTCTACCTCCGCTGGAGCGGTTTCAAAGGCGCTTAGTGTTAACTTTCTAAGGTTGTTTACCATGCCGTCATTGTAGGCGTCAGCGGATGAATACCCAAAGGAATCAGGAACGAATGCTGGATCACTGAACGGGGAGAACGTGGAGTATTCTCCGTCAGCGTATTTCCATCTGTAAGCGAACCTAGGGAAACTGAGTTCAAACATAGGCTCCTCCTCTTCAAACACGCATTTCCAGGTGAACGAGTTATTTGTTATATTAGGTGAGATCGAAAGTATCTCTCCCGTGACAGGCAATACTGTAGTTGTTGTCACCGCGGTGAGTTTAATTCTAACTCTGTAATCGTCCTCGTAGTTGCTGTCATTAACAGACGTAGCGTCCATGACAATAATATCGTCCACCGCCCAATTAGGCACAACGCTCCCAGCAGTGCCTAAGGTTACAGTATCGCCAACCTCTAGTACATTGTAAAATCCAGTCCCGACGTGGGCATTGGTAAAATTTTTGACTATATCAATTTTATTGATTCCACAACCGACTTCTGTTCCGGTTTTCCGCGTGGAGCGAGCACCTATAACAGGGGCTGTAGTTGGTCCTCGTTTAATAACCTTTACATCAGCTAGAATAAAGTCTCTCGTACTACCATAAACATGCGTGTGCGTGTCGAAGTCTGTTGAGCCGTCTTTAAATGTGTCGATGTTAATCTTCTTAGGCTCACTGTTATTATCCGTCCAAAACAATAAATTGTCAATAATATTGATACCTGTGATAAGATAGTCAGTGCTGAAGTTCAGTACGCTGTTCTTATCGACAATAACAGGGCTTACCGTCGTTTGGTTGTATTCTGCAATACAATCAACGCCGTCAGCGGTGATGAACCAGTAAATGCAATTTGTGGAATTGTGACGGATCGAACCAATCACGGTGGCGTTTGTTAAGCCTAATGCGCTTTGCGCGGTGTTGCCAAGGATGTTTTCAATAGCACCCACGTCGGACCCCTCGGAGTGACCTACCTGGATGTTTAGCGCATCGGTATATTCCCCGTTTGGAACAAGCCTTTCGTCAAGGTCCTTGTTCATCCGTCCCGAGGTGAACGTACGTTTCAGCTTTGGCATATTTCTTAGTGTTTAATCTGCTTAGACTTACCTCTCATAACTTGGCTGATTTCCTCTATTTTCATATTGGATAACCTAAGCTTGGTTTGTCTTATAGCGGCAAATCTTTCTTTCTTGAACCTCCCCACAACGTACTCAGGCGTGTTACTACGCGTGGATAAAATTGCATGAGCGATGGTTTTATACATTGCCTCCTCGGCAAATTTATGTACCTTCATTTCCGCATCAGTACCAAGACTGTCGCTAATGTATTTTAAAGTAACCACAGAGTTTACCATACCCGAGCTAAAGAAAATCTTTGATTTTATTGGATCTATAAAGAATGAGCCATTCGCATGTGAAAACTGAGGGTCCAAACCGAATCGCTGTCCGTAGCTCTCTTCCTTATCAAGGATTGTTGACTCTTCGTTATTAGCAGTTGGGTTGTTGCTGTAGTCACCCCATGTCTCTGAATCCTCAGCTGTGAAAGCATTTCCGCTACCGTCAAAAGTGTAATCAAAAGCGCTGTCTTGCAGCATAGCTAATGGATTACTAGTCTTTCTAGCTGGGTGTATTACACGCTCAATGCCGCTGGAGTCTTTCCAGGTCAGTTTAACGTAGTTAACATAATCGCGGGGTAGGATCATAGTAAGAGCTGGTCCTATCTCGATTTCCTGGGATTTTTCAGAGCGAGTAGTATCGTAGCTTAGCTCTTGCATAGCCCGTTGAGCGTGAAAAGCCACATCTAATCTTTTGACCTTAGATATTAGCTTACCTTCTCCTACGTATGCGACGATAAAATTATTGACTATATCATCCAGGGATATAAACTGATAATCGCCGTGGTCGGTTCCTTGGTAGTAACTTTGTTCTGTTCCAGTTAGTAGTCCCATTTATTAAGATTTTTCTTCGTTAGTGTCTCTTACATTTTCGCTTGTTGCAATCTGGTAAACCTCGGTGTCCTTAAGTGATAAACCACATAGAGCAAGGATAGTTATTACTATATCCACCTCTTCGGAATCGTGCAAGCTAAAGTTAGTAGAGGTAGACGCGTTGTATACTGCGCTACCCGAAACTGTAGTGTAACCCCAAACTACCGTAGCAGGTTTCTTAACATAGTTACAGCTAATATTACCTGTAGTAGTAAATTCAGCAGTACCGTAAGCTTTGATTCCGCTAACACCTTTAGTATAAATCGGCCTTGTGTTAGTAGGTTTAGTAAGCGGGGCGGAATTGGCATACAGGTATTCGTTTTTATTTACTCTTTCTACTTCAACAGAACCGTATGTTATTGTACCTATTCTATATAAGTCAGCTGGCAACACAAAGTAGTTACCTGTCCTAGTTAATGTCGCGCTTGTTTCGAATAAACTAATCTTTTCGTTAAGATTATCTAGCATATCGGCATATTCTGTGTCATTTCCATGCATACGGCCAAATTGGTTGATGTCATAGAAGTACTGCTCAAATATATCAAGCTGCGCTTGGTTAGCAAAAAGGTTAAACTCTTCGGGTGTAATAAAACCCCGTTGTTCCTTATTAAGAATTGCTAGAACTCTTTGATAAACTGTATCTACGCTTAGTGCCATATTTTTTAGTTAATCATAGTGCCGGAGCGCATAGCGCCCCGACGACCATGAATGGTTGATTATTTCAATCGTTTCTCGATACTCTTGTATACCTCAACGCCATCGTCGGTCTTGAAGTATGCCGCTAAGGCAGAGTAGGGGTTCTCATCGAATGGAACGGTCATTAATTTACGGCCGTTCTTGCCCCATTTGAATGTTCGCTGGTCTGCATCTAATTTGATAATTCCAGCCTCTGTAGCTCGTATGCCCATGTTTCGAAGCTCTACGTTGTCGTCATTAGCAAGTTCAATAAACAAGCCTGGTGACTGCTTAGCAAAGATTAACAAATCTCTGCGGAGTTCTTTTGACGTCATAGTAGAAACAGCATTTCCTTTATTTACGCGCAAGATGGCTTCCGCCTGGTTTACGTCGAGGTCTTTAGCTAGAATCAATGCGTCGATTTCCATCTCAATATCAGATAGCTCATCAACAGCGTCTTGAACAACGTCTAGTTCTCGATAGACTTTATTTAAGTCCGGGTGATACAATGTTAGAAGCTTCTGAAGCGTCTGTTTATTGCGTGGTACAAAGAGTGCCCCATCCTCGAAAGTAATGTGGTCCAGCCTTGCAGCTCCCTTAAACTCATCCACAAATACCGTCTTCTGGTTTTTTGTGTGCTTAAGTTCGCGCTCGTGGCCTTTTTCTTCGTCGAACCAATAGATTCCCCGTGATTTAAGAGTGTAGGTTAGTGGCGATAGTCCGCCTTTTAAAAGATACGTACGATCTTTCATTTCCCAATTTTTCATGATAAAATATTATAAGATAATTAATAAGGGTAAGGTTTACCCCCGATCATAAGACCAGGGGTAAATTACTTACCGGTAAGGTTTATTTCAACAACATGAAGTTGTTAGCACCTTGTGCAACCAAGCAACGCTCAGATAGGTAGTTAACCTCCATAGCGTCAAGGTCAGAAGTGATGTTTCCACCAACTGAACCAGTAACCCACGTCTTCAAACGACGGTCGTCAGTCTGAGAAGCGCGGTAACGTACGTGCAAGAATGGGCGAGTGATGTTCTTACCCATGTTTTGATCGTATACAGAGCTAGTTCCAGCAGGAGCTACAACACCGTTGATGTCAGCAATCAAGCCGCGAGTAGAAGCGTCATTCAAGTATTTCCAGTCGGTCTTATAGAAATCATAAGATCCGCGGCGGAAACCAGAGAAGCCAAGGTTTAGAGCCATGTCCTCGCTGTTGTTGAACACACCGTAAGAAGTACCTCCAGCGCCGTAGCTGTTCATACCTGCAAGCATGTCGTCAATTGCTAAAGCAGAAGTGCGGTTCAAGAACATCATGTTCTCTTCGATAGCACCTTGCTTGTCAAACTTAGCCAAGATTGAATCAAAATCAGCAAGAGTTTCTGTAGCAGAAGCTGAATCAGAGTCGCTCCAGTCTAGAGTAGCAACGTGACCGCGATCAGTGATAGCCGCAAAAAGGCCCTCAGTTCCTTCGATGCCAGTGACCCCGGCAGCGCCGGATCCAGAAGCAGCAAGCTCACCTTCGATCATTGCCATTTCCAAGTAGTCCTCAAAACGAGCGCGAGTGTCGCCTTCGCCTTTTAGGTACCACATGTAACCGCTTTGGCCGTTCTCGCCAGAAATCTCAACCCAACCAATCTGAGAAGCGTCAGATCCGGAGACCTCATACTTGTCCTTGATGATAATTGGCTTGTTTGTGAAAGACTTGAAAGTTGGCTCAACTGCGTTGACCATACCATTCACGCCTTTAGCGAACTCAGAACCGTAAACGAATAGATCACAAGTGCCGTCAGCGAAATCGCTATTAGTGGTGAATAGAGCCTTGTCGTAACGCTTCAAAGTCATAGTAGTGTTGCCAGCGTTAACAGCAGAAACGTAAGCTTTTACTGTTACAGCGCCTTTTTTCAATACAACTGTTTGGCCTACGCGTACAGCGTGAGTGCCAGAAGATGCGATAGTTACAACTCCGGTAGCGGCAACAAGTACAGCATCTTCGTAAGATAGGTGTAAACGACCTTGCTCAGACCAAACAACTTGGTCAGCAGTCATAGGAATCTCAGCTCCAACCATACGCAAGAAAGAAGCAACGGAACGGTTACCGTAACGCTCGACTTCCTTTTCATAAAGGTCAGGGAGATGTTGTTGTGCCCATCCGGTGGAGAAATCCAAATAGTTCGCGGATAGTGTTTGCTTCGCTGGTGCGGGAATCGCATTCAGGTTTGTACCTGCAGCAAAGCTAATTGGTGTATATGCCATAATAATGGTTTTTTAATTGTTTATTGTTTAATTCTAACTCGAAGCTTTGAGCTATCATCACCGCTAACTGCCCTCACTTTAAAACCGCCTACTTGTGTGACTTTTTCATGGGTCCCTCTCGGATCCATATCAACATTTTTGGAACGCTCAATACTATCATTGATAGCATCAGCGCGGCCTTGCTCGTAAAAGTGGTTAGCGACAACGTCAGGATTCATCGCAGTAAAAAGAGATTTGTGGTAGCCTTTTGCGTCGCTCATCATACCATCATCGCCAAGAAACTTCTTGACAAAATTGTTGATGTCGCTCTGGGCCGCTTTAACCTCTCCGCTGTTCTTAACATTGAATCGATATTTCTTTTCCCCAACTTCATACTCAAAACCTTTGAATTTTTCGTTGAACAACTTATCAGTTCTATTAAGAAAAGCATCTGACTGCTGTTTCATCGCTTTAGATGTCTCCTCCGCTTCTATATTGTGTCTATTAAAGAAATCAACTGCATGCTTCTGCTCAGGAGTTAACTTAGAGCCGGTCTTAATGTCAGCGTAATATTTTTCACGCATTCCACCTAGATATTCCCGGGCATGGTTGGCTTCTTCTTTAAACGCCAATTTCTTTCTCTTGATGTCACGCTCATCGTCAATCTCCTCATCAAATGAGAATTTATCTTCGATAAGAAAATCAATCTCTTCTTTATCGAGGTGCGATTTGGTTTTTTGATAATACTCGCGAAGCATCGCTTTATCATCTAGTGAACTAAGATCTTTGTTGAGGTAAACATAGTCTTCAATGTTTCCTCCGGTCTCTTCCATAAAATCAACTAACTTCTGGATGTTTTCAGGCAGAACTTGCTGCTCTTCCTTTTCAACCTCTTTAGTTGGCTCTTCCGCGACCGGGGCATCCTCCTCAGGATCTTCATCAGAGTCCTCCACTAGTTCTAGTGTAGGGATATCTTCTTCTTGAGCTTCAGCTTCAACCTCCGCGGTCTCCACTTCCTGCTCTTCATTTACGGTCGCTTCAGCGTCTGCTTCAGGTTCCGATTTACCGCTAAGATCAACTTTGATAGTTCCATCCTCTAGCACGGTATTTTCTGGTTTTTTAGGTTCCGCAACCTCCGCTTGAGTTTCCTCAGCAGTTTCGTTAGTGATGGGTTCATCCACCACTTTGTCGTCGTTGTTTTCAGACATGATAAGATATTATAAGATTATACAACTGTATATTACCTAGGGTCAAAAGAACCTAAGTCAAATCCACCACCCATTCGGTCGTTTCCAGAGGATTCGAAGTCCTTAGGTGGTTTATTGTTTTTTCGCTGATCAATCAGCTCGCTTTGCTGCGATGCTTGGATTTTTGTTCGCTTATCCTTGCGGTCTTCTTTATTATCGGCTTTTCCTTTCGATACCTCAGCTTCCATCTGTCTTAGCTGCATATTAATTTGGAATTCGTAAGCCATAAGCTCTTTCTTTAGCGCCCCCTCCTGTTGCAGTTTACCGGCTTCAAGTTGTCCCTTAGCTTGCAGTAATTGTAACTCCATCTGGGTTAGGACTTGCTGTTTCTGGATTTCCGCTTGTGCTGCAACTTGTTGTGCTTGTGCATTGGCCTGCGACTGCATTTGGATGTTGCGATCCGTAACCTGCTGGTCTCTTTCTTGCTTTTTCCTACGACGCAATTTTAATAGCTGGTTAGCTAGTTTCAAACTGCGTATTTCGCGTACGTCAATAGCGTCTTCCAAATCAATACCTTTCTGGGCCAAGGCTACTTGAATATTGTTTTCTAGTAAAGCTTTTTCCTCTTCGTCCGGCATGAGCTCAATGAATATGCCAAAGTCATGCAGATGCAACTGTGATACGTCGTCCAGGATTCCTACATTATGGGCACCTATCTTTTGAGCAAAAGCCTTCTTTGTTGGTGAGTACTCTAGAATGTCAGATATACGGAGGGAAAGACCCTCTGCCAATTCTGCTGTAAGAAACAACCCGGCGTTTAAAATGTGTCGTGTTGCAGTGTTAGAATTTGCTGCCGCGAGCTTTTGCACACCTACTAATGCTTTAGCATCAGGAGTGGAACCATCCCGCGCCTCGTTTAAGCCTGTAACATCTCTCACCATCTGCATATAATAGTTATATGTGCTGATTAGCGTAGATATTTTGCTGCTTCCTGCGCCGGTTTGTATTTCCTGGATAGGCACTTTGCCGTGGTTAAGATCACCATCCGAGGTTAAGCTCCGTCCGATAACACTACCTGTTTGGAAGAACATGTTAAGAGCTTCCTGAGGATTGTAATTCGTGCCATTGCCTAAATCAACCTCAGCCAGTCCGTCTGCATCTAAATAGACACCATCGGGAACCATACGCGATAGAACCTGCTGTAACTTGAGGTGCGTCAGCTGAATCATATCAGCAAAACCGGTGATGCGGCCTACTAAGCTTTCGATCCGACCACCATACATGCGAGGTGCGCAGATGGCGTAGTTCATGCGGACCTTAGAGTAGTCGCTCTTTGGACGTAGCATGTTTTTAGCTACCTCCCATTTCAGCAGCTCGTCACAGCCTAGAATCTTAGCGCCCTCATATAATACCTCTATAGACTTTGACGCTTTAGTAAACTTTGCATCCTCGTTCATCGGCGGGTTGAAGCTGTCATCTTTTAAGATGGCTTTCTTTGCGCCTGTTGCAGTCTCCTTGACTTTATAAACCTCATTCATAAAGGTCTTGTAGTTGAAATACAAAACTTGGACCCTATTGACATCTGACCCGTCACCAACACGTGTAGCTTTTTCTAGCTCCTCATCAGTTATGTTTGGGAATTCCTTTTTTACTTCATTAATAGGTAGTGTTTTAACCTCGCCTACGTAATAAATGTCATCAAAATACGGAGACTCCGTAAAGGAGTATACTAAATCGGATGGGTCAACGTACTCAACTTTAGCCCCTTCGGATTTGGAGAAGGTGTTTTTGACAGCGCCGATGCCTAAGACCGTTAAGTCATGATTCACACGCTTACGTGTTAACTCATAGCGGTTACCATCAAGAATAGTGTTAATGGCTTGTTCCTCTGCTAACTCAACACCTTGCTTGTAGTTTAGCTGCATGTGTAGCTCTAGCTCGTCTCGGTCATTCGGAAGATTCTCCTTTTTTGTTTGGTTTAGACTAATGCCAAACGCTTCTTGAGCGAAGTTATCAATCTCTTGGCTTTGCATATCACCCACGATAGCCTCCATATACTCCGTGCGCTTGTCTACGCCGAACGGATCTTGCGAGTATGCTTTGATATCATAAGTTCGTTCTGAAATCCCGTTAACAACGATATCCACAAACTTTGAGATAATAGGTACGGGCTTCCAGTCCAAATTTAGATAAGACAAGTCACCGTTTATAGATAACTCATCTTTATATTTTTTAACGGACTGCTCTCCCCTAGAGTATAACCTAAGGTTGTGAAACGAATTTTGATTAGTCCTGAACCTATCGTCACCGGTGTCGTTGTCGAACCACTCGCTTTCGATAGCCCTACCGACTTCCATGCCGTACTCTATGGACGCCTTTTCCAAATCGCTAACGACTTGGCTAGGAAAATAACTTTTTTTAACTGACTCAGCCATATTTGTTGATTATTCTTGATCTAGATCCTTCATTGTCGTATCTAGTAAAGCTTATATTTACTTGTTGTCTTTCATTTTTTGCGCTAGGCGCATATAGGTGCTTGTTACAAGCCATGATAGCTAACCCTGAGCTGATAGCAGCATCGTACTTGGTTCGCTTATTTATATCGAACTTGCTCCAGTCGCTTAGCGTTTGCGTAAAGTACATGTCTCCATATTGTCCATCTTCCTTGAGACCAACAAAATTCTGTATGTACATTTCTATCGCTGCGGCGTGAGCTTGCTTGATATCCTCACTAGTATTAGGTATACCACCTATTTCCCTTTCAGTAACAGACAGCTTGTTATGCGCTTTGTCTGGCCGGTTCATGGAAAACCCCCTGTACCCTCGTCTCCTTATATAATAGAGCAATCTAGGTTTGTTATTCTCTGCGAGAATTGGCATTCCGTAAAATACTATAGCCATCAGCATGTCTTCAAAAAACATCTCCGCGGTTGGCGGTCTTGCTACGTATTCTAAGAAAAACGCGTTTGGTGGCGCGTTCTCCATTGAAAACCGGGTTAATCCGTGAAGAGCTCCCTTAGAACCTCTGCCGTCTGTTGTCCCTGATATATCGTATGAGTCACAACCGAATGCACCCATGTGTTCGTTACCTGGGTATTTAACTCCTCTTTTAATAACCACGTTATTCTGTGCTGCTAAATCGGGTACCCATGAGATCAAAAATCGTCCGTTTGGGTCTGGGTTAAACGCCACCTTGGTGTCCTTAATACCATTTTCCCATTGGAAGTTGCCTCTATTTATAACATTAGTATTACGCAAGTCTTCGTTATAATCAATCTGATCATAGATTTTTGCTAAATTAAAAATGCTATTTCTCGTTTCGTCGCGGAATGCATGCTCAGTTGTTCTAGGAAACTGGCGGTACAATTCGTTTAAGCCATCCTGGTCTCCCTTAAGGCCCTCAACTTCATTGCTCCAATGTTCTACAACCCCTACTGTTATAACGTCCCCCAGGGGTCCCGAAACAGCCTTAGAAGGCGTATCGAACACAGGCATGCCATAAACATCTATGAAGCCCTCGTAGTTCCACTCCATTGGGATAAATAAACTGTATAATCCCGATTTTGTCTGGCCGTTGCGATTTCGCTTCTTAACATCCGATTGCTCGTATAGTTTTTTGAAGTTTCCGCCGCCTTTTTCAAGTGCGTTTGAGGTCGAACCCATTAAGCACTTACCAATAACCCGGCTACCCAGCCTTAGAGTTGTTTTAGTAACTCTCCAGTTATTTAATATATTGTCTGGCTTCTCCCATTTTCCGCTTTCATCGTGAACTAATAACTTTAGTTTCTCTCCGTCATAGGCGTTGTCGCCAGTGTTTTTCCAGTCGATTGTCGTGTCGAGTCCCTCAAGAGCCTCTAGCTCTGAATGCTTCGATATAGACTTCCGCGTAAGCTTGGATGCCGGAACCCTATAAGCGAGTTCGGATTTCGGTCGATCCATACCATCTTGGATTGGCTTAAAAAAGAACGGGTAGTTGACCGATATCGGCACAACTTTATCCGTGAACATTTTTTTCGCGTCCGAACCAGACTTAGATAAAATTCCGAATCTAGCGTCTGAAGAGATAGTGGCTTGATGTACTGTTTCTGCACTAGACATAAAACTAAATCCACTCCGTCTATTCTTGAGATAACACATGCCGTAGCAACGTTGATCCGCTTTACAGGCTTCCCAGAATATAAAGAAGAGTCTATTCGATTCTCTGAAATCAGGGTGGCCCACATCCGTTTTGGTCCACTGAAGATACATATAATGACTACCAGTAATATAAGTGTCGGTGCCTTTGTTGTTAAACCAAACACCCTCGTCACGCCTTTTGAACTCCTCATCTATATATGGCTCCCATCCTTCTTTAAATTTATCCGGATAGTTTTTCCAGTCAAATATATTCTTTATGTTTTTTAGCGCCTTAGGATACTCGGACGCTATCCATCGCTCCTCATCATTGGTTAGCCCCTCAGCTTTAGCCTTTTTAGGCAATGCTATTTTGAGGTTCTGTATTTCGTAAATTTCGCCTATCTGGCCGGTCTTACTTATAACAATAATATCATTTTCCGCATCGTAACCATACTTCCACTTCTTTCCCCTATTCATTTTGCTGACTAGGGTAAGTTTCAGCGGGCGTACAATCTTATATAGCTCTTGCTTATACATTACTTAGACCTACGTTCCGCAAAGCCTTTAAAAGCTTTATTTTCACTCTTCTCTAAAGGAGTGCCTTCTACCAGCGCTTCCTCTTCCTCGATTCTATTAAGAATCTCAAATGCATCAAATATAGCTAGCTTCTTTGTTGCTGCCGCGTTCTTTAACTTGTCGGCGGTAAGATCATCGTCTGAATCAACAATAGGCTCATGAGCGACTTTAATAAGCTCCTCAATTGCTCTGCGACCAGCTTTGATTATATTCTTCTTCGTTTCCTTCGCGTTCATATTTAATTGAAATTGATGCGGTATGGACTCGATACAACCTTTGACCGTCAATAACAAACTCATACTCGCTATCGGGGGCAAAGCCCACGACGTCTCCTTTTACTATTCCAGCTTTTTCTAAGCTTCCGTCCTCGTATTTGACGACACCTCTTAGTGCATGTTCCTTGTCCAAGCTAAAGTCATCATTTGACTTGAGTGGTTTAACAAAACATATGCCCTCAGGGGCCATCCAATCGCTTCCTTCCCTTTTGTATAGGAATATCTGATCGTGGTAGCAGAAGAACTGATCTTCCTTGTAATAGCTACTACTGTCTTTCTCTTCGCCTCTTATGTCGCGGAACCTTCTAAAAACATTATGGTGAACAATAACGTTGTCCCCTTTTCGTATATTACTTGCGCCCACTATAGGCTCTTCTAATACAATCCCGCTACGGCTGACATACTGATGGTTGGCCATGTCAGTATTAAGGATAAGTTCGTTGCCGTCAACCTCCGTCACCGACGTGCTGCGTCCTACCTCTGGTGTTACAAGGTAGTTATAAGGCGAGCGCACGGCTTAGTATTCTAAACTGTACTCTACCGCAATGGCCATGTTCTGATTGAACGACTTCCACGGTAGCACCTCATTGTCCTTTTGGATATAGACGTGGTATTCGTCTCCCTCCTGGATTATGTTGTCGATGCGATGCCCGCCGTAGACCTCTTGACCTACGGCGTAATGCATTGCTCCGTCTTTATAATCTCGCCCGATGCTAATCTTACGAATTACCCTCATCGCCTTCGACTTCCGCCTCGACTACTGAGATAGTACCATCTTGGACGTTGATATTAACTTGGCCATAGACCTCCTCTAGTTCCTTCTGGAACTCACCCATACCCTTTTGCATCTC
>ENA-UZWS01001172-UZWS01001172.1-metagenome-genome-assembly--contig:-Day-3-25m-contig-1172_pt1 | contig 25561 bp, 22 predicted proteins | sample MGYA00260343_ERZ794903 | MGnify/ENA metagenome assembly ERZ794903
GCAGAATTACTGCCTTTAGTGATGTGCGCCCCGTCTATGCAAGCTTCAATTTTCGTCGCCTCTTCGTCGAATCCTTTTGAGTTATACATCAAGGCGGGGCTAACTGGGTTTAGTTTGCCATCGGTCAGAACCATCGAACCAGACGTGCCATCAACGGCAATACCACTAATACTTTTGGGATCGACGCCAAGGTCGTTGAGCGCCTCGATCTGCGCGGTTAGGCAAGCTTCAACCGCCTCCCACCATCCGTTGGCATCGATACGAGACTGGTCTTGCTTGGGATGGTCGGAGCGCGCCATCGATACCAGCGCATCGCCGTCCATAACAGCCGTGCGAACGCCTGAAGTACCGACGTCGATACCAAGCGAAAGGCTCATGTTCGTACGGCCAAAGCTTGGCGGTATTTTTCAGCGTCCCAATTCAAGAGTTCTATTTCCGCCTCCTCGCAAATCGGGTCAAGAGACCAGCCGTCTTGGACCCGGCTCAAAACATCCTCGATACAACGTAACATTGCTTTTTGGGATGATGTTGCATCGGATCTAATTAGAACGCCTTCATCTTTTTGTAAGATTGCAGGCGGGTTGGCGTCGTGGTCCTTGGTCGGTAAACAGGGGCCAAGGAACACCACGTGATCGGGATAATAGGTGCCGTTCTTTGCCCACTCAAAGGCTTGCGCATTCTGTGCGAGCCAGTTTTGATCCGACCAGATGAAGCCATCAGGAGCGGGGCGCTCAGGCGTTGTTGTCGATGTTGCGCATGGGTCAAGTTTTAGACGCTGCTCAACTTCGTCAATCAGGGCTTTGACCTCTGCCACGCTGTCACCTACGCAAATCAACCCGTGATTTTGCAGGACAATAACCATCGTTTGGGCAGAAATTCGAGCCAGAATTTCACGCGTTAAGGGCAGGCCAGGTTTCGCGTAGGGCACCATTACGAAAGGGAGGTTTGCAAGCTTCTCCTCCGCGACTTTTCGACCCTCTGGGCTGATCGCATGGGTGATAGCTGCGACGGAGTGGGTATGTACCACGACCTTGTGTGGCAAAGCTGCGTGAAAGGTTGTCTCAATCGATGGACGTAATCTATGGGACTTGTCCAAAACAGTATCTTTGCAGGACCCATCTCCAGCTTTCTCTTTTGCTTCCAAAACAGCGGCGTCCCGATCAACAGCCACAAAAATATTGGTGTCTTCCGCATCCGAAAGTTTTGTCCCAGAGGCCTTAATGTACATTACTGAGCCCTCTTTAATCGAAGTGTTTCCGCCAGGACCCTGTACCTGCAATGGATCTTTGCCCAGCATCGCAGACAGGGCGCAAAATTCGGGAGTGACGAGGTTTGGTAATCGCATCAACGTAGTTCCTTTATTCGGTAGGTAGGCGGTGCACAGGATGTTTCTGCCGCAATACCGGCGATCACTTGGTTGCCATTTGCTCCTAAGAAACGGTCGACATAAATGCCGCCTTCGATCAGCAAACTGTCCCAGCCCGCGCCCTGTGCGCCCACGATGTCATGTTCCATACTATCGCCAACCATCAAATAACGCACCGCGCCAAAAATATCTTCGAGGGCGCGGAAGACGGGTTGATGAGGCTTGCCATAGAATGTCGTATCGCCGCCCATGTTTTGATAAGCGAAAGCAATAGCGCCAGGCGAAATGACCAAACCTCCTGCCCGAGGACTTTGGCGATCGGGGTTAGAGCAAAACATCGGTAGACCCTCGGCCTTCCATGTATCAAGTTGAGGCGTCCAGTTGGATAGTCGTGATCCATCGGGCAAACCCATCAATAAAATCGCTCCGGCGTCTTTGGGGTCATTCACCAACTCGATGTTTAGGCCAACCGCCCATGTAGCGGCGTCGCCAATCGCGCGTTCGATTGCAAAGAATTTTTTGGCTTTAATGGTCCCTCGTTCAACGTCACGCCACAGCGCTTCTCCACTGGTCATGACATAATCAAAAGCGTTGGCCGAAAATCCCATGGCTGTGATCCGCGCGGCGTTCGGCTTGGAGCGTTTGCCCGAATTTGATAGAACAGCGAGTGGCAATTCGAGCGCGTCAACTGCGGCAATGGCGTCAGGGTAAGGAGTGCTGCCATTGTGAAGGACGCCCCATTGGTCGAAGACGATCACGTCATAGTTGGATGCGATGGCCTCTATGCTTTCAATCTGTTGGGTCACGGATTTAGTATTCAGCCATATCCTTCGGATCTACCAAACTGGCAATGAAGGCGTCAGCTTCCGCCTCGGTTAGCTTGGGTGCGGCTTTGTCGGCCATTCCCGTGGGCATATCGCCAAAGTAGAATTTATATCCAGAGATTGGCTGGCGACGCTTACGGATCGGCATGCCGTCGTATGGAAATACATCGGATCGCGCATTTGCGCCTTCATCGTGACAGGGTAGAACGTAGTCCGCCCGCTTATCGATTTCTTCCACCGATTTCCAACCCTCGTAAGAGTTCACAAAGCGCGCGGGCACCCAATGGCGCCACTTTTCGGCAGGATTCGGGTCTAGGTTACGCTCCACAAAAATCGCGTCACCGACAACGCAGATATCGCCAGCGCTTGTTGCGACAGACACCGCCATGTGACCAACCGAGTGGCCGGGCGTGTGGAACATTGTGATGCCAGGAAGGACTTCACATTCGTCTACGACTGCTTCAAAGACGCAGCCCGCATAAGCCTGTTCAACACCGATGTTCGCCTCATACGTCCGATAGTAGAGCGGCAGTGGATTATAAGCCATTTCGATCTCGGCCTTGGGCGCAATGTAGCGGGCGTTTTTGAACTGCTTCATGTTCTGCACATGATCCCAGTGCAGGTGTGTGAAGACAATTGCGTCAATCTCATCAGGATGCACGCCAAGCCTTTGCTCAAGATGCTCATGAACCTGGAGGCAGTTGCGCTTTTCACATTTGTGGTGGTATTTCGTTGCCCGCATTTCATCGGGAAGACCGGTGTCAATCAGGATCTTATGGGTGCCCGTGTCGACATAGTGGCAATAGACCGGGTTCCAGTACTTCTTGCCCGCAGGGCCTTTCCAGAAAATATAGGTGCCAAGGTCAGCCTCGAGCCAGCCAGTGTTGATCGGGTAGATCTTGGTTTCAGCGATGCCCATTCTGGCGTTCCTCCATGGCGATTCTATGTTGTATACAAAAATACAATATTGCACACAATGACAAGAGGTGAACGTCAGAAATGGAGTTTAATTTACTTTCAGAGTTTGCATGAAGCTCTCAGTCATGTGAGAACGCATCCCATTGGATGCGGTTGTCGAATCTTCGCTAAAGATATTGTCGATTAAAGACTGGTGGCTTTCCGCAGAGCGTACCAAATCTTCGTTTGTAGCGAACTTTTTTGCACGGAAAGGGCCGGTGCGTTTACGAAATTCAGACGCGATGTCGGCCATGTAGGGATTAGCTGTCGCCTTATATATAGCCATATGAAATGCTTCGTTCGCCCGGAGGTATCCTGCACGATCACCTGCGTTGGCAGCGGCCATACAGTCCGCCTGAGCGAACTCGATCTCTGTTTTTGCGAATAAACTCAAGCGTTGAGAGGCAATTCTCGCGCATGCCGACTCTATTTCATGCATGGCTTCAAAGATTTGGGACAACTCTTCGCGGCTATATTCCGCAACAAACACGCCTCTTTTTTCGCCGGGAATAAGAATGCCCTGTGCCGTCAGACGGCTCAGTGCTTCGCGGATAGGGGTGCGAGAAACACCAAACCGTTCTGCGAGGCTCGTTTCATCTAACCGCGTTCCGGGGGCAAGGTCACCGACGCTAATCTCATCCGTGAGTTCTGCTTCAATACGCTGCACTGTTGAGGTTTTGGTGGTGGTACTCATGACGGTATTCCTAATATTCTGGCTTCTTATTTAGCACTAATTTTCTACAATTACAATTTTGTATATTTACATTTTACTTTGTATACAAAATATTATTGATGGGTGATGTGAGGATTCGATGCCGGAAATAAGACTTGAAAGGCTTGTCAAAAGATATGGCGGAGTACAGGTGCTGCACGGCATCGACTTGGAGATGGCCGATAATGAATTCACGGTATTGGTCGGTCCGTCCGGTTGTGGGAAATCCACGACGCTTCGTATGATTGCCGGCCTGGAAAATGTGACTGAAGGCGAGATTTACGTCGACGATGAACCAGTCAGCCATCTTGAGCCTAAAGAGCGAGATCTGGCAATGGTGTTCCAAGATTACGCACTTTATCCGCATATGAATGTCGCGCAGAATATCTCGTTTGCGTTGCGATTGGCGAAGCGGCCTAAGTCCGAGATTGATCAAAAAGTACGGCAGGTTGCCGATATGGTCGGCTTAACCGATTTCTTGAGTCGCAAGCCCGCTGCTCTATCGGGCGGTCAGCGTCAGCGGGTCGCGATGGCGCGCGCTTTAGCGAAAGACAGTAGCATCTTTTTGTTTGATGAACCTTTATCGAACCTTGATGCAAAGCTTCGGGGTCAGATGCGAGCAGAATTGGCTGTGATGAGCCAACGGGTTGAAAAGAACATGATCTATGTGACGCACGACCAGATTGAGGCGATGACGCTGGCGGATCGGATCGTAGTGATGCACGGCGGATACATCCAACAACAAGGGACTCCGCAAGACCTGTTCAAACGACCAGCGAATAAATTCGTGGCCGGTTTTCTTGGGATGCCGCCGATGAACTTCCTCGTTTGTGAAGTGGAGAGACGCGGCACGGATACATTCGCTAAAGGTGATGGTTTTGATCTGCGCTTGCAGGGGGATGCGGCTTACAAAGCTGCAGCCCATTCAAGCAATCAAATCCTTATAGGCGTTCGTCCATCGGATTTGTCGTTTGCGGCAAATGCAAAGCCAGAAGATGCGCTGACCTTGCACGTCAAAGTCTCTGAATACATCGGGGCGCAATCGGTGCTGCTTTGCAATTGTGGAGAGGCGAGCGTCACCGTTGAAGTCAATTCCGAAACACCAATGGCCTTGGGAGAGGCCTTGGTTTTTGAGGTGAACCCCGCGCGGGTCCATCTGTTCGATCGAAAGAGCGAAGTCGCTCTGTAAAAGGCCTGAAAGCATAAGGGAGGATACTATGCTTAAGACAACAACAATAGCAGCCATCGGCGCGGCTCTAATGACAACAACAGCGTTGGCAAACCCATACGCCGAATATGAAGGAACGACATTGATCGTGAACTTTCCAGCACACCCACACTATGATGCGGTGATGCAGATCTTGCCTGAGTTTACGGCTCAGACGGGCATCGAAGTGGAAGTAGACCAACTGCCATACCTCAAGATGCGCGAGCGTCAGACGCTTGAATTGGCGCAAGACGAAGGCGAATATGACCTGATTGCTTACGTCGTGTTCTCAAAGGCTGACTACGTCTATGCGGATCAGTTAGAAAACCTAGCTAAGTATTTTATGAACCCAGCACTGTCTGATCCGTCATATGATGCGTCTGATTTAATTGACGGATATGTATATAACATCGGTTTTGCCGGTGGTGACAAAGGCTATTTATCCGGTGCAACCGGTTCGCTTTTTGGCCTACCTTATGGATCTGAAACATCTGTATTAGGCTATCGTAAAGACATCTTCGAAAAGCACGGCCTTCAAGTGCCGCAGACTTACGAAGAGATGCTGGCCCTGGCCTGCCAAATCCCAGAGCTAGAGTCCGGCATGGGCGGTCTTGCGTCACGTGCGGCCTCTGGACACCACGCAGCACACGCCTATCTGTTGCATTTGAATCCTTTGGGTGGGGGCATCTTTGATGATCAATGGAACCCGATCATGAACAACGCAGAAGGCGTTGCAGCAGCGGAAGCGTTGAAGCAGATCGTCGATTGTGGCCCAGAGGGTGCTACAAACTTCGGCTTTGGCGAAGCGCTTGGATCATTCTTGAATGGTGACACAGCGATGTTCTTGGACACGACTGTTGTGGCGGGTCAGATTGATAATCCTGATAAGTCCAAAGTGGTTGGTAAAGTTGGATGGGCCCTGCACCCAATGGGTACAGAGCGTGCCTCACAAACAGGTGGTTTTGGTATTGGTATTCCTGCAAATGCAGAGAACAAAGATGCGGCGTTCTTGTTGATGCAGTGGCTTACATCCAAAGAAGGTGACAAACTGGTTGCAATGGCTGGTGGTAACCCATCACGCTTCTCAACTCACGCGGATGCGGATGTAAATGCCAAGTACCCACACATGGCAACGTTCGGTGAGGCGCTTCAGCACGCTGATCCAGACTGGCGTCCAATCATCCCAGTATGGGGTAAGATCAACGCAGACCTTGGCACAACCTTGTCCAAAGTTCTGACCGAAGATCTCGACATCCAGGAAGCTCTTGACGGTGTGGCGGAACGTACACGCGCCGTGATGGAAGAAGCCGGGTACTATACCTGGAACTAGCCTATTCCTCCCGATCCCGGGGTAAGATTAATTGCCCCGGGAACTTTCTACAGAATTTAGGTTTATATTGCCGTGGCTGATGCCCTGACCTCTGATCCGACCCTGCGCAGAAAGCCCAAACGGGCGCCCGCGTGGATCAATCGCGCCACGCCTTACATGTTTATGGCGCCCGCAGTTATCATCATGGCGATGGCTCTTATCTACCCGCTTGGGTACATGATCTGGGGTAGCTTCCGGGCTTGGGATCCGACCCAAACAATTGGTGAAGCCGAATTTATTGGCATTAAAAATTATATCACACTTTGGAATGATCCGAACTTTCGCGAAAGTCTTGGCGTCACGCTGAAATTTGCGTTCTTCTGTGTTACGATCGAAATGGTGATCGGCGTTGGGTTGGCTTTGCTGCTGGATCGTAACATCCGAGGCATGTCTGTTTTGCGCACGATGTTCATCCTACCAATGATGATCGCACCCGTTGTCGTGGGCCTGATGTGGCGCTACATGTACCATCCGAGCGTTGGTACGTTTAACCGCTTTCTTGAGAAGGTCGGTTTGCCAAAGGTTGATTGGCTTGGTAGCCATTCGCTGACGTCGGTGATTATCGCAGATGTTTGGCAGTGGACGCCGTTTATTTTCATTCTGTCTCTCGCCGCGTTGCAATCGCTGCCGAAATCTGCGCTGGAAGCTTCTCGAATTGATGGCGCAACTGCCTGGCAACAGGTCGTATACATCAAACTACCGCTGATGATGCCGGTTCTGATTGTCACAGGTCTGTTGCGTTTGATCGACAGTTTCAAAGTCCTCGAGGTGATCCTCGTGCTGACCCAAGGCGGTCCGGGGCTATCGACGGAAATCCTTGCACTGCGTATTTCCCGAACAGCGACAGAATTTCGCGAGTTGGGTGTTGCCGCAGCCATGTCAAACTATCTGCTGATGATCTTGATGTTCCTGACCATCGCGATGTTTGCGTTCAACAAACTTAGAGAGATCCGCGCTGCGTGGACCCGCATGGCCGCCGAGGATGACATCTGATGGATCAGTCTTACGAAAAGCAAAGCTCAGCCTTTTATGCCGTCATTGCCCTGTTGGTGTTAATGTCGATGGGTCCGGTCATTTTGATGTTTGTCAACTCATTCAAATTGGACGTAGACATTATTTCGGGCGCTGGAGGTCTAATATTTTTGCCAACGATCCAGAACTATGAAACCGCACTTTGCGATGTTTTGTGGTACGAGCCTGACCACATCAATTTTTGTTCGCTCAAGTTTGGCGGTGCATTTGTGAACTCGCTGATAATTGCGTTGGTCTCAACTATTTTGACGCTTGTGATCGGATCAATGGCTGCTTACGCCTTGGTCCGCTTTCGCTTCTTTGGCCGCGATACGGCATCGATAACGACTCTAATGGTTCGCATGGTCCCGCCTGCCGTTCTTTTGGTTCCTGTCTTCGGCTTGTGGAACAATGAGTTCTGCCTCGACCGCGACAGCTTCATCGGTGGCGCAATCCGTGAAACGTTTGGCGGACGTGGCGACGTTTGTCTTGCGGGGACACATTCAGGGATCATACTGATTTATGTAGCGATGAACCTGCCATTTGTGATCTGGATTTTGCAGAGCTTTATTGTTCAGGTCCCGAGATCTTTAGAAGAGGCAGCGCGCGTCGATGGTGCTGGACCATTCCAGGTATTCTTCAAAGTGATCCTACCCTTGATAAAACCAGGCCTCGCCGCTGCTGCAATCTTCACGTTCCGCATTGCGTGGAACGAATATTTGCTGGCCTCTGCACTGTCTGACCGCGACACAAAAACGGTGCCGATCCTGATCGTCAACAACATGTCTGAATTTAATGTCGAATGGGGTGTGATCATGGCCACGGGCATGCTGCTCGCTATTCCGCCTATCATCTTTACTCTGCTCGCCAGCCGTCAGATCATTACTGGTATGACGGCTGGGGCGGTGAAAGGTTGAGGAATGGCACAAGTTCTAGTCCTAGTGACCATGGCGACCAAGGCAAAGGAAGCTGGTTTTCTTCTGGATCAGCTTTCCGCAGCGGGTGTTACTGCGAAGGTCATAGATATATCCTTGAACACCGGTGGTGAGGTTTTGGACGGGGCGGGCAAATGCATCGCCATGTCGCAAGTCGCCTTGAACGCCACAAATGAGGTTAACACCGCCCTTGCGCATGGGACCGAGGTTATTGTTGGGATCGGCGGCGGCACAGGTGCTGAAATCGCCATGCAGATCATGCGTGATCTTCCGGTGATCTTCCCGAAGGTGCTGTGTACTACGCTCCCGTTTGACCCCCGGTTTGCCGTTGCAGATAACTCGATTATCTTGGTGCCGACGTTGGCTGACATCTCGGGATTGAACGGTATATTGCGAGAGGCGTTGGAGAACACGGCGCTCATAACCGCAGGTCTATGTAAAAAGGCACGCAAAGGTGAGTTGATCGATATCGCGCCATCGGTTGCCATCACGGCACTTGGTGCGACGGACGCAGCGATAAAACCTTTGATCAGCGCATTACGCGATCAGGGTAGGGAGTCCACGGTCTTCCACTCAAACGGCTTTGGGGGTGCAGCATTTTCGCGTTTCGCGCGGCGCGGCGCGTTCAATGCCATCATTGACCTGACGCCGCACGAGCTTACTCGCATTCACCTCGCAGGGGACCACGTTGCGATGCCGGACCGGTTTAGTGCCGGCGGAGATCTGCCGCGTGTTGTTTTGCCCGGAGCGATTAATTTCATCGGATTGGGTCAGAAATCATTGATGCAAGCCCGATATCTTGAGCGTCCACACTACGAACATTCAGCCCTTTTTACGCATGTCAAAGTTACCCCTGACGATATGGAGCTGGTTAGCAGAAAGCTCGCCGAAGCGCTCAATGCTAACTCGGGACCCTGTGCCATGATCGTGCCAATGGGTGGTTTCTCTCACCATGATCGTCCGGGCGGCATTATCGAAGACCCAACACTACGGATGGTGTGTGCTGAAACGCTTGAGGCAAAATTGAATGGCAGCATTCCAGTAATCCGATTGGACGCACATCTCTTTGCGCCCGAAGTTACAGAGATGATTTCAAGAACGCTGGCAGAGCTGTCAGCATGAGAGGACGCAAAAATGGACGACCTGATTGAGAAGAAAGACGCATTGATCGCGACTGCAAAGCGCAGCTTTGAGCTACGTTTGCAAACGAACGCTGGGGGCAATTTGTCTGTGCGGCTCGATAGTGCGGATGCGATCGTCATCAAGCCGTCTGGTGTAGGCTTCAACGAATGTACGCGCGAGAATTTGCAGCTAGTTCATTTGGATGGAACGCTAGAGCCGTCCGAGCATAAGCCGTCAAAAGATCTCGACTTTCATTTGGGTTTATACCGGATTCGCGATGATATTCGCGCTATCGTGCATTGTCACAGTCCTTGGGCGACTGGCTATGCAAGTGCAGGGATCGCGATCCCATGTCTTACGGTGCAAACTATTGAAAAAATTGGATATATGCCTTTGATACCGCTGTCCTCCACCGGTGGTCCGCAAACGGATAAAGAGATCAGCCCTGTCTTTAAAGATCCTAGGATCTTTGCTGCGGTTCTTGCTAATCACGGGACAATCGGCGTTGGTCCAAACCTTATGAAAGCGCAGTATTTGGCTGAAATCATTGAAGAGACCGCGCATATCGCTTTTGTGCGGGACACAGTGATGGCAGCTCATGGCAAAACCGCTGCTGAACTTCCAAAATATGGTACGGCGGCAGATGCAAGGGGCGAGGTTTATAGATCCTAAGTGATTTGAGCGGCAAACGCGGCCTTGTTTTGAGAAACTGGCTTGAGAGGGGCGCAACTAGACAAACCTCACTGAAAAATGGTTGAATACTGCTCTCGTAAAGCCTTCTTTTGAACCTTACCCATCGTGTTGCGAGGAAGTTCGGACAGAACAAACAATTTTTGAGGTTGCTTGAAGCGCGCGAGTGATTTTCCAATATTTGACAGGATGGCCTCAAGATCGAGGGTCGTGCCAGGCATCGCTACAAGAACCCCTACAACGCTTTCACCAAAGTCAGCGTGGGGGACTCCGATGACTGCGCTTTCAAGAACCCCTTCCTGATCATCAAGCAACAACTCAATTTCTTTTGGATAGATATTGTAACCACCTGATATAATGAGATCTTTATTGCGGCCAACAATACTCACGTATCCGTCCGCATCGATCTGTCCAAGATCGCCAGTTATAAAAAATCCATCGCTGCGCAGCTCTTCGGCTGTCTTTTCGGGCATCTGCCAATAACCTTGGAATACATTCGGTCCGCGCACTTCGATCTCACCAATTTCGCCTTGAGGCAGCGTGGCACCTGTCTGGCTTTCCGTGATCTTTAGCTCCACCCCCGGCAAAGGAAAACCAACCGTACCCGCGCGGCGTTCGCCATCATAGGGGTTAGAGGTGTTCATGTTGGTTTCGGTCATCCCGTAACGTTCTAGAATACGGTGTCCGGTACGATCCTTGAATTGTGCATGTGTCTCAGGCAGGAGTGGTGCGCTACCGGATATAAACAAGCGCATATGATTGGTAAGGTCTTGGGTAAATCGCTCATCGCCAAGTAAACGGGTATAAAAAGTTGGGACCCCCATCATCGTCGTCGCGCGTGGCATGCCAGCGATCATTTGATCCAGATCGAACTTGGGCAAAAAGATCATCTGCGCCCCGGCCAGCAATGTGATGTTGCTTGCAACAAACAGCCCGTGCGTGTGGAAGATCGGCAAAGCGTGCAGCAAAACGTCATCAGATGTAAAGCGCCACTCCTCTCTTAGCGCTTGCGCATTGGACAACAGGTTGGCTTGGCTCAACATCGCGCCCTTTGAGCGCCCGGTTGTGCCGGAGGTATATAGGAATGCAGCAAGATCAGCTTCGCTGCGCGTTACGGTCTCGAATGCCGTGGGCAACGATGCTGCATGTTGCGCAAAACTGCCAGAACCGTCTGCGTTTAGCGTTTCCAGTTGCGCATCAAAACGCTTCACGATCGGTGCAAGATCGCTGCGTTTAAAATCATCGCATAGAACAATGCCAGAACCGCTATTCTCCACAAAATACGCGGTCTCATCTGCCGTATACGCGGTGTTGAGCGGCAGAAAGACCAGTCCAGCCTGGGCGCAGGCGGCATAGACTGCCAGCGCTTGTGGCGACTTTTCGATTTGAACTGCGACCCGATCTCCGGCGTTCAGCCCGACCTCAGTCAGGTATCCTGCATACTGAGCTGCCATTTCTAAGAACTTCGCATAGGTCAGCGTTGTTCCATCGGGCAGCTGCAAAAAGATGGTGCTTCTTTGATCATGTTGACCAAATAGCGTGTCATACAGGGGGTTTGTCATTGTATTCTTCCTCAAAACTTGTACGAGACCGGTGCACTTAAAGCACGCATTTTCTAGAAGCTCTCTCGATGGATTAGAGAATAACAGTTGTGGGGAACTGTCTTAATTAAAGGCGATCGCGAACAATGCCATCCAGTGCATATTTTGAGCCAAAATAAGTTTCCAATTAGTTTTTTTCACGTATGCAAGCGTTGGTTTAACGACCTTCTCGAGGTGTAATCGGCAACTGTGTCGAGATGCCGACAGCTTGCTCAAAACGCTTTGCTGCGCGCAATAGGGCGGCCTCTCCCCTCGGTTTACCCATGATTTGAACACCAATCGGTAAGCCTTCAGATGTAAATCCGCAGGGAACGCTGATTGTTGGGCAGGCGGTCATTGTCAGCGCGAAGGTGATTGAGAACCAGTCGATATAGGTCTCGCAGGGCTTGCCATCGATTTCCGTTACGTAACGCTGATCGACTGGGAATGGGGCGATGGAAGCAGCAGGGCAGATCAGAAAGTCATGCGTTTCAAAGAAAGCTATGACCTTCTTGTACAGCTCGATCCGAACACGCTCTGCAGCAAATATCTGGGACGGCGTGATATTCAACCCGCGTTCGATATTGCCAATGATCTCTGGTGCAATCCGGTCGCGATGCAGCGCCAGAATCGGCTCCATCATGGTGGCGAACAAGACGGCGCGAAGGGTTTGAAACGCCTCAAGCACGCCGGTAAAATCGGGAATGTCGTCTGTCACGTCGGCCCCGATATCGGCAAAAACTGTGGCCGCACTACAGCAGACTTTTGCGATTTCCTTCTCCATTGAAACAATGGAGAGATCGGGGCTAAACGCAACACGCTTTGGCATGCCCGTGCCCTCCAACGCTTCCACGAAGGACGGCCCGGCATGATCGAAAGACAAGGGATCATCAATCTGCTGGCCCACGCCCGCATCCAGCATAAGCGCTAGGTCGTCAACATTGCGCGCCATCGGCCCTTCTACCCAAAGAGTATCCATAGACGGCAAGCGCGTGCCGCGCGGGACACGGCCTGGACCGGGTCGCAAGCCTACAACCCCATTAAACGCAGCGGGTGTACGCAAACTGCCGCCCAGGTCATTACCTGTGGCGAGCCATACCGATCCACTGGCTAGTGCCGCGCCTGATCCGCCAGAGGATCCCCCTGCGCTTTTACGCATATCCCAAGGATTGCGTGTCAGGCCGTTAACGGGATTAAAAGTGTGACCGCCCGCCCATTCTGGAACATTGGACTTGGCCACGGCAATTGCCCCGTTGCTTTCCAACTGCCTGACTGTGGCGTCAGATTGTTGTGCGACATTGTCGGCAAATATTGGGGAACCAAAGGTTGTCACAGCACCGCAGAGGTCGTTGTAGTCTTTAACAGCGATGGGCAGGCCACAGAGTGACTTTGGGTTTACCGAATGCGCCTCTACGTCTAGAGATTTTGCCTGATCGCGAGCTTGCTCAAAGCAATGAATGGGCAAAGCGTTAACCTTAGTATCGACAGCCTCAATGCGCTGAATGGATGCCTCAACCAATTCAAGGGGAGATACCTCGTTCGAACGAAGACGAGCAACCGCTTCGGTTGCGCTCATTTTGATAAGTTCATTGCTCGCATCGCTCATTGTGAGGTCCTGATTTGGTTTCATTTTAATATGAAAATTGTGCTACCTGAAAATCTACCAGTGAGGACTAAGATCGCATACTACTATTTTGTTCATCGACTTTGAAGGGTGGTTTCGTCTCGCATGGTTGAAGTCTATGCATTTCGCAGCGAACCGCGGGAAAGAGCCCAAAATGATCGATGCTGCGCGACAAACGAATGACGGCTAAGCAGGTTTATCAAAGCCTAATCAAACCGTTTGCTATCTCGGCTGCGATTGCCTTTGCGTCAACACCCTGGCGCTCCGCTGAGACCCTCAAACCCAAAAGATCGGACTGATATCTGCGGGCAAGCACCTTGGGATCCCGCGAAACATCAATGTCGCCCGCTGATTGAGCCTGCTGAAAAAGTTCAGCAAAATGCGCCTCCATCTTCGACAGATGCAGATTCGCTTCGTGTGCCAAAGGATGGCTGTGCGCGTGAAGTTCAAGAAGCGTTTTCGATAGCATGCAGGCCTTGGCGGGGGCGCCATCGTTCTGGACGACCAGCTCTGGGAAACGCTGAAGCGCTTTGATCGGGCTATGTTTTTCCGCCAACGCGTTAAGGCGCTCCCGCCCATCAGTCGCGTACTTTTCCATGGCGAGCGCAAACAGTGCCTCTTTAGAGCCGAACGCCGCATAAAAGCTGCCCGGCTTCATCTGCAACAAAGCTTCGAGATCTTTCAGTGAAGTGCCCGCCCATCCGCGTTCCCAAAATAAATCGCGGGCGCGTTCGATCAACTCATCTCGGTCATAATTCGGTTTGCGTGGCATTGAGTCACCAGTTCTTGAATGATCGCTCAATTATATACTTGAGTGATCGCTCAAGAAAGCCTAAAAGCCACATACCGTAATTTTTAAAGGACGCGCCAATATGAATTTCCCTTCCCATGATCTAAACACTGCTCCAGAAGCCTCCAAACCATTGTTGGAGAAGTCGCAAAAAGCCTTTGGCCGTTTGCCCGGTTTGCATAAAGTTCTGGCGGAAAGCCCACAGGCGTATGAGGCATATCAACTTCTTCACAAATTATTCACTGAAACAGATTTTGACGCCGACGAGCTAACTGTCGTGTGGCAAGCAATCAATGTTGAGCATTCATGCCATTACTGCGTACCGGCCCACACCGGCATCGCAAAGATGATGGAAGTTTCGGACGATATCACGGACGCACTACGCAATGAGACGCCGCTGCCAACGGCGAAGCTTGAGGCGCTGCGTTCCTTCACGATCCAGATGGTGCGCGAGCGCGGAAACGCTACCGATGCACAGATCGAAACCTTCTTTGCTGCCGGTTACAGCCATCGCACTGTGTTAGATGTCATCTTAGGCATCGCTCAAAAAACTATGTCAAATTACATTAATCATGTAGCGGTAACGCCGGTTGACGAAGTGTTCCACCCGCTGACATGGGAGCGCGGAGCTACGCCTCTCGAAGTTTGATATATTGTAGGCGCGCTTTCACGTAAATGTGGAGCGTGCCTTAGTTTGTCGCAAGAGTTGAACCGGACATTCAAGTTGATTTTACCAATGACTGCAAAGCCCGCATCTTACCTGTTTGGACACCATGCAGCAAAGGGACATTCATCCCAGATTTGCCGTTCGTGGATCACGCGGCGAAGGTCTCAAAAGAGCCCAAAGCAACGAATGCTGCATGGCACACGAATGGCAGCGATGCGGAGTGCGTCGCCTTTCCTGAGGTATTACGGACTGGATGAAGTCGCGACCTGTCAACGCTCTATTGTTCCGGAAAAATGGGCGACATCACCGCGCCAGTATTGACGTCCGATGCTGATTGGCTTGTTCTGACTGTCCAAAATTGTTTGTTCCATCAAAATCCCGGCACAGGGGGGCGTCAGTTCCAGCGTTTCGGCTATGTGGGGCGGAAAGCCGATCATGGAAATTGCCACCCGGCTATGGGTTGCTTTCACGCCATATACTTCTTCGAAAAAGGGAACCAGCGGTCGTTTCAGGTTTCGAGATTTCAAATCGGGGAAACGATCCGCCTGAACGTATTCCTCTTCGACGAATGCCAGTTTGTTTCCCACCCGGCAGATTCGCGAGTATTTGTGGATTTTGGTCCCATCGCTGATCATTAGAGCCTCAGATTGGGCAGAATCTGCCGCAACTGTTTCAAAACTTTGCACTTCGATTTGAACCTCGCTTTTGCGATCGATGCCGGTTGCAAAAAAGCTGATGGTTGTACTCAGATCATAGTCAACGCTGGGTTCCGCAACAAAGCGGTTGGAACGATCCTTTGTATAGGCCAGCCCCTCTTTTTCCAATTGAATCAACGTTTGACGTGCCGTTGCTCGGCTCACGCCAAACCGTTCGCTCAACGCACGTTCTGATGGAAGTCTGTCATGTGATCGCAACGCCCCCTGGCGAATTTCCTCAGCCAGCTCGGATTTGATCTGCATGTATTTTGGCGTCGGTTTCGAAGTCATTTAAATTTTCTCTTGGTACGTACCAGTTATCACGATAACATATCTGGTACGTACCAGAATCTCATCGATTAGACCATAATCGACTGGATTCCCAACAACCGCAACCGAGACCGCTGGAAGTAGCGACCGAGAAAACAGGAGAGGGCACGTCATGCAAAGGTTCGCGGGTGAGTTAAGCAGAATGATCAACTGGGTTGTTGAGCGGGTCATCGCGACGCTCATGCTTGTCCTTGTTTTGGATGTTTGGATCGGTGTCATTGATCGTTACCTTTTTCACTGGCAACTGCCCTGGCCCGAAGTTGTGGCACGTTACTTGATGATCTGGATGGCGTTGCTGGCAATTTCTGCAGGAATTGCGCGTCGTGAACACATTGGGCTCACAGCATTAACCAGCAGAATTCCGACCGCATTTCGCAGACCGATCGCCGTTGGTGTCGAATGTATCGCGCTTGTCATGTTTTTAGCCATTGCCTGGTATGGCCTGGACTTCGCCGAGAAAGGAGCCCGCAAATTCGCACATATCTTCGGCATGTCGCTTTACTGGCCCTACATGGCGCTGCCAGTGGCAATGGGAATTGCCGCATTGCAATCGCTTCTCACGGCCGTTCGCGACCTTGGTGACTATTCCGCCTTTGAAACAGTGGAGTTCATCGAATGATTGTCGCCATCGTTTTTGTTGTCCTTATCGCAATTGGCATGCCTATCGGCTTTGTTCTGGGGGCCGCGGGCATTGCCGGTTTGATCCAAATGGGCGGCACCGGGTTTCTCCATCTCACGCCTGCTAAGGTATTCCACGGGTTGAATATTTTCCCGTTTCTCGCAATGCCATTCTTCATTTTGGCCGGCGAAATCATGAACCATACCGGCATTACGGCCCGATTGGTTGGACTGGCGCGTGTTTTGGTCGGCCACCTGCGCGGCGGGCTGGCACAAACCAACATGGTTGTGTCCGTGATGTTCGCCGGGCTGACAGGATCGGCCACATCGGACGCTGCTGCATTTGGCAAGACGCTTGTACCGCAGATGGTACGCCATGGATATCAACGTGACTATGCCTGTGCCGTTACCGCTGCTGGGTCAATCATCGGGCCGACCATACCACCATCGGGATTGATGGTGATCTATGGTTCTCTGCTGAATGTTTCTATCGGCGCCTTGTTTGCAGCGGGTATTCTGCCGGGCCTCGTGATTTGCCTGATCTGCATGGTGGTGATCCGTCTGGGGGCGAATGCCAATAACCTGCCGGCCGCTGAACGCCGCGCAGCCCTGATTGATATGTGGCGCGAATTCAAAGGGTCTATCCTGGCCCTAATCATGCCGGTGATCATTTTGGGCGGCATTCTTGGTGGCATTGTCACACCAACCGAAGCAGCATCTATCGCTGTCGCCTATGCGCTGTTTATCGGCGTCTTCGTTTACCGCAGTATCAGCTTTCAGGACATGTATGGCATGCTTGTGCGTACCGCGCGGATCACGGGTGTGATTTTTGTCATTATCGGGTTTGCGACCATCCTGGGCTGGTGGCTGAGCTTTAATCAGATCCCTCAGGCAATCGCCACTCAGATGGGGGCCATGTCGGACAACCCTTATGTGATCATCGCGATGATCATGGGTTTCCTGCTTATCGTGGGCATGGTGATGGATATCACGGCCACGCTGATCATCGTCGCCCCGGTTTTGGTGCCTTTGACCAATTCAATCGGCATGGATCCTGTGCATGCAGGCATCATGATCATTCTCGCGCTCAACATCTCTTTGATGACACCGCCAGTTGGGGCCTGCTTGTTTGTTCTGTCGTCGGTGACGGGAGAAAAACTGGAACGCATTGCCATGAAGCTTTGGCCATTCCTTCTGGCGGAAACACTGGTGATGGTCCTGTTTTCCTTCAATGAAACGCTGGCTCTGTTCTTGCCACGCTTCTTTGGTTTCGTGGAATGGGCCCCATGATGCCATGAGCGCGCAGGATCTCCCTACTGCGTGCTCGCTTCTTCATGCACTGCTGCCCGGTGCGACACACTAAAAACCAACTCAACCAACGGGGTAAAATAATGACAACTCTTAATAAAATCTCGACAATTGGCATGGTGTCCGCGTTGGCGGCCATGTCCGCTACGGCATCATTTGCCGAAACAAAGACACTGCGTTTCACTCACGAAGAGGCAGCTGATGCGTTTAATAGTCCGACACATGCCTGTGCTTCTGTGTTTGCAAACATTGTCAACGCTGACACTAACGGTAGCATTAACGTCGAAATCTATCCGTCCGACCAACTGGGCAGCAACGAAGAAGCCGTCCAGATGACGCAGGACAACACCATTCAAGCGGTTCTTGCATCGACTGGTAGTATGGCAACCTATTATCCAAATATCGACGTTCTGAACCTCGTTTTTGCGTATGACCACAATGCCGCGACCTATGGCGTCTTTGATGGTAAATTCGGCAATGCGCTGGCAAATGACATCGAGGCAAATCTGGAGGGCGTTGAGGTTCTTGGCTTCCCGGATTCAGGTGGGTTTTTCGCCGTAACAAACTCTAAACGTCCGATCGCGAGTGTTGAGGATTTTGATGGCGTGCGCATTCGCACCATGACGATCCCTTCGCATAAGATCATTATCAATTCCTTGAACGGCGAAGCCTATCCACTGGCGTGGGGTGAGGTGTATTCCGGCCTGCAAACTGGCGTGATCGACGGACAGATGAACCCCGTGCCGATCATCGCCAACGCAAACTTTGCCGAAGTGCAGGCTCACCTGACCCTGACCAACCACTTGTTCTCGCCATACACGATGCTTCTGTCGGGTGCATTCTGGGACAGCCTGAGTGATTCTGAGAAGCGCATTGTTCGTTATGCATCGGAATCCTGCGTTGTTGCCAGCCGCGGCATCAGCCGGATCATCGAAGCCTCTGATCGCGGCCTGCCTGCGCTGAGTGAAAAGATGGAAGTTGTGGCACTTACTCAGGAAGCGCGCGACCAGTTCAAGGCGCTGGCTCAGCCGGCTGTCATCGAGCATCTGGCGAATACTCTGGGTGACGATGGCAAAGCGCTTTTGGAAGTGTTCCAACAAAGCGTTGCCGAGGCAAACGCCGATTCCTATCTCGACTGATTTATCTGAACAAAGAAATACAACGGCCCGCACAATCCGGGCCGTTGTTAAACACTGTCTCTTTTTCGGGACGGGTGAATCTTTGGTGATGAAAGGGTAAGACCATGAAAACAAACCGCCTTATCACAACTGTGGATGCTCACATCGGTGGCGAAGTTAGCCGCGTGATCACTGGTGGTGTGATTGATCTGCCCGGCAAGACAATGTCCGAGAAGCTTCACCACATAAACAATGTTGATGACAGCCTGCGCCGGTTTGTATTGCACGAGCCGCGAGGCGGCGTCGACAAAACCACCAACCTTGTGGTGCCGCCAACGCGCGATGATGCGGATGTGGGGTTTTTTCCGATGGAGGCCAATGGCTGCTATCCGATGTCGGGAGCCAACGCAATTTGCGTCGTAACGGCGTTGCTTGAAACAGGTACCTTGCCGATGGTCGAACCCGAAACTCTGGTTCGACTGGACACGGCAGCCGGGTTGATCGATGTGAAAGTGCGATGCGAGAACGGCAATGCTATTGCCTGTACTGTCAGCACGCCCGCATCATTCCCGGTCCACCTTGATCACCCGATAGAAGTCGAGAGCCACGGGACCCTGTTCACTGATGTAGGGTGGGGCGGTTGGTACTACGGCTTTGTCGATGCTCGTAAACTTGGGTTTTCGATCCGCCCTGACGAAGCACGGGACATCGCGGCAGTGTTGCGCAAGGTTGGCACCGCTTTGAAAGAGCAGGTCAGCATCAGCCATCCCTATGATGAGGCGATCAACAAAATTGATTTGGGTGCTTTCCCGTTCATGACACTTGACCCAGAAGAAGGATCCAACATCCATCGCTTTGCCAATATGATGCCCGGTGGGCGCATTGATCGTTCCCCTTGTGGCACCGGTGCTGCCGCCCGCGCCGCGATCCTGCATGCACGCGGAAAAATGAAGCTGAACGAAGAACATATCGCCCTGTCCATCACCAACGGCGAATTCAAAATGCTCCTGCGGGAAAAGCAAACCATCCAGGGAACCGACGTCGTATTTCCCGAAATTACTGGGCGTGCCTTCATCTACGGCACCAGCCAATTGTTCGTGAACCCTGAAGATCCGTATCAGATGGGTATTAGCCTGTCAGATATGTGGGGCGAAGCCGCGCGCGGCTGCTAATTCAGTTACACGGCAAAGAGAGACTGCGTTATGACAAGTTTTAGGCCTAAGAACCGGGCTCAGCCGCAACCGGATATGCTCGCTCTTCGTCGCGACTTTCATCAACATCCTGAGCTGGGGTTTCAGGAGGAACACACAAAGGCGAAGATTGCCCAATATCTGCGCGCCCTTGGGCTTGAAGTACATGAAGGTGCAGGTGTGGTTGGCGTGTTGAAAGCGGGTAGCGGAAATCGCGCAATCGGTTTGCGCGCCGATATGGACGCGCTGCCAATCCACGAAGCCAGCCCACATGACTATGTCTCGCGGCACTCTGGGGTGATGCACGCTTGTGGTCACGATGGTCACATGGCTATGTTGCTGGGTGCGGCGGAGAAGCTGACGCTCAATCCCGAATTTGACGGCACCGTGGTTTTTATCTTTCAGCCAAATGAGGAACATGGGTTGGGAGCGTGCGCCATGATCGACGAGGGCGTGCTGGAGCGTTTCCCGATTGACGAGATTTATGCCATTCACAACCTGCCCGGCGCGCCGTTGGGTCAGGTTTCGACCCGGGTTGGTCAGATTTGCGCCAGCGAAAGCCTGTTTGAGATTGCTATTTACGGTCAGGGCGGACATGCTTCAATGCCACATGTCGGCGTGGATGCCATCACGGTGGGCGCTGAAATGGTCACGGCGCTGCAAATGATCGTCTCGCGCAAACTGACGCCCGCCGCCGGGGCCGTGGTCTCGGTTACGGAATTCCTCACCGATGGACAACGCAACGTGCTGCCTGGCAAAGCTGTTCTGAAAGGTGATGTTCGGGCGTGCCTGCCCGAGGATCGTATAAACATCGAACGCTTTATGCGCCAGATCGTCACTGGAATCGCCGCCGCACATGGTATCACAGTCGAGATGTCTTTTAAGGCTGAGTTCATCGAAACCATCAATGCGCCCGGCCCCACCGACGCGGTGGCCCGGGTAGGTCGTGCCCTGAATCTGGAGACCGTTCCCGACAGGACACCGATGAGTTTCTCAGAGGATTTTGCCCACTTCTGCGCAGCCGTTCCTGGGTGTTTCCTTCTCTTAGGGAATGGTGAAAACGGCGCTTATGGGCGCCCTTTGCATTCCTCCGATTATGACTTCAACGATGCCCTTTTGCCGATTGGGTCTGCCTTATGGGTAGAACTGGTCCGTGATCGTCTCCCAAGCCGAAAGATACACTGATGTCTGATTTACTCCCCCCCGCCAAAATTGCTCACATCGCAGCGACGATGCGCGATGGCGATGCTGCCTTTCACGTAATCTCTCCAGAGGATTTCGCCAATTCCCGCGCAGAGATCACTCAGTGGGAAGGCTATGCCCCAACGCCATTGGTCTCCTTTGCCTCCCTGGCAAAGGAAATTGGGGTCGGCGAAGTGCTCTACAAGGATGAAGGCTCTCGCTTTGGCCTTGGTAGCTTCAAGGCACTTGGCGGATCTTACGCAGCACAGCGCGTGTTGCAACGCCAGATATCTGAAAAACTGGGCCAGGAGGTCACGCTCGCCGATATCCGTAATGGCATCTACAAAGAGGAAGCGGCCCGGATTACCCTAGTTTCTGCCACCGATGGCAATCATGGCCGCTCGCTCGCATGGGGTTGCCAGCGCTTTGGTGCTCCTTGCCGGATTTATATCCACGCCGAAGTGAGCGAAGGGCGTGCCAAGGCCATGCGTGATCTCGGCGCGGAAGTCATTCGCATTCGTGGTGGTTATGATGAATCTGTTCTCCTGGCCAAGAAAGAAGCTGAGGAGAATGACTGGTTCGTGGTTTCTGATACCTCCTGGCTGGGCTACTCAGAGCCGCCACGCGACGTGATGGCGGGCTATGGCGTGATGACACAGGAAATTTTCGACGCTCTGGATCATGCGCCCAGTCACGTGTTCCTTCAGGGCGGCGTTGGCGGTTTGGCGGCGGGTGTCATCGCAGGCCTACGCCAGCACTGGGGCAAAGAAGGCCCCCGTGTTATTATCGTAGAGCCAGAGCTTGCGGCCTGCCTGTTTGAAAGCGGCCGCAACGGTGAGGTCACCAATTTTGCGATAGAGGAAGAAACCCTGATGGCCGGGCTTTCTTGCGGTGAACCCTCGGGCATGGCCTGGGAAATCCTTGCAGAGGAAGCGTCCGATTTCCTCACCATTCCTGAAGGCATTGTCGCACCGACCGTGCGCCTGCTGGCCCGCCCTTTAGAAGGCGACGCCACGATAGAAGCCGGAGAGAGCGCGGTCGCCGGACTTGCCGCCCTGATCGCTGTGCGTCAGGACGCCGAACTCTCGGACAAGCTAGGGCTTGATGCCCGGTCCCGTGTTTTGCTGATCGGATCGGAAGGGGTCACCGATCCGGCGATCTTTGAGCAAATCATGCAAGGAAAAGTCGCTGTGTAGTGCAGTCGCGCATGAAGAGGCCGGGCCAATGCAGCTAATCTACACAGGATCAAGATCATGAAAAAGCAACTTCCTTCCCATGCACAGGTTGTCATCATTGGCGGCGGTATTCACGGCTGTTCGGTCGCCTATCATCTGGCCAAGGAGGGTTGGACCGATGTTGCTCTGCTGGAACGCAAGCAACTGACCAGTGGCACCACATGGCATGCTGCCGGGTTGGTCGGGCAGCTTCAGGGCAGCCACGCCACTACGGCTTTTGCAAAATACGGCATCGAATTGCTGGAAGAGATCGAGGCGGAAACCGGTCAAAACCCAGGATACCGGCGGTCAGGTTCAATCTCGATCGCGACAACTGACGAACGCATGGCCGAATTGAAACGCAAGTCGGATTTTGCCTCGCTTTTTGGCATCGACGCCAACTATCTAAGTACGCCCGAGATTGAAGAACGCTGGCCGTTGATGAACCCTGATGGCGTGCTGGGCGGCATCTATATGCCCAGCGATGGGTCGGCCAACCCGATTGATCTGACCGCAGCGTTGGCCAAGGGCGCACGTCAGCGCGGTGCTACGATCATGGAGCACACCAAGGTGGAAGAAATTCTTGTCACCGAAGAGCGCGCCAGCGGTGTGCGCACGGATCGCGGCACGATCACGGCTGATTTTGTTGTCAATTGCGCGGGGATGTGGGCGCGGGATATTGGACAACAGAACGGCGTTGGCGTTCCACTGCACGCCTGCGAGCACTACTATCTTGTAACCGAAGCGATCAAGGACCTGCCCAGCGACCTGCCGGTGCTGCGCTCTTATTGCGATGGGACTTATTTTAAGGAAGACGCAGGCAAGCTACTGTTCGGTTTTGCCCATAACCACGCCAAACCCTGGGGCATGGAGGGTATCTCAGAAGCCTTCTGTTTTGACTCGCTGCCCTTTGTCGAAGACGATGTGATGGATGTTCTGGAACTGGCGATGAACAGGGTGCCTCTGTTGCAGGAAACAGGCATCCGCACCTTCTTCAATGGCCCGGAAAGCTACTCTTACGATGGGCGCTTTACGTTGGGCGAAGCGCCGGACGTCAAGAATTATTTTATCCTGGCTGGCGTGAACTCGACCGGTATTCAATCCGGTTCGGGCGCAGGACGTGCACTCGCACAATGGATCATGAGGGGTCATCCTCCAATTGATCTGAGTGAAATGGATCCCAGCCGCTGTGAAGAATTTCAGGCGCGCGATGCCTATCTGCAAAACCGCTGCCCCGAAACGCTGGTGCTGACCTATGCCATGCACTGGCCCAACCGTCAGCGTGAAACGGTTCGCAACCTGCGCAGGTCGCCATTCTATCATGCGATGAAGGCGCGCGGTGCATTCTTTACTGAAATCCAAGGCTGGGAACGTCCCGGCTGGTTTGCGCCCGAAGGTGTCGAGCCAAAGATCAAATACAGCTTTGGCCGCCAGAACTGGTTTGACTATGCGCAGGCAGAACAAAGGGCCGCCCGCGAAAATGTGGCGATGATCGACTACACCATGCTGGGCAAGTTGATGGTCGAAGGCCCGGATGCAGAGGCGTTCTTGCAGCGGGTCTGTACCAACAATATGGCAATGTCGGTGGGGCGTGTGGCCTATTCCCTGATGCTGAACGAACGCGGCGGTATAGAAAGTGATGTGACTATTGCGCGGCATGCCAAAAATGCCTTCATGGTGATGAGTTCGATCTCGCACACGCGCCGCGACTATCTTTACCTGCGCAACCATCTGCTGCCCGGAGAAGACGTGCGCCTACGAGATGTGACCTCGGGGTTTGGGGTACTTGCCATCATGGGTCCGAAAAGCCGAGACCTCTTGGCGGCAGTCTGCGACGTGGACGTCACGAACGCCGCGTTCCCGTTCAACAGCTTTCAGGAGCTCTACATCGGGCACGCCCGCGTAAAAGCACAGCGCTTGTCCTATTCCGGTGAATTGGGTTGGGAAATTTTTGTGACGCCGGACTTTGCCGAGCATGTTTTTGACGTTCTTTACGAGGCGGGGCAGGCATTCGGCTTGCGTTTGATTGGTGGCGAGGCCTTGAATGCGCTGCGGATCGAAAAAGGGTTTGTGCATTGGGGCCAAGACATGGCCTATACCGAAGCGCCGCATCAACTGGCGCTAGGGTTTGCCTGCAAACCAAACAAGCCTGTTTCCTTTATTGGGCGTGACGCCTATCTGGCGCGTAAAGAAGAGGGCAAAGGCCCTTTCCTGTGCTCGATCAAGCTGCGTGATCCCGACCCGATCCTGCATCACAATGAACCGGTCCTGCGTAACGGCGAGGTTGTTGGGTATGTGACTGCGGGGGCTTATGGATACACCACAGCTAGTGCAGTTGGCTTGTGTTTGGTGTCGCTGCCAGATGGTGAAGCAGATGTGGACACTCTCGAAACCGGTGAATTCGCCGTTGTGGTGGAAGGCGTAACTTTCAATGCCGATGTCAGTTTGGCACCCTTCTACGATCCCAAGAGTAAAAATATGCTTGGATAGTGAATGGGACGTTAAAAACAATGTACGGTTTCTGTCTAAAAGACTTTTACATCGTGATCGCCGCGCGTGAATAATGTGAATATGGCAAGGCAGTCGTGGTAGAAAGTTCATCAGCAATTGCAAATGATATTCTCGGAGCCACCCTTCCTACGGTGGACGATGCGGGTCACTTCGCGGCTTTCCAAAATTCAGAAGGATACTCAGCCGCGATCAGAGGTTGGCTAACTGTTCGATAGGTTCAAATTCGGCAAGCAATGCAACGGTGCTCGCCGAAAGCGGACATTCGAATAAACGCACCGAAATAGCGCTTTGTCCGCAAAGCTGACAGCTTAATTCCTAACAGTGGAGGTCCCCAATGTGGGGGAAAGTTGCCATCTGATTGTTTGTTGTAGTTATAATTTTGCCGGGCCGACACTATCAAATTGGGCTTAATGTGGCTGTTTGTAGTACCCAGGTTGAATGGCCGCTGACCAACGCAAAACACGGACAGGTTTTTTCTTGGCATGTGGGAAAGCCGCGAGCGTTTACTCAAGGCCCATACAGCTCGCATAATAACTTACTG
>ENA-UZWS01003323-UZWS01003323.1-metagenome-genome-assembly--contig:-Day-3-25m-contig-3323_pt1 | contig 22849 bp, 45 predicted proteins | sample MGYA00260343_ERZ794903 | MGnify/ENA metagenome assembly ERZ794903
CAACTGCTGTATCGCTTAGTGTCGTGAAAACGAATTTCACTTCAAACGGTATTTTATCAAGTGAGGATAACGCTGGAACATTCAACCTTTGTTCAACAATGAATCTGCCAGCGGATGATACTTTGATCGTTGTAGATAGGCCAATATATCTTCAGGAAACAGACATTCTGGAAGGTGGGGCAAATCCAGCAACCGCACATATTTTCATTAGCTACGAAGTTCTTGACGACGCATAGAAAGGTAAATCATGGCAAGACTACTCAAAGGTGAAGCAACAACAGTTCCGTCAACTGGATTAGCTGAGAACATGACAACGCTTGGTTACAACTACAATCAAGAGGCTGGAAAATCAACTCTGCTTTGCGGAGCAATCACGATTCCGAGTCTGACAGTCAATGGGAATCTGAACGTAACAACTCAGCTTAATGTGACGACGGATCTGGATATTGGCTCGGCTGGAACACTTAACATTATAGGATAAACATGGGTGATTTTAAGATCAATGAAAAAACAGTCTTTACGCAATCTGGATCTGCTGAACCAGCAATGGGAAGTACTGTTACTGGAATACCAGCGGAAGGAGTTACAGGAGTTCTGCCAGTTGCAGTAACAGGCGGATCGGGATTGAATGCTCTTGGGACAGTTACATCAGGAACTATAGTTGACAAATCTGTAACTGACATATCAAGATTTGGAGCAAGTTGTCGGATGTATTTGACTTCCTCAATCTCTGGACAATCAGCAACTACTGTATATCTTACTGGATATACTCAAGATTTTAATGATGACACAGCACTATTCACACAGGGTTCAACATCCACTAATGGGATCACAGTAGCAGTAGCAGGGTGGTATAGGTATGATCTTCACCACTACAAATCGAACATTCAATACAATAGTTATACAAGCGCAAAGTTGGCTAAAGATGCTAGCTCAAATTTTGATCAAACTTATTGCATAGATTGGAGGTTTCTAAGTTCCTACGGTTATACTAATCTGTCTCGATCTGGTACTATCTATCTTGCTACGGGTACTTACGGACATCACCATTACCACAGTGGAGGCACACTTAATATCACAGGTGCGACTACTGGTACTTCTCTCTGTTTAACATATTTACGAGCATAAAAATGTTAGAAAGAACAATATTTGAACAATTTGTTGGTCAGTCAGCAATAGCATTAGGTGCTACATCTACCTTTAAACATTCCGATTCAGAAGTTGTTGATTGGATGGATAATGAAAATCCTCCAACTGATGAAGCATTGAATGCAAAAATAGCAGAACTACAAGCAGAATACGATGCCCAAGAATATGCTCGTAATCGTCAGGCAGAGTATCCAGATTGGGGAACTCAGTTAAACAAAATATACGATGATGGCTTGACTAAATGGAAGACCGAAATGGTAGATCCTATCAAAGCGAAATATCCGAAACCTTAACAGGAAAGCAAAATGAGTACACTTAAATTAAACGGCAAATCATTAGCGAGTCAGACATCATCCGCTGAACCTGTGATTGCTTCAACTGTAACAGGTGGGGCTGGATTATCGGGGATGACATCACTAGGGACTGTGACGACAGGAACTTTAGGAAGTGGGGTTACGTTCCCTGCTGGTCATGTACTACAAGTTAAAGGGACAAATGCAAATGCTAGTTGGGGGGCAATAGGTCATTCTAGTGAATTTCACTTATCAGATATGGATGTATCTATTACAACAGTTGGGTTAAATAGTGATTTTTGGATATTGGGAAGATTTAACTCATTTAATGCTAATGGAGGGGCATTTGGAGTGGGTCTGGGATTTAAACATTATATCGGTTCAACTGAAACTACTATTATTTCACCACATCTACACGAGATGTATGCTGGTGGTACTACTGGTCATTACTTTATAGCACATCAACAGAATTTTCTTACCTCCTTAAATACGGCAATTGGAACAGTAATTGTTTTTAGAGCATATGGTAGGTTTAATAATGCAAATGGAAATCACTCTATTGACCAGACTGATAATCAAGGACAACAATTAACAGTCATGGAGATACAATCATGAATTGGAATAGCAAACAAATAGAATATTTAAGAAATACAGCAGTACGTTCATTAGTAGGAGATGATGGAGAATTTGAGATTAGTGGTGCAGATGTTCTAACTTTTTTGGAAGGGACAACTCCAGTTACAGAAGATCAAATTACTAATGAAATGACTCGTATCCAAGCAGAATACGATTCACAAGAGTATGCAAGAACCAGAGCAACAGAGTACCCTGCTCTAGCAGAACAACTCGACTTGCTTTTCCATGATATGACTGCCGGCAAAGGTACGAAGTCAGGCAACTGGTACAAGGCCGTGAACAAGGTCAAAACTGATAACCCTAAACCTTAAATAATATATGGCAGATTTAAAGTTAAATAATGTGGCTGGAATGTCAGAGTCAAGCGGAACGATAACGCTTGGTGGATCATCAACAACGAAACTAGCAGTAGCAACAGGGAAGGATTTAGAGACTTCGACTACTGGCAAGTTAAAGCAGAAGGGGGCGTTTTTACAAAGCTCTTTTCATCAATCATTAGTATTAGGATATTGAAAGGTTAATATGGCAAATCCAAGTGCATTTCCAGCATCATCTGCAGGAACAGAAATATTAAGAAGGTCTTATATTAATGACCACGATGGAACGACAGGAGCACACTTAATAAATGGTGTTGCAAATTATACCTACACAGTTTTGTCTATTGTATTTTGCGATGTCAATAGTTCTTCAGAGTTAATAAGTATGTGGATAGATTATGAAGGGACAGATTCAGGGGTTAATGGTGCTTACTTACTACACGATTTTGCTTTGGGTAATAAACAAACATTTGTTTGGAATGACAAGATATTCCTGTCCGAAACGGATGAGCTTTTAGTAAAAACAGACAGTGCTTCTGCAATAGACGTTTATTGCACTTACATTGAACAACGGTGGGCATAGGAGATAACATGAGTGGAATAATTAATCGGAGGTTTGTATGTCAGGAATAATTGGAAATCCGGGATCGAAGTCTGGTGTAATCGGAACTACTGAACTGGATTATGAGGAAGGCAGTTATAGTGGTTCGGGAACGAATCATTCATGGTCAGGAAACTATGTGAAAATTGGGACTCAGGTAACAGTTAGAGGTAAGAGCACTTGTACAGGTGGAGCAGGAGCCGTTACTCAGAATATTGTTACTCTCCCGTTTTCCACAGCATCAGGTATGAATTCTCAAGGAACCTGTTGGAGTTTTACTGTTGGGAGTAGTAATTTTATGATTGCTTATGTGGGATCAAGTAGTAGTACACTATCGTTTTACTCTTCTGATGGAGGAAGTGCTATCGTCAAGGATGCAAGTACGAGAATAATAGAATGGGCAATGACTTATATAACTAGCTAATTCAAAGAAAATAAAATGGCAAACACACTAGACAAAATAGAAGTAGTTACAGACTACAAACATCTCCAGATTCGTGAGATTACTGACTCAGGTGGATACCATCGCAGAGTTCTTAGTTGTGACAAGACTCTTGCAGAAGACGAACATCAAGAAGTGAAAGACAAAGCAGAAGAAGTCTGGACAGATGAAGTGAAAGAAGCATGGGCAACATTCCAAGCAGAACAAGAAGCACTTCTGAATCCTGAATAACGCTCATATGGAAATGAAAGCAAAAATCGTTTTGTTATTAGCCTTGGGGTTAATAGCCACCCTTCTTTGCATAGTTGGGATGGAAAGCTATATTGCATTAGCAGAAGGGAAAGAGGTTAGTGAATCAACTCACGGTCTTTTACAATCTGCTCTGACAGGCACAATCGGAATAGTAGCTGGTTTTATTTCTGGCAAGGGCGAGACAGGTGAGTGAAGGTAAACAAGTCACTACTTGGAGGAGCAGGAAGTGCGCTGGAAAACAGGAAACTTCTTAACTTTTGGGCAAGATTCACGATTTCAATTGCCAACGCATTTACGTTCTTGGTTCTACTCTATTTATTGTTCTATGCGGATGTCAAAGAAACGAGCAGAGATTTGGTTAATATCCTTATGGGAGCATACGTTGCTGTTCTTGCGAAGTCTACTGACTACTGGTTCCGTGAAAAGAAAGATCATGAACATGAAGAAGAAATGGAATCAAGCAAGGCAAAATATAAATTAAAAAAAGGCAAGAATTAGGATGATCTATTTACTAGAGAAATTCAAAAATATATTTAAGCCATCTAAAGAAGAAAAAGAGTTGGTGGATAAATATAATGAAAAGGTCAAGAAAGCCTTAACCGTCGAAGATAGCGGTAAAGCTAAAAAGAAAATTAGAACCCTCAGCTCTAACTTCTAATGGCTAATGGAAATGGAAATGGGAATAACGCAATGCAAGCGATGGCAGAGCATACACTTGTCAAGACTTTTACGCCTCTTGTTGTTGCTGGATTGATGGGAATTGTTGGCTGGTTATTTGCGACAGTTATGGATGTTGAGAAAATAGCTCGTGATAACAAAATACACATTAATCATCTTCACATGGCAGAGGAAAACTTTGAAGGACAAATGAAGGACGTACAGTCAACATTAACTGATTTGCGAATTAATGTCGGCCGGAGAGATCCGAGGGACAGATTTAAAAATCATTAAATTAAGGGGTGTTAAATGACTAAGGAAGAACAGGATCATTTGGATCGTTTAAGAAAATTGCATGAACAATATAAGAAAAGGAGATAGGAATGCCGATAATAATTGCTTCAGTTGTAAAGACTATGGCGTTGTCTTTTTTAGGCAATAGTAAAGTAATCGAAAAAACGATATTACTTCTGTTACGCACTTTAGCTAACAAGAGTGATTCTAAGGTCGACGATCAATTATGCGACCTTTTAGAGCAATCGTTGAAATCGTCTAAATAAAGACGAATAAATTTTACCCATGTGGGTTGGTACACGAAGACAATTTCATGGGTTGGTTATAGGAGGAATAGCTATGATGATAACTAAGAATTTTTCAGTAAAAGAAATGGAATGCCATTGCGGTTGCGGAGAAAGTGAAATGGATCCTGAGTTTATGCGAATGCTTCAGGAATTAAGAGATGAAGCTGGATTTGCATTTCGCCTGTCAAGTTCAAGAAGATGTGTAACGCATAATGCTAAAGTTTCGTCGCATTCTAAAAAAGCAGGAATACATACTTTTGGAAAAGCTGTTGACATCTTGACAGGTCATATAGATACTAGTCGTGTTCTAAAACTAATCAAACAAGCACAAGATATCGGTTTCACAGGTCTTGGACTTAACTTGAGAGGTAAAAGAGAGGGTCGTTTTATTCATATCGACAACCGAGGAACAGACTTCTCAGTTCCTGCTGTCTGGACATACTGATTGGACATTGATTGGAGATTAAAAGCACTAGTGCCTCTAATCACTTGCAAATGCTTGAGAACCTTCAGTTTGCGGTACTGAGGGTCATAGGTTCGAATCCTATCGGGTGCGCCACCAATAGCAATGGATTACATGGTTTTCCTAGCCTGAAATGAGCCTCAAAATGATTGGACATTAATAGACATTTGAAAGAATTTGAAGTTTCATTGGACATTAATTGGACATTTTAGGGGATGTTATAGTACCTCCATCATGCGGTTCGTGTGTTATACAGCGATTTAAAGGCTCACATTTTGACCATTTTCAAAGAATTCTCAATAAACCTTACTATAACCCATATTCCTCTATCATATTTTCCACAGCAACATCTAATGAAGATCGGCTTAGATGAGAATATCTGGCTACCATCTTTGTTGAGGAATGACCAAGCAATTCCATTAGTTTAGTTTCTGAGGTTCCTTTCATTGCATGATAAGATGCAAAGGTATGTCTCATTGTATGCCAATTAAAATTTTTAAGTCCTAATTCTGCCTCCCCTTTCTCATTTATTAAGACAGTATTGTTGACTGCTTTATAAAACTGCTTCCGAAAGTCGAAATAATTGTTTGGATTCTTAATGCTTGGGAATAGCTGAAGTGTATCTAATCTTCTTACACGATTCTTTAAAAGAGTAAGAGCCTCACCTTTTAATGGTAATGTACGCATCTTCCCATTTTTCGTTTTAGCGAAAGTAATCTGCTCAGTAGATAAATCAATCCAGCCTTTCGTTGCAGTATCGGAATCGGGAGTTGTTTTAGGTTTCCAGATTACATCCCATATTTCCATTTTCCTACCTCCTGTTGCTAATGATAATATCACGGCAAGATATAAGTCCTCACTGATGGCTCGACAGGCGTCTCTAAAGGGTGCTAATTCTTCTGTGAGTAGATAACGTGTCCTCCCCTTTGGTTCTTCCAACTGCTCGACTTTTGGGACTTTTATATATCCGTCTATTTCCCATTTTTCCAGACAGCAAAATAAAACTGATTTAAGACAGGCGACATATCTGTTTATAGTTGAATTACTCTTTCCTTCATCCTCAAGTTCTTCCATATATTCGACAATCACTGAAGTAGTTATTTCAGAGAGAGTTAGTTTACCTATCTTAGTATTCCACCAGCGGAGATAGCATTTAATATTCTGGTAATGACCGCTGGATTTCTTGGAGGCAATCCGCTTAATATATCGCTCCTGAATGTCTGAGAATTTCTTAATCTCTGATTCAGTCTTTTTGACAATCGGTTGACGATCTCGTTTTAACTGAATCTCTGTTTTCTTCAGATTGTATAGTTCATTCTGATAAACGGCTTTATCAATAGTTGATCTTTCCTTTAGCTCACCCTTCTTATTCTTCTTAAATTTATAGTCATCTAGTGTGCATAGTTGAATACGAGGCGGTTTTTCTTTCCCTGCTTCCCTCAGTTCGTGGAATATTCCATACATCCAGATATGTCCTGTTGGTTGTGTTCTAAATGTAAATTTTTTCCGTTTTTTAGGCATATTTCCTCTAAAAACTAATAAAATATAAGAAAAAGTGAATAAAATATAAAAAAAGTTAATAAAATAGTGTACTTTTTTATATTTTTATATTATAATAAATATAAGTAATAAGTAAACAAGTTAATTTTTTAACCTAAACGGAGAAGAAGATGAGAGATCAAATAACAGGAAAGAAATTAGAAGTTAAAAGTTCAGAAAAGATCATGAAAGAAATGGAGTCAGGAAGTAATTTTGAAGGCTGGGGAGATGAAGACTTAGGTGGCGAACCTAAAGGACGAAAATATCAGTGTTGGATGAGAAATTGGGAAACTATGGAATATGTTGCGATTTATGTAACTGCTCGTTCAACAGTAGAAGTGTCAGAGGTTGTAAATAAGCACTTCAGATCAACACATCAGCTAAAGTCAATAATAAGTGAAGATGAAGGATTTATTCCTGAGGTAGCTGGTCTGGAAGTTTAATTTAATCTTGGAGGGCTCCTGCGGGAGCCACTCGAGATGCAATTAAGCATCATTAGTAAACCTAAGCGGAGATGAAGATGAAAAATAAAACAGAGAAAACGGCAACACAGATAATGGAATTAACGAAATGGAACGGACTCGTTAATTGGCAATTATATGAAAAGAAGATGGATTGGGTTGAAGACGCCTTATCTCATACAATTGATATGGAACTGGTAAGGCTAAAAAATATAATCCCAACAAGTTATAAAGCGTTATTAGACTTTGATCCAAATGACTCTTTGGTTTTATATGACATGATGATTAAGGAATTCAAATATCTTACCGAAAACGGATTCGCAAATCATTATTGGGATAAAAGAATTAATGACTTCAGACAAAGAATAAGTGCTTTATTTAACATAGCAGTTCTATATAGAAATACGGCAGAAAACGAATGTTTCAAGAGGATTAGTGGGAAGAAAGGTTCTTCAGATAATATGATTTATAAGAAACTGGATAGGGAAGCAGGAAGAATTTATTCAGCGTTAAACTAAACAATTAAGCCCTCGCAAGAGGGCAAACCTAAACGGAGAAAGAAAATGGGAAATCACGCAAGATACTCAATTATTCAAAATTATTTATTGGAAGTAGAGAGAAAAGTCTGGAACGAGGCGCAGGAAGCATTGAAAGATAATAACCATGTCTCGTATGAACACGCTGAAGATAGAATACATTATTTAACTCATCTGCGAAACAATTTGAAAAGAGAAAGTTTAATTTAATCTCGGGTGGCTCACTGAAAGGAGAGTCACCTAAGATGCAATTAAGCATCATTAGTAAACCTAAACGGAGAAGTAAGATGAGTACATTAATAGCACAGCAGATGGTAGATATGAAAGAGTTGAAAAATATATCTACTCCAGAAAGCACAGGCATTTGGCATCCTGTTCCACATCACACAATGGTTCAATCAGTTCTGGATCAATTAGAAGAATCAGAATTTGAATTAGCATCAGAACCAGAAATTGGATTAAGTCATGAAGGAGCAAGGTGCTTTTTCTTAATGAATCTTAAATCCCAACATTCAGACTTTTGCTTATCAATCGGAGGTCGTAATGCTCATGATAAGAAATTCGCCATGGCGCTGTTTGGTGGAGCTTCAATTTTTATTTGTTCTAACCTTCAAGCGTTTGGACAATACGGAATGAAAACGAAGCACACAACGAACGTGCTTGATCGTCTTCCTAATCTTATTTCAAAAGGATTAAAAGAAATTGAGATTGATGGAAAAGTAAACGATCAGAGAATCCAACATTTCAAAGATTTCGAAATAAAGGATGATTCTCGGATTCACGATTACCTTATCAAGAGCATGGATCAGAAAGTTATTACAACTTGCTTGATTCCTAAAGTTCTTGAGGATTGGAGGAAACCAAGACATGAGGAATTCTCACCAAGAACAATGTGGAGTTTTAATAATTGCTTCACAGAAGTTTTTAAGGAATACAAGAATCCAGAGCAAATGGAATCACGTTCAATCAACCTGACTAAAGTTATGGATGAGTGGACATTATTTGATAAGACGAAAGTCAGATCAAGTTTAGTTCCAGAGGAAGATATTGTTTATCATTCTGATGGATATGCTGACAATCATAATAGGAGAAGCCAAGTTAAACAGGATCATCCTGAAACAGAAACAATTAAGGTTTCAACTAAACCAGCAGTTCAACCAGCGGTTGTATATGAAGCAACTGAGGATGAGGAAGTAACTGACGATGAACTTCAGGAAATATTCGCAGAAGCCAAAAAGGAAGATGCGAAACCAAAGAAAGAAGAAACTAAGAAACCTAAAGCAAAGAAAGGAAAACAAGGTAAAGGTTTAGATGCGATCCTAACTAATTTGGCAGAAGAAAGGAAAGCCAAAAAGAATCCAACCCTTTTAAGAAAAAGGAAGTAACTGGTTGGACAAATCTAATTAGCCCTCTTCGGAGGGCTTAACCTAAACGGAGAAGGTANNGGTTTGAAGACGAGTCGAGTTTTACTGATGATGATGCCATAGAGTTTGAACTATGGTGTGGAATTAGTGATAAGCGAGGGTCTATTAGACTACAGAAACTAAAAGAATCTGATCAAACTGAAATAATCATCTATTCTGACTCAGGCTATGAAATTTTAATTGGCATGGCAGATGCGGAGGCAGGATGATTGAAGAAGATTATCTAGAAGAAGAAGCAAAGAAGAAAGAAGAAGATGATGAATTTTATCATCGTCAACTTGAGGAAAAGGAACAAGAGGCGAGGATAAAACGGATGAGACATGAAGCACTTTTACGTTCAAGAAATATCGAAGTAACAAATACAGGAGTAGATGTATTAGCCGATATTTTAAATATTCCAATAACTAAGGAGGAAGTATGATACTTAATAAAATAATACGCCACGTAGAAATAGAGCTTATGAGGAATGAAGATCACCTCAAGTCAAAACACGTCCTTTCTTCACAGAAAGAGTGGGTACGAGGAAACATTTATGCTTTAAAGGATGTATTAGAAACTTACAATATTTATAAGAAAGAAATGGAGGAAGTATGAGTGAATCTTTCACCGAAAAGAAATGCCCTAAATGCGAGAGGAAATTAATGGACATCTATAAATTATATTTAAAAAAATATCGAAGTCTAAGACCAGTACCAACTAGTGCCATAGATAAAGATGGCAATAATGTTTGCTTAAATTGTTCACCGGATAATATATTGTTCAATCTTGATTATGATTGGGATAGTGAGGAAAATCCATCTGAACATTTAAGCTAATTAACTAGAACACTCGCCTCTAAGCATTCCTTCAGGTGTTCGACTTCAGACTCTAGTTCTTGAATCCTCAAATTATTAGAACCAGAACCATGTTGAACGCCTGAAACTTTACCCTCAAGTACCTCAACTTTCTTTAATAAAATATCAATCATCTCTTGCTGTTTTATCTGTAATTCAGCAAGAACTTCATTTGCCATTATTGCCATGTAATAGAACTCTAAGAAAGTTCGTCGATCTGTTCTTTTTGATATTCTATTATAGCATCTTTTTTAATAATTTCGGTTCTTAATCTTTCGTTCTCATCCTGCAAATCTGCATCAAAACCTGAATCACCTCGACCAGTAAATAGCCAGTTCAAGTTAGCTTTATTCTTAAGTGCAATGTGAATGAGTTTGTCATAAGGAAGTGATCCTCTTGGTTTGAACTGAGTGAGTCCTTCCTTACTGATGCCGATTAGTTTTGCAAATTCTGAATTAAATCGTATACCGAAAAAATCACGGTAACGACCGATAATAGCATCCCAGTCTTCACCGGATAACTTGATCTTCTTTCCAGAGTTGTCTTCTTGTTTAAAATCTGTAGAGCCTTCCATCTGTGCCTCCGTTTAGATTTAAAATATTACTTATGATTAAAAGGGGTCTAATGAAAGCAAACCACCAGACCCATACATTGACAATACTTGTTGCTAATTTTTTATACCCACATTGCTGGGGCGGTGGATGTTTGTGTGTATAAGGTTTTCCGTGGGATGAATAATTTATATTGTTCATAGCAATATCTCCAGTAAAGTTAATAAAAAGTTTGCTAATTGATTAATTATATTATCTACTGATAAGAAAAGATTAACTAAGATTTCAGTAGATAGGGTCATCATTAGCCTTTCAAAGTAGTTTGTCAACTATTTAATTAAATAAATATGACTAATGAATTAATAGTTAATGTAAATCCGATGGGGAAACCGAGGATGAGCCGAGCTGATCGCTGGAAGAAAAGACCTTGTGTTCTCCGCTATTTTGCTTATTCAAATATTATTAAAGAAGTGATGGCGCTTCAGAAATTTCAGCCAGCAAATGAATTAATCATGACATTTTATGTGATGATGCCAAAGTCTTGGAGCAAGAAAAAAAAAGCAGAACTGGTTGGAACGCCGATGCAGTCAAAAGCTGATATAGACAATATCGTCAAAGGAGTGCTGGATTCAATGCTAAAGAAAGATGAAACTGTCTGGAAAATATGTGCATCAAAAAGGTGGGCATTTACAGGACAGATTATTGTTAAAAATTGGGAGAAGGATATTTCGATTAAATGAAACTCTGGATAGCTCGACTTTCTCGATCAGTTTTCGTCACTGATAAGAGTGAAACCGATAAGCGTTTGAACGGCGGGAGAAATTTGTTCAACTGTTAGTACGCGTAGCAGATCGTCATTGAAGATGATGCGTTAAGGTGTCCAGAGTTTCTCATCACACATGGACGTGGAATGCAATTCAAATTAATTACTCTCAACTGCCATTTCTGTGAAAAAGAATTTATTGGCAGAACTTATCAGAAATACTGTTCAACTAAATGTTCTGACGCTAATTATTATATAAGAATGAAAGAACGTCGTAAGAAATTTCGGCGTGAGGTTAAATGCGATAATTGCGGTAAGATATTTTTAACTAAAAGATTGAATGCTAAACGATGCTCTGCAAGTTGTGCTGAAGCATATCGGCGAGAATATTCATTAGAGCGACATCGTAAGTTCAAAGAAAATAGGAAACAACTTACTCTTACCTGTGTAGTTTGTGAGAAAGAATTTCAAAATCATTTCTTTAAAAAGACTTGCTCAAAAGAATGTGCAACAGAAAATCAGAAATATTTCTATCGAAAGAAAGAACTAGATCGTCAAAAAGTCGAGGGCAAATTTTTCAATGAATATGTGCAAAGGATTTGGCCTCTCACTACTAATTCCTCTATTCCTGTCAGCGAATTTAGCTGGCCTCCTACCCGAGAAGAACTCTCAAAAGCAACAGCAGAATTCGTAAAAGCTGGCGGTGAAATACGTCATCTTAAAGATAATGTCGAAACAGATCTGCTTGCAGATAATCGCTGGATTAAGATAGAAAACCTTAAAGAAGATGCAGAAAACGAACTGCTGGGTCGTATTAAAGTCTTATAAATAAAGATAATAAAATATCACCATTTATGGGTATAATATTAACTTTATTGTTTTTTATTGTTTTTTTATTGTTTTTTATTAATTTTTATATTATAATAAATAATATTATATTAACCATTCATAAAGGAGAATTTATGAAATCAATACTCTTAAAAGTATCTGATGAATTGTATTCAGATATTAAAAACAAGAGCGAACGGACGGAAAGAACAGTATCTCAGTATATCAGAGATATCATTGTTACTTCCGATCATCCTTTCGTGACTGTTGCAAATCTAGAGCGAGATCCATCATGTTTGAATCCGAGCTAGAAAAAGCAATACTCGCTTTAACAGTTGAGGTGAAGGAATTGAAAGAAATTCTGAAACCGGAGTTGTCAGAGACTTCCACTCTTAAACGTATGGAAGAAAGCAATACTCAAGTCTGGTTGGAGTCGTTAAAATTTGCGGAGAAGTTCGATGCCTGAATTTGACGATCACACGAGACGACAACAGAGAGATGATGCTATCTACTCTGTAAACTGGCTTCCTGACAGACAAGCACGTTCTGCTGAAATTGATGAAGAAATGTTTCAGCTTGAATTGGATTTTCTGTCTGGGAAGAAACAGCATCCTCAAGAATGCAGAGGTTGCAAAAAGAAAGAACCCTCAGATTGTCATTATTGTGAAAAAAGGACGTTCACGATTCTGTGGGACACAATCCCTAAAGGAGAAGTTCATGGAAGAAATGCAAATACAGCAGTTAATGCTGGCAGGGAAGAAAAGAAGGAATGCGAACGCACAAGCAAAGAGGCGTCGCAAGGATATGGCAGAGAGCCTCAAGTTTCACTCTGTTAATATTCTCAAGGATCTTTTCAGCAATTCAGCTGATAAGAAAAAGGTGCCTGAGTCAAAGAGACAACAGACACCCTTAACCTAAACGGTAAGATAATTATGAGTAACAATATTAATTCAGTCAAGCCTAAAATAACTGAATCTCAGGATTCAAGTTTCAATAAGGCTTGGACTGAGGCAGAACAAATATTCTTTGTTGCTGAAGCGGAAGCGCATAGGATGGGAGTTACGCCACCAAAACCCGAAGAAGTAGTCGGTCATTTATTTCAACTTAGAGAGTCATTAGGGAAGGAAACAGATATTTTCTTTGATTCTCTTGGACATGAATTAGCTAAACTTAAAAAAGAGGAGACTTTATGTTAGACGAAGCAACTCACAATGAAGCAGGAGAATTGAATTTCCTGCCAGAAGGTTATGCCCCACCATCATCAACAGGAGGCTGGTTGAACTCGTCTTCAATTAGTGCTGGTGAAACTCATAAAATTAGAATTATGGGATCATTTGGTAATCCAAATCAAGGGATATTATGTTGGTTAGGTTGGAATGAAGGCCAAGATGAATCTGGGAAGACAAAAAGACAACCTAAACGTATGCCTTATACAACCGAAGGATACGACACTATTCATGGTTATGATGAGAATAATAAGCCAAAGCATGAATGGTTAATTCAGGTGTATCATTATAATGATGGAGCAATGGTTTGGAGTATTCCTCAGAGAACAATTCAGGAAGCATTGAGGGTTTACACTCTTGATCCAGATTGGGGTAATCCAATGTTTTACGATTTAAAGATAAGTCGTGAAGGTTCTGGTCTAGATACGAAATGGAGCCTAATTACTGGTTCAAGCAAGTCGGAACCAACTGAGGAAATGAAAAATATTATGACTGAAGCAAAGATTGATGTTTCTCAGGTGTTTGCGAAAAAAGGATTTGGCGATAATCCATTTGGAGCATTAGGTGAATCTAAAGACGATTTACCGTTTTGATATTAATGCTTCCCTGTAAATCGTGCGGAGGCTCGGGCGAAGTATTTGTTAGTTGTTCTGAAGATGAATTTGATTTAAGAGGGCAATGTAACGAATGCTTTGGCTCAGGCTTCCTGCATGAATCTGCTGATCCAGACAACGAAAGGAGACGAACTGATGAAGAATAATATTGAGTATTATCGCCATTCAACTCAATCAGATTCGCATCCTAAATTTAAAATGTTAAGAAACGAGTATGGTTGGGCTGGTGAAGGGAAATTTTGGGCATTGAATAACAGAATAGCTCAAGCTGAAGATTGCTTATTAGATATTTCTAAGAAATATAACAAAGCATCATTAGCAAATGATCTTGAGTTTAAGGTTGATGAACTAGATCAGTTTATTGAATTCTTGATAAATGATTGTGAGCTCGTCTTTATGACTAAAGAAGGTTTTTTAACGACGAAGACCATCCAAGAAAACTTCTTAAATGTTCAGGATAACCGAAAAAGAAATAAGGCATTTTATGAAAAAAGTCTGCTTAAAGATAAAGTAAATAAACTTAAACAGACTGAAAGTGATATTCAGGAAACTGAAACAGATATTCAGTTAACTGAAAAGACACAAAGTAAAGTAAAGGAAAGTAAAGTAAAGGAAAGTAAAGTAAATCAAGAAGCAATTAATTTCATAATTGCTGACCTAAATCAAAGACTAGGTACAAAATACTCTGCTTATGGAAAGAAAACTCAGGAAATAATTATGGCTAGAATGAATGAAGGCCACTCAAGGAATGATTTCATTGTTGTTAATCAGAAGAAGTGTGACGAATGGATTAATGATTCTGAGTTTTGTAAGTTTTTAAGACCTGAAACTTTATATTCTCGGAAGTTTGAAGCTTATCTTAATCAACTTACAGCGGTAGCACCGAAACCTGTTGACAAAGTATCGTCAGCATTTGATGAACTTGAACAGAGAACAATTCATGGTACAGAAGGACGAATTACTAGCGATATTGAAAAGACTTTCAGCGATATATCCGAATCAACCGATCTCGCCAGAATTAATTGAAGACTGGATAATTGCATTTGATGATATGAATTTTACTCAAATGTCGTTTGGATTAACAAGATGCCTGAAAGAACACTCAACTGGCTTTTTCCCCGATCCTGCGACATTTAGAAAATATTGTCAGAGAAACGGAAAAATGGAAGAAGTTAAACAGATTGAAAAAGCGATAAATCCAGTGCCGATGCCTCCGGCATTTCGTGAGCTTTTATCTCAGTATACTAACAAAATAAGCGTAAATTGAATTTTTTAGTTGACAGCAGATAATATTTCATTCATAAATGGTAATATATCTATATATTTCTTATCTGATTGAGAATAATATTTGCTGATACATGAATTAATTATCGGAACAATTCAAGGCGAAGGCTCAAACACTGGCTTAGCTGTAGATTTTGTTCGTTTGCATGGATGCAATGTAGGATGCTGGTTCTGTGATACTGGTTATTCTAAAGAAAAAAAGCATGGAGCATATATCCCTTCCCAAGATCTTACATTCGAAGAAATTTCATCCCAATTACAAAGTATCAATATCGTTATTTCTGGAGGTGAACCGATGCTTTGTTCGGAGTTACCAGAATTTTGCGAATATTTAATTAAGAGAGGCAGAAGAATATTTGTAGAAACATCTGGAACAGCATGGAAAGAATTACCACCAGAAGTTTGGGTTACATTATCACCGAAAGATAATGTTTCTAAATTAAAGACAAAGCAAATCGCATGGGATAATGCAGATGAAATCAAGTTTATAGTAGACTGCGATAATCCGCACAAGGATTTGACTGAGTATTATATTGAAAAAATAAACAGCAATCCAATTCCACTTGTTTATTTTCAGCCCGAAGAAAGTTCTTTTAAGGAAAAGAATATTACAAAGATTTTAGACTTATTGCAACGAATACCAGATGCAAAGTTATCTCTCCAGACTCATAAAATACTAAACATAGCATGATTGAATGTACTAGACGCTTAAAATTTGATGCTGGACACAGAGTTCACTTGCATGAATCTAAATGCAGGAATGCTCATGGTCATCAGTATGTTGTTTTTATTCACGCAACAGCAGAATATTTAGACAAATTAGGAAGAATAATTGATTTTTCTGTATTGAAAGAAAAGTTCAATGGCTGGATTGATGAGAATTGGGATCATGGTTTTATCTATTATGAGGAAGATAAAGAAATGGAAGAAGCATTAAACATGATTGAAGGGCAGAAGAAATTTGCTTTACCTTACAATCCAACTGCTGAAAATCTCGCAAAATATCTCCATTCTGTTGTTGCTGTAGATGCAATGAAAGATACAGGAATAACAATTAGCAAGATTGTAGTCTGGGAAACTGAAAACGCATTCGCAACAGCATCATGATATTAGAACGAAACAAAGAAGATATTACACGTTCAATTTATAAAATGATTGAATATATTGGCGACGATCCTGCTCGGGAAGGAGTAGAAGAAACACCTAAAAGAGTTGTCAAATCTTGGGATACTATATTTGGTGGTTATAAGAAAAAACCAGAAGATATTTTAAAGACTCAGTTTGAAGCAGATTATGACGAAATGGTTGTACTTAAAGATATTGAATTCTATTCTACTTGCGAACATCATATGTTGCCATTCTTTGGTAAGGCTCATATTGCTTATTTACCGGAAGGAAAAGTAGTTGGAATATCGAAATTAGCACGACTTGTTGAATTATATGCAAGGCGATTACAAATTCAAGAAAGATTAACTACACAGATTTCTGAAGCAATTATGCAAAATCTAAAGCCTTTGGGATGCGGAGTAGTGGTAGAAGCAAAGCACTTTTGCATGGTATGCAGGGGTGTTGAGAAACAGAATAGTGTAATGACTACTTCATCTCTACAAGGAAGATTTAGAGATAAAGCAGTACGGCAAGAATTTTTTAAATTAATAAACCATGGATGAAAAAGCATTAGTTATATTCTCAGGTGGTCAGGACTCAACCACTTGTTTAGCAGTAGCAAAAGCACATTACAAAGAAGTTCATGCAATTACTTTCGATTACGGTCAAAGGCATGAAGTAGAAATAACTTGTTCTGAAAAGATTGTCAAAGTAATGGATATTGCTTCGCATGAAGTAATTAAATTAGGCAAAATCCTTAAAGGTACTTCTCCGCTGATTTCTGATAATAAATTAGGAAAATATGATTCGCCTGAAGAACTACCAACAGGGGTTGAGCCTACTTTCGTTGCAGGTCGTAATATACTTTTCTTAACGATTGCTTCAAATAGAGCTCACGTTCTAGGGATAACAGATATTTTCACAGGAGTATGTCAGGAAGATTTTGCTGGATATTGGGATTGTCGGCAGGACTTTATTGACGAAATGCAGAAAGCAATTTCTCAAGGGATTCATGGGAATAATGATGAATTTACGATTCATACTCCGTTGATGGATTTGACTAAAGCAGAAAGCGTAGAACTTGCGGATAGATATTTAAAAGATAATTTTAAAGCAATCATGGGGATGACTCATACTTGTTATGATGGTACTTTCGGAGGTTGCGGTAAATGTCATGCTTGCGTACTTAGAGATAGAGGATTTGAAGAAGCAGGAATAGATGATCCGCTTTGGCAGATTAGAAAAAGGTAATGAATTTATACTTAGTTCCATGGTTGAGTATTGATATCCAATACAGAGCATTAAGTGAAAGAAATAGAAAAATTATACTTCTTTCATTCGCACATCAAAAAGAGTTTGAGTATGTTATGGACTTTTATTTTGCAGGAAATCCGAACCCAATCGGTAGAGAGAATATTTTTAATACAGAAAATCAATTATCAACATATGCAGATGGAAAAGCGGATAGAGAAATAATAAGGACAGGAGGTAATAAATTAATAATTGACTCAGGAGCTTTCACAGCATTTAGCTCAGGGAAAGTCATTCGGGTACAAGATTACTCAGATTTTATCAGCAAGTTTAAAGATAAATTTCAAAAGCAAATTAAACATTTGTATTTTGTAAATCTTGATGTAATAGGAGATGCAAAAGACAGCAATAAAAATTTGCAATACTTAGAAAGTCAAGGTCATTCAGTATTGCCTGTCCTTACATATCAAGCACCTTTAGATGATCTGGTAAGGTATTTAGATAAGTATGATTATATTTTATTTGGGGGATTAGTCGGAAGAAAAAACGCACCATTGAGAGCATGGTTAGACGTATGTTTTTCAAAAGTTATGGAAAAGTTTAAAGCAACAGGGAAGATGCCAAAAATCCATTTATTAGGAGTAACAAAAGAATGGGCATTAAGTCGATATCCTATCTATTCATCCGATTCAAGTTCTTGGTTACAGGCTGTTAAATATGGGAATGCGAAACATGCAGGTATTAACAAATTGAAAAAATATAGTTTAGGCGAAAAAGAATATAGTGCATCACTGTACTCTTTGAAAAAATCAATAGATTATTATGTGAAATTGGAAGCAGATATCACTAACTTATGGACTTCAAGAGGAATAACATTTGATGAATAATATAAATATTGATATTAAAACAATACCGATTGAGGATGTTTATCCTAATCCGTGGAACCCTAATATTCAAACCACAAGAGTTGAGGAAGCAACTACAGAATCAATAGCAACTTTTGGAATGCTCGACCCATTAACAGTTCGGCCACATCCTGAAGAAGTAGGAAAGTACCAGATTATAGATGGAGCGCACCGTCAAGCTTCATGTCTAAAGCTGGATTATAAAGAAATACCAGTAAATATAGTTCATGGATTATCTGATGGAGAAGCAAAGAAACTAACGATAATTGCAAATGAAACCAGAGGTTATGCGGAAAAAATTCCTCTTGCTCAATTGTTAGCAGAATTAAAACCTGAATTTGATACAGACTTAATTACTGGATTACCCTACTATCCTGACGAATTAGAAGACATGATTAATCTCGCTGGTGTTGATTGGGAAGACTTTAATACTGATTACACACCAGAAGATTTAACAGAAACTTCAACAGAGTTTTCAATTATTCATCCACAAGAAGGAGCAGAGACATTAGAAACGTCTTTAAAAACCTTACTTGAAAAATATCCTGATGCAGAACTAAAGAGGAATTAAATGGCAGGAAGAAAAACAATATTAACAAAAGAACTGATCCGAAAATTTGAACAGCTATTATCTGCAGGAAATTATGTTGTAACCACTTGCGGAACTTTAGGTATTTCCCAGTCTGCTTATTATGAATGGCTTAAGAAAGGTGAGACTGCAAATGATGGGTTATATGCGGAATTTGAAAAAGCAGTAAAAAAGGCAGAACACATCGCTGAAGCGAAGTGGCTATTTGATATCTCACAGGATGAAGCATGGCAGTCTAAAGCATGGTTGATGGAAAGGCGTTATCCTGAAAGATGGGGTAAAAAAGACAATCTAGCATTGAGTCATTCCGGTAATGTTGAAGTGTCTTTTGTTCCTGTTGAAACCTTGACAAATGAAGAATGGGAAAAGAGAGAATCCGAATAGCACCGCAAACTGGCCCTCAAGCGGATTTCTTAGCTTGTCCTGCTGATGAAGTATTCTATGGAGGTGCAAGAGGTGGCGGTAAGAGTCATGGAGTCTTATTAGACTTTGCAAAACACGCAATGGAGTTTGGTGAAAATGTTAATGGAATTCTGTTTAGACGTTCTTATCCTGAGTTGGAAGATTTACAAGGAAAGGCTGAAAGGATATTTCCATACCTAAATGCAACTTGGAGAGCTCAAGCAAGAAAGTGGTTGTTTCCGTCAGGTGCAAATTTAAAGATGAGATATTTAAGTAATGAAGATTCAGCGAATCATTACATAGGACACGAATACACATGGATGGGTTTCGATCAATTAGACCTCTGGCCGAAGCAAGCGACAGTTGACAAACTGAAAGCTAATTTAAGAAATCCGCATGGTATTCCGTCAAGGATGGTTTCAACAGGAAATCCAGGAGGTGTCGGTCATAACTGGATTAAGGCAAGATACATTGATCCTGCACCTGCAAGGTCGTTAATTAAAACAGAAAACGGAACTACTCTTTGCTATATTCCTGCAAAAGTATATGACAATAAGATATTACTTAAAGCTGATCCGACTTACATTGATCGGTTAAAAGAGTCTGGCCCTGAGTGGTTAGTAAGAGCTTGGCTTCATGGTGATTGGGATATTGTTGCAGGAGGAATGTTTGATGATGTCTGGCGAAGGGATATTCATGTTGTAGAACCTTTTGAGATTCCTCAATCATGGAGAATAGACAGATCATTCGATTGGGGGAGTTCTGCACCGTTCTCAGTTCAATGGTGGGCTGAATCAGATGGAACACCAGTTCAGGCAACAGGATATACTTATCCAAGAGGAACCTTGTTTCATATTGCAGAATGGTATGGTTGTACAGGCAATCCAAATGAGGGTGTAAAGATGCTTGCTTCAGAGATTGCAAGAGGAATACTTGATACAGAAAAGCAAATGAATCGAAGGATTAAGGCAGGGTCTGCTGATCCTTCTATATTCAGTCATCAGAATGGAACTAGCATTGCTGATGAAATGGCGAGAGTTGGGGTGCGGTGGGATCGTGCAGATAATACTCGCAAGGCAGGATGGGAAAAGATGCGCCGATTATTTAAAGCATCATCACAGGAAAGGATGGAAGAAGCAGGTTTGTTTATATTTTCGACCTGTAGAAACTTCATTCGTACTGTTCCAAGTCTGCCTAGAGATAGTCGTGATCTGGATGATCTTGACACTACAGCAGAGGATCATATTGCCGATGCTTGTCGTTACAGGATTATGCAAACAAGAAATGTTACTCAAACTCAAAGGTTAAGGTCGATATGATAGATATTGAAGCACAGCATCCCGAATACAAATCAAGAGTTGCGGAATGGGATTTATGTAATGATTGCTATGTAGGAGAAAATGCAATTAAGTTAAAACAGAATACTTACCTTCCTAAACTGGATCGCCACGATGATACTAACGAAGGCAAAGCAAGATATGCAGATTATCTTAGCAGAGCAACTTTCTTTGGTGTTGTTTCAACAGTAGTGACAGGCAGAGTTGGTCAGGTTATGAGATTGCCAGCAACGGTTGACTTTCCACCATTGCTACAGGATTGGACAGAAACAATAATGCGAGATCAATCTAACCTAACGGAAATGACAAAGCGTGTTCTAACAGAAGTGCTTACGACAGGCAGAGTAGGAATGTTGCTTGATCGTCTTGAGGATGGTGGCGAGCCTTATGTTGTTATGTATAAAGCACAAGACATCATTAATTGGGAAACAGAAAATGAACGTCTTATTAGGGTTGTCTTACAGGAAAGTTATATAGTAACTCAAGAGAATAAAGTAGGCAAAGATATTCAGGCAAGTCATATCAGATACAGAGAATTGCGGATCAATGAGTTTGGGAAATACGAAGTTGCAATCTGGCTTGATAAGAATGGTAAGTATTATGAAGCAGAATTGATTGAGCCTAAGAATGCTGGTCTTTCAATGACAGATATTCCGTTTCAGTTTATTAATGCGGATTCTGTTTCTGTTAATACAGCAAAGCCTCCACTACTGGATCTTGCTAATCTTAATGTTGCTCATTATCGAAACTCTGCAGATTATGAACAACTACTTCACCGTGTCGGAGTCGCAGCGACTTTCTTCACAGCAGGAATGGATGAAGACGAAGCTAATGATCCATCAAATCTAGCAGTCGGCCCAGATGTTCGTTGGCACTCTAGAAACCCAAATGCTAAATACGGCATACTAGAGTTCTCTGGGTCGTCTGCTTCCGCAATGGAATCTGCAATGTTAGAGAAAATGCAGATGATGGCAACAATAGGTGGTCAATTAGTGCAACGGCACAGGAAGCAAGTTGAAACTGCTGAGACTGCAAGGTTACGTTCTGCAAGTGAAAACTCAACTCTCGACACTATGGTTACAACAGTTGAAACAGGGATAAAGCAGTTGCTTCAAATGTCTGCTGTCTGGTTGAATGTTCCAAGTGAGATATCTTTCTTACTTAATCGTGATTACTTAGATGACCGTTGGAGTCCTGAAGAATTGAAGGCAGTTAATGAAGCAGAAATGTTAGGTTTAATATCCAAACAGTCTGCATTCCAGATAAGGCAGAAAATGGAAGTGTATCCTGAAGCATGGACATTTGAGGAAGAATCTGCATTACTTTCTAATCAAGGTGTTTAATGGCCTCTGTTATAGATAATCTGGAAGATGGGATTTATTCTCATGCTGTTGACTTAAATCGTTTCGAAGAAAATATGAAACGAAGGTCAATTGGATTCTTGCGTGAGATGGCAGATGATATAAATAAGTTGCTTTCAGAAACAACAATAAGGACAGACGACAGTGCAAGGCTCAATGAATTGAAACGACAGATTGAGAATATAATATCTGAATCTGTAAGTTCTGCAAAAGCAGATATGCGTTCACAGTTGATTGACTTTGCACCACTAGAAGAAAAGAAGACTGTTGATATTATGAATGATGCTGTGCAGGTTAAAGTGCTGACTACAGGAATGACACCAGCACAGTTAAGAGCAATCGTTGATGATACTTTAATTAGAGGTGCGGTTGCTTCTGATTGGTGGGATCGTTTAGAAGATAATACGAAGAACAGGATTGTCAAAGGTATTCAGCTTGGTTTCTCTG
>ENA-UZWS01003368-UZWS01003368.1-metagenome-genome-assembly--contig:-Day-3-25m-contig-3368_pt1 | contig 21561 bp, 33 predicted proteins | sample MGYA00260343_ERZ794903 | MGnify/ENA metagenome assembly ERZ794903
TGTTTTACTCTATGGGCTTAGGTACACTAGGCCCATACGTTAAACCAAGGGAGATAGAACAATGCAAATAGAAATCAGCTACCAAGCATTTGAAGCACTGATTAAAGAATCTTTCGACGCGGCAATTGATGAAGCCTACGACACAGGGGTCAACGAGGCATCATGGTTTGAAAGACTTTATACGGTAGAAGAACAAGGCAACGGCTGGATACGTACAACGTCAACGGTGCACGATATGTTGTTAACAGTAGTTACCAACTACTCATCTGGCAACCCGATTACACAGTATTACCTAACAGACATCAACGCCTAAAGGGAGATAGAACAATGCAAAAATTTAAAGATAGAGTAAAACTAGGGGTAAGCCCTAGTGCTACAGTCACGACAATGGACGCCACGCGGCATTTCTTGTTACAATGTCCTGATAGTGGTCTGTATCTAACATCACCACCTAACAGCCCACATTACGGACGCACTAAGGACATAGAGAAAGCACTGAAGGTTTTTGGCTATCAGAATGCTTGCAATATGGCAAAATTAAATGATATGCATGTTATATATAAAAAAGAGGACCATAACAATGAAAAAAATAGGTAAATTTGTAGGTTATCACGTGCTATACAAAGGTTCTCTTTATATGAGAATCACACAAGCCAGCAATCGTATACACTGGTATCAATATGCTGATGCTGAGGCAGTGGATACCTTTATAAGAGTAACAGACACTGAGACCATATCCAAACTGGAGATTTTAAGATGAAAAAAAATATAAGCGAAATTACAGGCAAGCCATTCATTGAGATAGAAGAAATAAAACTATACATTGAGCTCAGAGACTACAAGGAGGCGCTCAAGGGTTTTAACTGGTATTTTGAGTATCTACCTAAAGGCCCTGAAAGAAAAAGCCTCACAAGCGATTATAAGAGCTTACGATTGAAATCTAAGCAAGGGCCTGAATGGTTAGCCTTATATAATCAATATAAACCTAATATTAGACAGGAGTAATGTGTTATGACTTATGAACAGAAATTACAGCGTTACAAACTAATCAAAGAAATAGCAGATAAGGCTAAGCTGATTAAGGCAGCTATAATAAGGGATAAACTAGAAGGGAGGACAGCATGATGAGGCTAAAAGAACTTCTATTGGATTTGTGGCAGATGAAAGAACTTATAAGTATAGGCATATTATTATGGGGTGCATTAATATATGGTCTATTCGACGGGGGGCATATCACCTATGGTTAAACAATGGGACATAGTAAAAATAATGGCTGTTCTGACTAATACCTTCACAAGAGGTGTCTATGCAGCAGTTGATTTTGAGATAGAGCACAAGGCCGTAGAAGGACTATGTGCGGCTCAAACATGTATCATGGGGGAGTATGATGAAGAAGAAGACAAAATCTATCTGTACGTGCTCTCAGAGGCCCTGAGCACTAAGTTAACAAAGGCTCAATGGGAGGAATTGAAGTATCAGGCTATAAAGACGTACCTACACGAATTAGTACACCATGAGCAGGCTATGGCTGGCGAAGAGACAACACTAGAAATAGACTTGTCAAGGGCTGAATATCTCAGTAATATAACAGAGGTAGAGGCATATGCCAGAGTAGATATACCCAATGATATTAGTCGTTACGGTGTCAGTATAGAGCTACAAGAGTACGCAGAGTTATTGACAGACCCAGACAGCACTATCGGTGTATCTAACCTAGACAAAGTCTATGAGTGCCTATGTTATTTTGACGCACCCATAGACAACTATATAAATGATAATCGGAGATATATGCAATGAAACCAATAAGACTAAATCTAGAGATAGAAGACGAGACTGGAGACATAAGGATGTTCTACAGCACAGACAAAGGAGTGCTGATAGGTGACGTCATGTACGTTGAGTATTCAGACAGGGACAAGCTAGAAGACTATCTTAGGTCAATGCGCCTAGACGAAGAGATAGAGCTAAAGAAAATGATGGGGGACCTATTCCATGAGGTGTAATGCTTGTAATAAATTATTGACAGATCAGGATGCAGATTGTTTGTGTTATGAGTGCGATAGAGTGTCTACTAAGACCACCACAGACAATAACTATGATGGTTCACCTATCACTATTGAGGATGAATTAGAGCTATTAGACCAATTAGGTCTAGAAGGTCCTTGATTTTTCTCTTAAAATGTGATATTGTATACCTATGTATACTTATGAGTAACTTTAAGTGTTTAAATTCATAAAGTCTAAGTCTAATGTATCCTTAATGGGAAACAAGTTGACAGACAAAGTATTCTAATGTATACTTAGGTATAGACATTCAGGGATAACAATCTTGATAGTCTATTAATTGTTGGCGTAACGAGCCAACGAATCAAACCACTACTAAAGGTATTTTAATATGGCTACAGCCGAAGGAACTATTGCATTCTCTAATGTATTGACTCAAGACCAATATAAAGGCAAGGAGGTAGGCTATAGTGTAACAATCACTCTAGATGAGTCTAGTGTTACTAAATTGTCTGAGATGGGAGTAAAACTCAAAGAATACGAAGGAAACCTACAGCGCAAGTTTAAGTCTAACTATGACATTGGTGTGTTAGATGCTGAAGGTAATGAGATAGAATTATCTGAAGAGCTACCCCGTGGCTCTAGGGTACGTCTATTATGGTCTAAAGGCATGATGAATCCTGAGCATGGCTTAGGTACTTATCTGTCTAAAGTCAAGGTACTGGAACTAGCAGAGCCTAAAGACAATACAGACTTCTAGCAGAACCCCCTCGGTAGTTTAGGCTACCACCTTAAACCCTTATGTGGTATACTGTTAATTCAATATATCATGTAGGGGTTTTTTTATGCGTCTTATAGAAGTGAAGCCAACACCAGCACAGAAACGAAAAGCGACGATCATGGCTAAGGAAATGGGCCAGCTCAGGGGCTCTATGACTAAGGGAGAAGGTAATAAAGCAGGATTCATAGGAGAGATATGCGCTGGTCAATACCTGAATGCAGAACACAAGAATACCTATCAGTACGACTTAATACTGCCTGATGGTCATACTGTAGATGTCAAGACCAAACGATGTAAGTTCAAGCCATTGATGACTTATGATGTAAGTATCAGCACATGGAACACGAAGCAGGCTTGTGATTACTATGTGTTTGCACGTACTCTGAATGATTATTCCTTAGTGTGGTTATTGGGTTATATGCATAAGGAACAGTATTTCGATGAGGCAGTATTCAAGAAGAAAGGAACCAGAGAAGGTTTCTTTACTTTCAATTCTGATTGTTGGAACATGGCTATAAAGGACCTGAAACCTATAAAAGACTTGTTGAATAAATAAGTGTCGCATTCTACAATGCATTTGTCGCATCTAAGACAGAACATATTGAGTAAGAGAGTATAATAGACTTATTGATGTTCAAAACATGTGCATATGTTTAACCAGCGTACAGATGTTATGCACAAGTCGAAATTCAGGAGCTTTCTCGACACGTTTCCGAGATTATCGAGCCGATGTTCCCAATTTCATGGGAAGCGTTGACTGAATAATGTACCATAAAGTGTATATAATATACTATAATATGTACCATAAAGTGTACATTGTATACTACAGTATACATTTGAATATACAAAGGAGGACATATGGCTAGCGCCAGCAAAGGCAAAGGAGGTGTAAAAGCAGTGGAATGGTGGAAGCACCTACGCAGACGCAAACGTAACCAGAACAAACGAGTACGTAAGGACGGCAAGAAGAAAATTAAAGAGGTGGACGATGAAGAGTAAACAGACAGAGCTAGAACCCTGTAAGTGTGGCTCTACTATACTGAGTGTCGAATGTACGGGCACTAGTCACTACACTATGGACTATGTGGTGTGTCTTGATTGTGGACTAGAAGGTTCAGGTGAGTTCGGAATTGAGGACGCTATAGCTGCATGGAATAAGAAAGTATTCGATCACAAACCAACAACAAACCGGAGAGATTAATTTGTTAATCATAGAGCTGTTCACACAAGTAGTCTGGCTTGCCGCTGGTCTAGCTGTATTGGGTTCTGTCGTGTTGTTCTTCTTGACGCCTCTATATGAGGATTGGAAGTTCGACAAGTATCAGGTGGATAAGGAATCAGAAGTCTATGAGCTAGTCATCAAGTCTATCGGTGTAGCACAGGAGACAGGCACTGAGGTCACTATAACACTCAAAGGCGATCTTAGTGTAGAGACAGATCAAACATAACGGAGGAAATAAAGATGAAAATACCTGAAGAACTAGAACATGCCTATTGGGATTTAGTTGACGTAGCTGTTATCTTAGGCCTGAAGGACCATTATGAGAAGTTGTTATTAGAGGCCGAAGATGCCTATACACACGAAGATGATCTAGCTAACGGCATAAGAACCAGAGGCGCTATTCAGATGGTGCTGAAAAATTTTATGTGGAGGGGAGAGTATAATGAATGGTTACAAGACGTACAGCGCAGAGAGCCAGATATTCTCGCATAAAGAGCCTTGTCCTAAATGTGGCTCTAAGGATAACTTAGCACGTTATAAGGATGGTCATGCATCTTGTTATAGTGTGGATTGTAGTTATTATGAGAGAGCAGAGGGTGAAGTAATGGAAGTACCAGAAGAATTGATGTCTCACAACAAAGCTACACAGCTACCAGAGACAGCTTGTTTTGCTAGACTGACAGAACGTAGGATTTCAGAAGAGATATGTCGCAAGTATAATGTACGTGTAGACAAGGGTGAGTGGGCGCAGCAGACTAAGCACTACTACCCTTACTATAGCCGTGTAGGACTATCTAGGGACGTCATAGCCTACAAGACAAGGACAATAGACACTAAAGAGTTCAGCTCTAAGGGCGATCTGAGGTCTTGTGGTCTGTTCGGTCAGCAGTTGTTTGCAGGGGATAATGGTAAGTACATCACTGTCACAGAAGGAGAGTTAGACGCCTTAGCGGTCAGTGAGATGTTCGGTGGTAAATGGCCGGCAGTGTCGCTGAAGAATGGCGCATCATCTAGTGTGAAGGGAATCAAAGAATCACTGGAGTTCTTAGAGCAATATGAGAATGTCGTATTGTGCTTCGATCAAGATGAGGCTGGACAGCAGGCCGTAGCGGACGTAGTAGACCTATTCTCACCCAACAAGGTGAAGATAATGACTATGCCCATGAAGGACGCCTCTGAGATGCTTATGGCAGGCAAGGTGAAAGACTTCATAGGTTGTTGGTGGGATGCAGTGCCTTATAAGCCGGTAGGTGTCATATCGCCAGCTACAGACACTTCAGTATGGGATAACTTCGTCAACAGAGGTACAGAGAAGGTAACACCTTGGCCTGTAGCTTTCGGTAAGTTGAACCAGATGATGAATGGTGGTATCGCTGCTAGTGAGATTACTACTCTAGGTGCATTGACTTCAATAGGTAAGTCTACCGTAGTCTATAATCTAGCGTATGGTATGGTGACTGAGAGCAACAAGAAGATAGGCTGTATTTTCTTAGAGGCTTCACAAGGAGAGACTATAGAGAAACTATTGTCTATCCACTTGAAGACAAACATCAGCCACATACCTTATGCTGAGAGGGACTACGCACAGTATCGTAAGGAGTTCGATAACTTCTTCTCTACTGACAAAGTACATATACTAGACCATCAAGGCTCGGTAGATTCTGATGAGCTATTCAATAAGATGCGCTATATGGTCAAAGGTCTAGACTGTGAGATACTAATCTTAGACCCGCTACAGGCCGCAGTAACGAGTAATAAGAATGAGTCCATAGATGATTTTATGGATAGGACGTTGAAGTTAGTGCAAGAGACAGGCGTCAGTGTTATAATCGTGAGTCATATGCGTAAGCCTTTCGTTAAGGAGGCGCATGATGTCAGCGAGTATGATCTGAAGGGTTCTGGTAGTATCAACCAGATCAGCTTCAATACGATCTTACTGAGCCGTGACAAAATGTCTGATAATGATTATGCCCGTAACTGCACGAAGGTCCAACTAGTCAAGTGCAGACGTACAGGGAATACTGGCGATGCCGGTTGGTTATTCTATAATCAACAGACATCACGATTGGAGAGGGGCGAAGCGCCAGAGATTATGGAGACTGAGAATTATGACTTCTAAACGTATCGTACTAGACATAGAAGCAAACGGTTTTAACCCTGATAAAATTTGGTGTATCGTCTATCAAGATTTAGACACCAAAGAGGTAGTGACTTATAAGCCCAACAATCTGTCAGACTTTACTTTGGACGGCATAGGGGAAATTATCGGACATAATATCTTAGGGTATGACGTACCTATAATGGAACGTATCCTGAATCTAGATTTCACAGGTATTAAGATGACAGACACGTTAGTCTTGTCTAGACTCTTTAACCCAAAACGTGCAGGAGGACATTCACTAGATAGTTGGGGCCTCCGTCTTGGCTACCTCAAAGGAAACCACAGCGACTTCTCTGTCTATTCAGATGAGATGCTGGAGTATTGTGTTCAGGATGTATCAGTAAATGTCAAGACCTACGGGCGATTGCTCATAGAGTCTGTAGGCTTCAGCGAAGAATCTATTCAACTAGAGATGGACGTACATAAGATTATCTCTGAACAGGTTCGTAATGGCTGGTTATTGGATGAAGGTAAAGCCTTTATGCTGCTAGCGGAGTTGAAAGAGAAGATGTTTGAGATAGAGGATACCGTACACAGACGCTTCAGACCACTACCTGTATTCGTAGAGAAAGGATACCCTAAGAATCCATACAAGAAGGATGGAACGAAAGCAGCTACTCTACTACGTCATGAGGAAGCAGGGTATCACTATAACGAAGAGGGCCTGTATGGTTACACTATCTACCCTGAGTTTAACTTAGGGTCACGAAAGCAGATCGCTAGGTACTTACAGCACTTCGGTTGGAAACCTAAGCAGCTAACAGAAAAAGGTAACGTGATCGTAGACGAGAAGGTCCTTGAAGGTGTGGACATACCAGAAGCACGTTTGATAGCTGAGTATCTGTTAGTACAGAAACGTATAGCACAGGTACAGAGTTGGCTAGAGGCGGCTGATGGCGATAGTAGGGTTAGGGGTTACGTCAACCCATTAGGCGCACAGACAAACCGTATGACGCATAGCAGCCCTAATTTGGCGCAAGTGCCTGCCGGTTATAGTCCTTATGGTAAAGAATGTAGGGAGTGTTGGACTATACCTAAAGGCTATAAGTTATGTGGCATAGATGCTTCTGGTTTAGAATTAAGGATGCTTGCACATTATATGAACGATGTTGAATATACTGACGAGATACTAAATGGAGACATTCACACAAAGAACCAACAGAGTGCTGGACTCGCTGAACGTAGTCAGGCAAAAACTTTCATCTATGGGTTTCTGTATGGAGCAGGAGATTCTAAAATCGGAGAAATTGTCGGAGGATCATCGAAGGATGGTAAGCGACTTAAAGAGAGATTTCTTGATGGCACACCTACTCTTAGGCGACTGCGAGAACAGGTTACTAAGGCTTCAGGCAGAGGATACCTCAGAGGACTAGATAATCGTAAGATCATAATCAAGTCAGAGCACTCAGCATTAAATTATCTCTTACAGTCTGCTGGTGCTATCGTGATGAAGAAAGCACTGGTCATACTCTATAAGTGGGCCAGTGACAGACAGCTAGACTTCAAGTTAGTCGGTAACATACACGATGAAATACAAGCTGAAGTAGCTGAACATCACGCAGACGTATTTGGTAAGATGGCTGTCTCTGCAATCATAGAGGCAGGAGAACAACTTAATATGAGGTGTCCCTTAGATGGAGAATATCAAGTCGGACAGAGTTGGGCAGAGACCCACTAAGAAATGTACTTTTTGTAAAGAAACAAAGGAGCTCAGTGAGTATTATAAAGATGCTGGAACTAAGGATGGCTATTGTTATAAATGTGCTCAATGTTCCCGAACATATGGGAAGAAAGAGAGACAAAAATTATGGTCTAAAATCTATGAGTATTTTGGAGGCAAGAAATGTAATAGGTGTGGTTGTGTTTCGGAGTATCCAATATTTGAAGTTCACCATATTGACCCAAAACAAAAAGAGAGAAGTACTTCAGGGAACACATCCTTTAAGGCTATAAAAGCTGAATTACTTAAATGTGAACTACTCTGTGCTAATTGCCATAAAATTACCCATCATGAAATGAGGAATAAAGATGACCAACAAAAAAGTTGATACAGTAGTAGAAGATATCTACTCGTTGATGGAGAAAGGTGCTACAGCCAAAGGTGTCAATGTTGATGAGGTCTTCAATATCTTCACTAAGAATGTTGGTGATGTAGTCTTCGACTCATTATTCACTGTGCGAGGGGACGATAAAGCACTGCGTATGTCCAGTATAGGTAAGCCTGACCGTCAGATATGGTTGAAGAGCAAAGGCACTGAGAGTGAGCCTCTACAGCCGTCTACGTTGATTAAGTTTTTATATGGTCATATCGTAGAAGAGCTGGTGTTGCTGCTGGTACGCCTATCTGGACACAGAGTATCCCATGAGCAAGCGAAAGCAGAAGTACAGGGAGTCAAAGGGTCTATGGACTGTCTGATAGACGGTACTCTGATCGACGTTAAGAGCGTATCTAGTTTTGGCTTCAAGAAATTCAAAGAGAATACGGTAGAGTTCGATGATCCATTCGGCTACGTAGACCAACTCAAGGGGTACGGACATTCCATAGGGGCTACAGAAGGTGGTTGGTTAGCGATGGACAAAGGTAATGGACATTTGGCTCTATCAATGATAAACTTAACAGAAGGTCAGGACATAGAAGATCGGATAAAACACCTCAAGGGGACAGTCAAATCAGACACTATCCCTGAGCCCTGTTACGATCCTATCCCTGACGGTAAGAGTGGTAACATGAAGTTACCTACAGGTTGTTCGTACTGTGGATACAAGAAGACTTGTTATCCTAAGCTACGTACATTCCTATATAGCAATGGACCTAAGTATCTCACTGAGGTCTGGAATACACCTAAAGTACATGAGGTTAAAGATTAAGATGAAATACACTATTGTTCAATCACCCCGTCCAGATCGTTTCGAAGAGAAAGTTCAGTTGTTATTGTCAGAAGGGTGGTCTCTTCACGGAGGCCCTATTGTCTCAGGGACAGGTCAGATGTGTCAGGCACTAACCAAAGAAGAACCTAAAGGGAATAAGACTAATGCCAAACCAAAAGTATCGAAGCAAACTTGAAGCTAAGGTAGCAGAAAGTCTCGTTGATTGGAAGTATGAATCGACTACTGTGAAGTATTCAGTACCTCGTACTTATACCCCTGATTTTACCAAAGGGCGTGTCTACATAGAAGTCAAGGGTTTCTTTAGGGTTGGAGACACTCAGAAATACAAAGCAATAAATAAGCAGTTAAAGAGTGAAGGTAAAGTTCTAGTGTTTGTCTGGTCAGACGCACATAAACGTATCCGCAAAGGAGCCAAACTCACTAACGCTAAGTGGTGTGACAAAGAAGGTATTGTCTGGTTTGATCTATCTGAGATAAAAGAACTGAAGAAGTGGAGTAAACAATATGTCTAGAACGATAGAGGAACTGGTTGAGTATTTAGTAGAGTTCTATGATCCAGACTTAGTGGTTGAGATACTAGAGATAACTACAGAAGAACTTTGTGATCGGTTCGACGATAAACTAGAAGTAGCTATGGATAAGGGGTCTTTTGATGAAGAACTTAGATGAGGTGTTTAACGAGAAAGCCTCTGCTCTAGAAAAGCAAATAGGTGGAGGACATTATCGGATACACAATATTCAACCTATAGAGTACATACATGCGAATGACCTTAGTTTCATAGAGGGTTGTGTCGTTAAGTACATTACTCGTTGGAGAGAGAAAAACGGCATTCAAGATTTAGAGAAGGTAAAACATTATGTAGACCTACTCATAGAGTTAGAGGGGAGAAAAGAAAATTATGGGAACAAATAAAATGCAAGCATATCAAGAGTACATACACAAGTCACGGTACGCCCGTTATCTGCCAGAAGAACAACGTAGGGAGTCTTGGCCTGAGACAATCAACCGCTACCTACAATACTTCAGTGACCGAGGCTCATTGGACTCTAAGACGTACAAGGAACTGTTCGACGCTATCGAAGGGTTAGACGTAATGCCATCCATGAGAGCCTTGATGACTGCTGGTGAGGCATTAGATCGTGATAATGTAGCAGGATTCAATTGTTCTTATATCACCATAGACCACCCCCGTTCCTTCGATGAAATGATGTACATTCTCATGTGTGGCACAGGCGTAGGTTTCAGCGTAGAGCGTCAGTACGTAACTAAGTTACCTGAAGTGGCTGAAGATTTTCATGAGACTGACACAACTATTGTTGTTGCAGACTCTAAGATAGGTTGGGCTAAGGCTTACCGAGAGCTAGTGTCTTTGCTTTACTCAGGTCAGCTACCTACATGGGACATAAGCAAAGTTAGACCATCAGGAGCGACACTGAAGACATTCGGAGGTAGAGCCTCTGGTCCAGAACCTCTGATTGATCTATTCAAGTTCACAGTGGAGGTCTTCAAAGGGGCTACAGGCAGGAAGTTATCTTCTATCGAATGTCATGATCTTTGCTGTAAGATTGCACAGATTGTCGTTGTCGGTGGTGTACGTCGATCAGCCCTTATCTCCCTGAGTAACTTAACTGACGATAGAATCCGTCGAGCTAAACATGGGCAATGGTGGGTAGACACTCCACACCGAGGTCTAGCTAATAACTCAGCTTGTTATACTGAGAAGCCTGACTTTGAGGCATTCCTGAGTGAGTGGAAGTCACTCTATGAGAGTCGCTCAGGGGAACGTGGGTTCTTTAGTCGTATCGCTAGTCAGAAACAAGCAGCTAAGAATGGACGTAGGGACGCAGACTATGACTTCGGTTGTAATCCTTGTTCGGAGATAATTTTACGCCCTAACCAATTCTGTAATTTATCTGAAGTGGTAGTACGTTCTGACGATACCTATGAGACACTGAAGAAGAAAGTCAAACTAGCGGCTATCTTAGGGACGCTACAGGCCACTCTGACTGACTTCCGTTACCTACGGGCTAAGTGGCAACAGAATACAGCAGAAGAGGCTCTATTAGGGGTGTCTTTGACGGGTATCTTAGACAATACTCTTATGTCAGATATAGATAGTGATGTACTACCTAAAGTGTTGGAAGGGCTCAAGGATGAAGCTGTTAAGACGAATAAAGAATGGGCTAAGAAGCTGGGGATTAATCAAGCTACCGCAGTCACTTGTGTTAAACCTTCTGGTACTGTTAGTCAGCTTGTGGATTCTGCTTCGGGCATACACGGACGTTTTAGTGATTATTATATTAGGCGTGTTCGTGCTTCTGCTAATGACCCTCTATGTGCTGTCTTAGAGGCCGCAGGAGTCCCGTCAGAGCTAGATAAGGTGTCACCCAATACTACAGTATTCTCATTCCCACAGAAAGCCCCTGACGACTCTATAAAGGCTTCAGAGCAGACAGGAATGGACCAACTAAAGCTATGGGATACCTATCAGAAACATTGGTGTGAACATAAACCTTCCATCACTGTCTACTATAAAGATGAAGAGTTCTTAGAGATAGGCAACTGGATGTTCAATAACTTCGATGAGGTGTCTGGTGTTAGTTTCTTGCCTTATTCTGAGCATACTTATGAGCAAGCTCCTTATGAGGCTATAGATAAAGAAAAATATCAGACGTTACTTGAGGATATGCCTACAGCATTCTCTTGGGACATAACAGAGTCTACTGACCAGACCGAAGGTGCTCAGACCCTCGCTTGTGTCGGTGGTAGTTGTGAGATATAGTTAAAAGAAAGCCCCGTTGGATTAACCTTCGGGGCTTTTTATTTATTTATTGGAGTCTAAGTAGTGGCTTACAGAGCCTCTACCGGCTGACGTATTGTATTTATCCTTCCAATACTTAGCCCTACCTTTTTTAGTGTCGGGTATCTCGTCTTCAATGTTACTCAAGTAAAGTCGAGCGCCTAATGCACTATGTAAAGGGTCTCGCAAGTCTTCCCATTCAGTAGCAGACCAGTCAATACCATAAGTATCTAAAATCTGTTTGTGCTTCGCTGTTAACTTAGGATGTGATGTTACGTCCTTAGTAGCCTCATACCCTACCTTATCCACTTGCATGATGCCTCCGTGATAATCCTTACGGTAAGTCTGAGGGTCATTACCCATCTTAGACTCACTATTAGCCACTTCCTCTAACATGCCCTTAGATGGCATAAAACTTTCGACAGACGTAATAGCTTCAGAAGCAGTCATAGGGACTTCTACTTCTGCCTCTACGGGCTCTGCCGAAGTAGTATCCTGTAGGATGTCTAGCTCTTCTCCTTCTGCTAAAGGTTGACTGAAAGTCAACAACTTTTCATCAGCTAAGTCAGTCTCGTACTTCTTATCCAAATCTCTGAAGTGTGCTGGTGTAGGTCTAAGGATTTCTTCCATAAGACCATTAGACCACTGCTGTATCTGCTCATATGCTTGTTCGAACATAGTCATTATGGCGCCTCTTCTCTCTTGAGTTCTTCTTCAGCAGCTTGCATGCCCATATACATGCCTCTAGAGAATGACTTATTCACAGAGGTAGCAAAAGCCCGAACCGCTTCTGGTTTATTGATGTCTAGCTTTAAGTCGTCAGCTCTAGAACGTAGCTCTTCTAGAACACCCTTCTTAGTGAATAGCTCAATCATCATCTGCTCTTCCTTAGCGTCCACTCTAGAAGAGTTCATTTTGTTCATGAACACAAACATCTTTTGGAATGGAGACATTATACGATCTCGTAGGAGGCTGTTAGCTTGACTCAGAGGAACGCCTGTCTTACGCTTCAAGAAGTCTTCTAGCTTTGTGTGTTTTGCGGCTAGATGTATCTTCTCTAGAGGCAACTCAGAGATAATATCCTGCATATCAGCAAGTGCTTTAAGATCATTGTACATTCCTTTACCGAATACATCATCAAAGGCTCTTTGGTTCTGTTTGATAAAAGACATAGCGCCCTTACCAGAATTAATAGCACGGGATGCTAGCTCAGCTTTTAGACCTGTTGTAATAATGTCTTGACTTTCAACATCAAGACCTTTAATGAAGTCCAGATGACTTTGTGTCTTAGCAGGACTAGTAAGCAAGTCATTCATAACGCCATCTATACCGCTTTCATGCATACGCCCAAAGAACTGACGAGTATGTCCTCTGCTTCCTTCAATGTACTGGGTAGAAGCCGAGGCTCGTTGTTCGTCTAACGCACGTACAGCAGTAGAAATATCAGAGAACTCATTCGCCAGTCCAGACATCTCTATGATTTCACGGTTAGCTGGGTTAGTACGGAACTTCTCTAGCTTAATTAGATTCAACTCCCCCGACTCAACATCATAAGCAGACTTGCCCAACTGAGCTAGCACAGAGGAACGTACTACAGGAACGCCCATATTGCCTACCATACCTAAGAACTCACGGGCCTGTTGAGGACGTGAGAGCAGAGGTGCTACTTGATCCCCAAACTTCTTAGAAGAGATGTCTTTAATGCCGTCTTTGTTCAGAGGTATTCCTAGTCGAGCCCAATACTCATAATCAAGACCTTTATACTTTTTGCCAAAATCACCCATTCCTGCTATTTGACCATCTAGCTCTTTCTTTAGATTCTCTAGACGAGCACGTGAGTCTCCTTTAATATTAGGATTACGTAACCCTTCATTAACACTGCGTTTAAGAGAGTCTAACTCTCGAATGGAGGCTGTAGGATGTTCCATTAAGACCTTACCATCTTCCCCTTTAACAGCTTTGCCATCTGCATCTCTAACTGGCTGTTGTTTCCATTTATTGATGATCTGACGGTACTCCTTGGGCATAAGACCAAATAATTCTTTTACCTCCGAAGTAGCAAACGTATGCATGTGTGCCACACTGTCTTGTGAGAAGTTAAGGCTGTCTGCTTCAGCTTGCTTAAATAGATTATTGTAGGCTGGTGTCATCTCAGCACGTACAGCTTTCTTTTTACGCTCTACTAGCCGTGTTACGATATTACCTATCTGCTCAGGTGTACGCACTTTCTGTGGAGCCGTGGGTGCTGACATAGACGCCAATTCTTTATCTACGTTAGAGATAACACCTCGCGCATTCTGTAGTCCTTTCTCTAGTGCCTTGAAGATACTTTTTTCGGCCTGAAAACCTCCTTCCTTAAAAAGCTGTTCTTGTCTTGTCTGGATCACAGCTTCAGCTTCAGCTATCTGCGTCTTCAACGTAGCGTAAAAGGAAGGATTAGTCTTCAATAAGTAGTTAAGGTTATCCCTAAATACAGGGTTTTCTGTCATAGCTACCCAAGGACCTATATTGAGTTCAGGGAACTCTAGTAGGACTGCTTCAACGTGTCCGATCTTAGCGCCTAAAGTAGGGTCTGTGCGTAAAGCTTCTGTTATGAAGTTAGACACTTGACGAGTGGCGATATAAGTCTCACCTTCGTCTATCGCCTTGCCTACATCTCCTGCTTTCTTATCCTTAAACTCAAAAGCTGCTTTAGTAGCTGCGGTGCTTGCCTTAGCGAGACTAATCACAGAAGTGCCAGAGACCCCGCCACCAAGACCACCGCCTATGATAGAAGCGGCCTGATGTGCTCTGCCCCCTTCTTCAGCACCTAAATGGCGAACTAGGTCTCCGCTGAACATACTACCAGCAGTGCCAGTAGTAGTTCCAAAAGAAGACTCTAAGAAAGCTGTGACTGGCGTAGCCAGCTTAGGACCAACACCGCCTATATAAGAAGTAGGGTCAGCCCCTGCACGTGCAATGTTAGCTACGAATGACTCACCTACTGTTGTAGGCTGTAGGTTCTTAACATCCAGACCTAAGACATCAGCCGCCTTGCGTCTGTCGGCAGCCGTTATGTTATGGGCTTGTTCACTGCCTACCGTGACATCTAAGTCTATGGCAGACCGTCCCTGAAGGATATTCTGTAGCGAATCAGGTATTACACCTAAAGCTAAATCTACTAGACCCTGCTTGAACTGATCACCGGCTAATGCGGTAGTCGTAGGGGCTTGTAACGCTTTAGGTACGCGTGTAGCTGTCGAGAAATCAAAGGACGTGCCTTTTTGCTCATCTGGTTCTATTCGTTTAGCTGTCGAGAAATCAAAACTCATACGCTACTCCGTTAATGACCTGTATCTTGTTGCCCTTAGCGTCCATATAGGTACCCTCTTCTAGACCGGAAGGTGCGTTTGGAATTGGAGTTATGCCTTTAGTAACGTCACTCACAGCAGCATCTTTATCAGGTTCTGGTCTGAATGCGTTGATAGTGTCTCGCAAGAGAACGCTACCTTCATCTTTCATAGCACTAGAGAATACTTCTGCTTGATGGTCTAAGAGGAGGTTCATACGGGTGTTATTCTTATCGTTTAAGAGGTTAAGTAACTTCTCAGTCTCTTCAATTGAGATGTCAGAAGGAGTACCTTTGAAGCCTCTATTGATCCAATCGCCCATCCTCTGACTCCAAGAGCCTGACTCAGTATAGCGTTGTATCTCAGACACAGCACGAACACCAGAGGTGCTGAGCTGCGAACCAATACGCTCTAAGATAACACCAGCTTTAGCATTACCGGCTTTTACAGCAGGAATTAAAGCCTTGCCATCATCAATCATAGCAGCCGTAGCTGTCATATCTTGATAACGTTTGTTCTTCTCCACATCACCTTTAACGATACGTACTTGTTCTATCGCAGAAGGGATGTTCTTAACTGTGTTCTGACTGTCGATGGCTTTCTGCATCTCCGCTTTATGTTCTGGAGTGCCTACCTCATATCCAAAAGCCTCTGTAATACGTTGAGCCATCGCAGTAGATGATTTAGGTTGTTTACCAGCACCAAACACAGTTCCTTGATGTACTGCTGACATATCTACGGCAACTTGCTCCATCTGTTGTGTCTCAGCATTCCATTGATTAACTAACTGCATATCTCGTTTAGGCGCTTGACTCGCAGCTAATGCTTGTCCTTTTTGGATGAAACCTAAGCCAGCAGTAGGGTCTGTCTCAAAAATAGCCTGACCAGCTCTCATGTATGTCTCTGGCTTATTCCAATCAGCATTAGCGAAATCTTTCTTAAATTTCTTCATGGCGATAGTCTTAGGATCAATCGCTTGACCGAAAGCACCCATCGCTTCACGCATAGAAGCACCCTTCTGTTTCTCAGCATTCACGATACCTTGATACATAGGAGCTACAGTCTGTAGTATGTTGGACCGAGGTCCTGAACCAAATAATGACATAAATAATCCTCCTAAAATATATAAGGCACAAGGGCGCTGAACATATCCCCAAATAGACCAGAACTATTAGCTGATTTCTGAGCTTCTAGTTGCTTCTGGAATAGATCGTGCTGGAACTGAGGTTCTTCAGGGAAACTGTATATCTCTTGAAGTAGAGGTACAGCAGCTAGGGCCGCTTGTTGTGGTGCGAATTGTTGGGCTGCAACGTCACCAGCTAGACCGAATAGACCACCTACGTTACCTAAGAGTCGTTGTTGCTCTTGTGCTCCGTACTGCTGACCCATGAATTTAGTCTGGACATCTTCTAGACTCTGTTGGGTAGCTAACTGCTGTTGTGCTCTTGCTTGTGCAGACCCACCCAACTTACCACCAGCAATCATACGACTCAGAGCTGTCTGCTCTTGTTGCTTACGTTGGATGTCACGGGGCTGCATAACAGCGTCGATGTACGTCTGTGCGTAGCGTTCTGGATCGAACTCTGTGTATTGTTGTTGAGCACCTACGAGTTGTCCCATCAGACCTTCTTGGAACTTTTGGAACTCTGGGCTTACTTGTGAAGTGAACTGACCAGTCTCAGGGTCAAAACCAGTAGTGCCAAATAGATTGCTGAAGTCAAGTCCTCTGGGTGCTCTTGCTTCTGATAGTTTGGTGATAGAGTCTTCTGCGATACCTCTACCTGTTCCTCCACCTGTTTCCCCTCCGCCTGTGTTTTGAAAACCACCGTAGTTATTCTGTGCAGCGAACATCTCCGGTGTCATTAAGGAAGGGTCAGCCATCAGTTCAGCCTGTGTGGGCGTGTTGGGACTATAATCTCCTGCTAAAATAGCTTCTATCAGTGAAGGTTGGTTAGCTAGTTGTTCCAAATCTGCCTTAGTGCTATGATCTGATATAGGAATTCCATTCAGTGTATGTGTGCCATAAGTGGCTGGAGCACCTCTACCTGAACCACCTGTAGTGTCTGAGTAATAAGGAGTATACGTAGGTGTGCCGTAAGTAGCTGGGGCTCCCCTGCCTGAACCACCTGTAGTGTCTGAGTAATTACCCACCACTACTTTAGCTGGATCATAATATTGGTCTGTAATATCTCCGCTAGTTCGCTTGTTTGGTACAAAAGCCATTATGCAGTCCTCTTCCAGAAGTACACGGTAATGTACGGTTGTAAGTTGTTGTGTGCGTCACCGGAGCCAGCATCGCTTGTTTCCTCAGTTCGTTCCACACCATCGTCGCCTAAGCTGGAGTCTCTTATTTCTTCAATGTTTGTCTCAGAACCACCCCAATACTCTACGTGCGGAGCTGTCTGTGTATTAATGGTGTGTGAGTGGGTTGGTATTTCAGCTTCAGTCAACGTGTGTGTCTTACTACCGCCGGTCTCTTCTACAGTATCGAACTCATCCTGCGTAGCGTCCACACCGACTAGTACCTTACCAGACCCAAATACTTCCCATGTGCCTACGCCCATAGTTGTAGCTACTGCGGCAGCATCGGCATATGCATTTACAGTCGTAAAGATAGCACCTACCGGATAGACTAAGTTATTGATGAAACCAGCCGTGATGCTGCCTACAGCACTAGTAACAAACGCAGTAGTAGCTACTTGTGTAGTGTTAGTGGTAGAAGCTGCTGTAGTAGCATTAAATGCTTGAGTGGATGAACCGGCTAACTCAGCTTTAGAATTCACAGCAGTCTGTACCGCAGTGAACTCAGTGTCGAAGAGATTACCAGAGATTACCTTATTAGGGTCTGAATCTGGTAGAGCATCCTTACCAGACCAGTTGATTTGTTTTGTGTAGTTACTCATTATCGTATCTTCCCACCTTTAGCTAATACTGTCATGCTCTGTAGAGCACCTTTGAAACCATTTACTGTTGTGATCATCTCGATCTGTAGTACCTTAGCAGACTTAGATAAGTTTACCTTGTACTCTTTCGGGTAGAATAGAGGGGCGAACTTAGCAGCACTAAGAGAACAATTAGTTGGCTGGTCAACACCACTAGTGTTTGTAACTTCAGTCCATGTTTCACTAGCTGCTAAACAAGCGGTCTCATTCTCTACTGATAAAACACCTCCTGTGCTATTACTACACCAACCAACACCACCATAGTCATAAGAAGAGTTACAACCGAACAGCGAAGTAGCCGCCCCGAAGAGTGCTATATTACCTGTAGCCACCGGAGACAGAGTGAACGTATGAGAGTCATAAGTGATTCCGTAGTCTCGATACCATTTGATGTTGATGTCTGATTCACGACCACCGTCTACGACACAGACGAACTTCTTCAGTAGTTTAGCTACCGAAGGGTCTCCGAAATCCATATGTGTAGACTTCCAGACTGACTGATAAGATGTATTCACAAAATCAGAAGCAGTAGTATCATAATCACTATCATAATAACCATCGTACTTATGGACAGACCCAGCATAATCCGTGCCTCCAACACCTACGTATAGAGTACCATCATAGATAGAGAGATAGGCTTTGGGAGAGTGTTCATTACTGAATACCCATTTGGATACTCTAGGTGTACCATCTGGATTGAGTGTTTTGAAGTCTAAGATATAGTGTTCGTTGATCTCAGTGAACGAGAGGATGTAATAACCACCGGCATGATTATAAGTAGCTTTGATGTTCTTCTTTTCTTCTATCGCTATGTGTTTAATGATATCATTCTTGACATTCTTAGTCAAGTCTGTTAAGGGCATTTTGTCTTGTATTTTAGTACGATTAAGCGATCTAACACCGTCAGCAGATAGAAAAAGAATATCATCACCGAAAGCTTTAATCGAATCCCTTGATACACAGCCCACTCCTTTGATTATCTCATCCAGACCAAATGTTTCTGTACCGTCTGTTACGTCGATGTCCCAAGGACCATTATAGATAGCTATGTTGAACTTCCCGAAGACAATCAGCTTGTTGTTGAATATCTCAATGCCCACTATCGTATCGTAGCCCCATACAGCATTTAAGTTCAGAGACCCTGAGCCGCCTGCACTAAAGTTATGGTGATTGGCTACTTGAGAATAGAAGAGAGTATTCGGTTCTTCCGTCAGACCGCCCACCCAACTACGTCCATAAGCGGAAGAAGCACACGAAGGATCGAAGGTAGTAATTCCAGAAGGACTTCCCCATGTACTAGTGTCTACCATACGAGCCCATGTGCCAGAGGTACTGTCATAATGAACAGCATCATGACCTTCTTGTACGCCTAATAGATCATCGTCGTACTGGAAGAACTGCCAGTTGCTATCTGTGATAGTAGGTTGTGTAGGGTTCCATGATTCAGCAGTCATCGTAACAGGGACGGTAGTCGTACCTAACTTGTACATCTCCCCGTTAGCAGCACCAAATAACTCAGTAGTGCCGTCAGTCTTAGTGACTTCCGCTATAGACTTAACAGCATAATTACCTATTGAGGCACTGTACTGCTTCAGACCCTTACGTGAAGTCAGGCGACCCTCAGAGTTAACCATGACGTTATCAGCTTGTGTCAACCACCTATGATCTAGACTAGAAGCGTTAGCCTGTGTGTTCAGGCCGAAGACACCTACAGAGTCAAGTACGAGTGGAGTAATAGGCTTAGTTGGCATACCAATCAGTCTCATATTGTGTCTTGCCGGCATCTATCTGGATGGCACGGGAAAGGACGTTCTGGAAGTCTGCCATCGCTACAGACACTTGAGTACCGCCATCTTCACCTCGTTCAGCCATAGCACGTACATAAGACCCTACTATAACTGCTTGAGGATTAACGTGACAGTTAGTAGTGGCTAGTTGGAGCTTGTCTTGTGGCTTAACGATATTAAAGTTAACTTGACGAGCATCTTCTGGCTTAGGCCAGAGGTCCACCACTGTATCTAGATTACTGTCTATACCATTAAATCCGTACTGTGAAGGTGCTCCTTTGACTTGAGCACTCACAGGGAAGACTTTGGTATTCAATACATTTGAAGGTACTTGATTCAGATGTAAGCCTGTGGTTGTGTCTATGACATCTAGAACACGGAAGTCAGACCCAGCACCCACTAGACTATAAGACATACTACCATCTACTGTAGTGATAGCCGAAGTTACTCGTAAGGTCTGCCAATCCCAATAGTGCTCTACTTCATATTTAGCATCGTTGACTAGCTCACCCACCATCTTCTGATAGTCTGTAGGTCCATTAGCAGTAGCTAAATTACCAGACCAATCTGCATCAATCTGTTCTTCACGTAACCTACGTAAGACCTCATTAATTATTTCTCTGTATGTCATATTATCCTCTTAATATGTAAGCTATAGTGCCTACCATAGCCGCTATTAATAGACGCACAAACCATTCGTTAGTTCCACTTGTCTTCTGTGTACGTGCCGATGCCACATATAATTCATCTAAGGCATCCGAATGCTTATTCAGACGGTTATCATGGTGGTCTAATCGTTGTGATACGGCTACGTGCTTTTCTTCTATTCTCGCTAATGCTGTTACTACTTCGGACATTTGATCGACTTTAAGAGCTAAGCGATCAATGCTACCTTCTAGCCTATCGAACCGTTGTTCAGACATCTCATAATTCCTTTGTATCTATACTGTCCCTGTTAAAATCAAACCTAAAGAGCCGAAAGCAACGAGGGCTGCTAAAAATGTGAAAGCGTATATTGCGTACTTCAAATCGTTATCTACCTCTACTGGTTTCTTACGTTTAAGTTTAGCTTCTTGCGCCCTCTGCCAGACCTGATCCTCAAGAGCTTTCTTATGGGCCTGCCATTCAGCTATGACCCAACCCTCACATTGTTGTATGATAAAACTATCCAGCTCCATCTGTTTACGTTTGAGGTCTATACTAGCAAGGAAAGCCTGTGTGGTCTGTTTGCCCTCTGCTTTGTCTGTCTTAGCCTGTAAGTCTACTTCGGCCTTAGCCTCTAAGAACTTGCTAGCAGCGCCCCATGCTTCTGAGGCGTTACTAGCGGCTGTTTTAAGGGTTTTATAAGCGCCATTAGCCGCAGAAATAGCGGCTATTATAGACACTGGGTCAAGCATTAGCTTTCAGCTACCCACGGCATACCAGCAACAACCTTTGGCTCTTTCATATCAGCAATAACCGCTTCTAGCTGTGCCTCAACAACGTCTTGCTCAACTTTAGTGAACACCCAACCCATTACGACTTCTTCGGTCAGTGAGTCAAAGTTCACACTTGCTGGCATAGTCTCAGGGTCAAAGCTAATAGTGCCGTAAGCACCCTTGCTGAACTCCCCATCTACAGCATCTACGCCATAGTGGACTACAAG
>ENA-UZWS01005311-UZWS01005311.1-metagenome-genome-assembly--contig:-Day-3-25m-contig-5311_pt1 | contig 20689 bp, 22 predicted proteins | sample MGYA00260343_ERZ794903 | MGnify/ENA metagenome assembly ERZ794903
GCAAGCTTCTTTATAATTTCGGTAATGGCAATAGCTCCAATAACTTAAGACTAATATATAATTACTATATGAATAAATTTTATATTTTTGGATTATTGTCTTTCACACTGAACGCATTTTCTTGTTCAGATCTGCTAGATACTGATATGAGAATTCTTGACTCAGCTGAATCAAGAAANNTGGTTATACCTATCAATATGCTGGCCTCCAAGAATTATATGAAAATTACAAAGATGATGATTTTTTAGTAATAGGAATCCCATCTAGAGATTTTCTTCAAGAGTACTCCGACGAAAGTGATGTTGCAGAGTTCTGTTCTACAGAATATGGCGTAGATTTTCCTATGTTCTCAACCGTAAAGGTAAGAGGAAAAAAAGCACATCCGTTCTATAAAAAGCTAATTGCTGAAACAGGCTTTTCTCCCTCATGGAATTTTAATAAGTATCTCATTTCAAAAGAGGGCAAGGTTGTATCCACCTATGGGTCAAAAGTAAAACCTGATTCAGAAGAACTCATTTCAGCAATTGAAGGCCTTCTTTAAAATTATCTAGAAACTAGAACAGTCTTAGGTTTATTTGCAGCAAATATTCCATTATCTACTACCCCAGGAATATTATTAATTAAGGCTTCTAAATCAGCAGGATTTGAGATATCGATATTAGAGACGTCTAAAATATGATTTCCTTGGTCTGTTATAAAACCAGTTCTATATGTTGGGATTCCCCCTATAGAAATTATTCTTCTAGCAACAAGACTTCTGCTTTCGGGTATTACCTCAATGGGTAGAGGAAAAACTCCCAAGCGATCAACCATTTTTGACTGATCAACTATGCATACAAACTCATCAGAGGCCGAAGCTACTATTTTTTCTCGTGTATGAGCGCCACCACCACCTTTAATAAGACAGTTTTCAGGAGATACCTCGTCTGCTCCATCTATGTAATAAGATATATCAATCACATCATTAAGGTTAAAGACCTCGATTCCATTTTCATTTAATAATTTTGATGAAGCTTCTGAGCTGGAAACAGCCCCAGCAAATTTATGTTTATGCTCCTTGAGTTCTTCTATAAAAAAATTGACTGTTGAACCAGTTCCGATGCCTAATATCATCTCAGGATGAAGATTATTTTTAATATATTCTATAGCTTGTTTAGCAACATTTATCTTTGAGCCACTCATGGAGTTATAATACAAGAAAATTTAGGCAGTTAATTATTTTGAGACTAAAAATTAAAAAAACAGGTTCTTTTAAGAATTCCCAAAAGTACCTAAGACTTATCCCGAATGCATCTGTTTATGACGTAGCATTAAAATCGCCTATAACATTCGCTCCAAACATTTCCTCTAGGCTAGGAAATAAAATTTTCTTAAAAAGAGAGGATCTGCAACCTATATTTTCTTTTAAAAACAGAGGAGCTTATAACAAGATTGTAAATTTAACCGACGCTGAAAAGAAGAGGGGGGTTATTGCAGCGTCAGCTGGTAATCATGCTCAAGGAGTAGCCAGTGCATGTAAAACATTAAAAATTAATTGCTTGATTGTTATGCCAATAACAACACCAGAAATAAAAATAAAAGATGTAAAAAGATTTGGAGCCAAAATACTCCAGCATGGGGATAACGTAGACGCGGCTCTAAAAGAGGCACTGTCTATTGCAAAGAAAAAAAAATTATCTTTTGTACATCCTTTTGACGACCCTTTAACAATTGCTGGTCAAGGGACTATAGGTAAAGAAATTCTTGATGATGAGAATGATTTTGATGTTGTTTTTGTTCCAGTAGGAGGAGGAGGCATTCTAGCTGGCGTGTCTGCCTGGATAGCTCAGAATAATAAGAAAATAAAAATTGTTGGTGTTGAGGTTGAGGATTCAGCATGTCTTGCTGAGGCCGTAAAAGCTAACAAAAGAGTTACTTTAAAAGAGGTAGGTCTTTTTGCTGATGGAGTTGCCGTATCTAGGGTAGGAAAAAATAATTTTGATGTTATTAAAGAGTGCGTAGATGAAGTCATTACAGTTAGTGTTGATGAGGTCTGCACCGCTGTAAAAGATATCTTTGAAGATACAAGAGTTCTGTCAGAACCTGCTGGGGCATTAGCACTTGCAGGGTTAAAAGCCTACTCAAGAAAAGTTAAAAATAAAAAACTTATTGCCATTAGTTCTGGTGCTAATGTAAATTTCCAAAGACTAAATTTTATTGTTGAGCGATCAGAGATTGGTGAAAATAGAGAAAAGATACTAAGCATTAAAATTCCAGAAATACCTGGAAGTTTTCTTAAGCTCTCAAGGATGTTTGGTAGCTCACAAGTTACAGAGTTCAATTATAGAAAGTCTAGTTTAAGTGATGCATATGTTTTAGTTGGCGTAAGAACTAAAACTGAAAAATCATTTGGAACCTTAAAATCCAAATTAAAAAAAGCTGGCTTTGCCTTTAGCGACTTCACTCGTAATGAAATATCCAATGATCACTTGAGACACATGGTTGGTGGCAGGAATAGCGACTCAGGGTCCAAAACCAATGAAAGAATATTTAGAGGAGAATTTCCTGAGAAACCAGGAGCGTTATTAAATTTTTTGGAGAAATTTGGGAATAAGTGGAATATCTCTTTGTTTCATTACAGGAACCTTGGTTCAGCTTTTGGAAAGATATTAATTGGTATTGAGGGTAAAAATAAAGATAAGCTAATAAGTCATTTAAATAAGTCTGGAACAATTTTTACAGAAGAAACCTCCAACAGGGCGTATAAAGATTTCTTAAAATAAAAAGTCTAATACTTTAATCTAAATTTAATTGAAAAAAGCTCATCACTGGGATTTTCCCATGGTTCTCTGAAGAGTTCTGATTGAGACCTTTCGTCTTCCTCATCGTAAATTCGTCCGCCCTTAGAATAGACTAAAAAAAGATATGACAAGGGAGCGAGCTCATATTTATATCTAATTTGGAAGGAAGCCACGCCAGTATTGAACTCATTTATTACATTATTTCCTCTATAAAGGTAGCCATTGGCATCTGAAAATATACTAATAGGATTTTTTGCCTTTAAAGCAACAAATTGACTCTTAAGTCTGATTTCATGTTTATTATTTTTAAACCAATTTAGATCAAAAGTTAAGGTATCTTGTCTTGAGTCATATGAAGCAAGATTATTATTATCCTGCCATATCAGCCATTCATTTTCCTTTCTTATTCTATATTGCGCATTAATTCTTAAGTTATCATTTGGAAATATTGAGCCTGCTATTTTGTAAAACTTTCGACCATACCCATCCGAATTCCACTGACTATCCTTCCCACCTTTAAAGAAGCTAACCCTCCAATCATACGTCCAGAATGAATAGTTCTTTGCCTCAAAGTCTGCTGTAATACCTATTCTTCTTTTTAATTTGATAAAAGGATAGGCTTCATTTTTTCTTGTGATAGTTGTATTTTTCCCAGAAGATCTAAAATTAAAATCTAGTTGAAATTTAGAGTTGTCTTTAAAACTAAAAGAATTTTTTTGATCTATGCCTATTGGATTTGAATTACCAGCTGTGTCAGCATCATAATTTAGGTCAATTCCATAATCTATTTGTTTTAATATCGAGCTATTATCAAATTCATTTATTTTTCTATTTCCTCCAATACCAGCATGAATCCAGTCCCTTCTTTGCAGATAACCAAAGTCATTCAACTCGAAGTCGTCTTCAAAATAAAGAAGGCTCCCACTTATGTTAGATAGTTTATTTGGAAGATATGTAAACTGAGCCCTATACCCAAGCCCATTTTTACCATTTTTTTCTGAAGTTAAAAGATCTGAATATGTAATTAATTTTTTTGAACGAATATTGACGTAATCAATAACATTGACTGTTGATGATTCGCCTGTCATTTCATTCTCAACATTCGTTACCATCAAGCCCAGCGTTTTATTTCCAAGCTTTGTTCTGGATCGAAGAGCATAATAGTCTCTTCCAACTGAAAAGGCTTCATCAGCCTCACTTGCTACAAATACTCCAAATTCATTATTATTACTTTTTTGAGTAAGTCTTAATGCAAAATCAATATCAGAATAGTTTTTTTTAGCTGCCTCGCAACCGTCTTCACTGCTTTCTTCTGAGCAATTATAGCTGGGAGCGGCTCCAATCCTCCGCGTGTTTATAACCGAGTATCTATCATAATTACTAATATTAAACAGTGATTGGTTTTCATTGAAAAATGCTCTTTTTTCTGAGTAAAAAGTTTCTTGAGCAGAAAAGTTAATAACGACATCATCACTCTCCGCTTGCCCGAAATCTGGATTGATAGCTAAATTTATTTGACGACCTTTTCCAGTGCTATAAAAGATTTCAGCACCAATATCTGATCCTTCTTGGTTTGTAACCGAATTTTTATTTGAAGATATATATGGAAAAAAAGTAAGCTTAGATTTTGTATAGTTTTGTATTTCTAAGCTATCTAACTCTTGAAAGTAGTCATTTCTACTAGCCATTGTTCCGGCACTGCTAACCCATGACTGATTTTCGGCACTATAACGTAATGCGGTGTAATTAATTTTTCTTATATCGCCATCAGGCTGTCTCATTAACGTTACATCCCAGGGAATAAAGAATTCAGAGACCCAATACCCATCAAATTTTTGTGTTTTTGCAATCCAATCTCCATCCCAGTCTGTCTTAAAGTTTCCTGCTTGCGTTTTTATGGCATCGAAAAGCGAGTCCCCAAGATTTATAGCAAGAATGAAAGCTTTGTTGCCATCACCATCAAAGTCTATATTTATAGAGTTTTTATCGCTAAGTGAATTTATTTGATCTCTAAGCGTCTTTCTGGAGAACATAGAATCATTACTTTGAAAATTCTTAAATCCAACATATATACCATCCTTATTTGAGAAAATTAAAGCCGTTGTAAGAAGTTCATTTTTCTTAAGAGTAAAAGGAGATGTTTCATAAAAATCTGTAATTTCAAATGCATTATTCCACTCAGGCTCATCAAGAGAGCCATCAATAACAATCGAGTCTGACCAAATCAGGGTGGAGGTAAGTAAAAGCGATAATGAGGCTAAAGTTATTTTCATATAGATTTAATTCAGAGTATTTTAATCTATGAAGGGTACGAAATCATCTGATCATTCTCAGAAAAAACATAATCATATTTAAGGTCATGTTTTTCTCCAAAATGCATATTACAAATCTGGTATTGATAACACAGTCCAACCAATAGAGGTCTTGATACCTCCTCATTTATAGAGCCAATAATTCTATCGAAATATCCAGAGCCATAGCCAAGCCTGTGTCCATTTAGATCAACTCCTGCCATAGGAATAAACATTAAATCAATTTCATTTATGTTGACATAATCTTCACTTTTAACCTCTTTTATTCCAAATTGATTTATAAAGAAGTTAGGCTGCTCATCCAGTAAATTAAAAGATATCATTTCGTCATCAATTACTTTTGGAATATAAATATTTTTTTTAAGTTTAGTAAAAGCCTGAATTAACAAATTTGTATTGACTTCGTTTCGAAAAGGAAAATATAAGGCAATGTTTTGCATTTCATGAGTATTGATTTTTTCTAATACATTTTGTTGGATTAAAAAACTTATATTGCTCTTAGATGTATCAGAAATAGATTGCCCCTGCTCAAAGAGTGATTTTCGTATTTTATTTTTCACCATAAATTGTGCCGAGGCTAACAAACCAAATCACCGCCATGTGCTATACCTGAACCGATGGGTCAGGTGGTGAATTTCATAACAAATCAGGCTTCCCTGTAAAGGTACTGCGCAACAATGCTAGAGGAATATCACCTATTTAATTGTATCGGTTCAAATTTATTAACACATTAGCGTATGAACCAGAATGCAGTTAATTATAAAATATATAGGTATTAAGTAAAAGTTAATTTTTAGAGAGCAGACTCTATTTTTTGTATTAGCTTTTCAATATTTTCATTATTTAATGAAGAGTCAGTATTCTCGGTTGGCTTGGATAGAAGCTTACTAGCCATAGTTAGACCAGCTATTACCAAGGCATTATTCTTATCACTGATGCCGTCAAGCTCATCATTTAATAATTTTGCAGCTCTAATGAGTTGGTCCTTCTCTTCTGACGGACAGGCTAACGTCAGATCTCGGCCAAAAATTCTTAAAGATAGCGTTTCCATTTCTGACATTATTTTTTGAGTTTAGTTATTTCTTTATTTAGTATGAGCTTATCTTTTTTCCAGTCTCTTTCCCTTTGCACATAAGAATCTATTATTCCTTTTTGTTCATCAAATCTTTTAATTAAAAGATCTACCTTATCCTCTAGTTCAAATAATGATGATTTTTTTTCTTCTGACATTGTATAAGTTTAATTGTACTAGAATGAATTGGAAAGTTTCTTTAATAAAAGAGTAAAATAAGGCATGGAAAAAATAATTTTTAAAAACAGAAGAGATTCACTTATAAAACACCTACCTAAGAATTCAGCCTTAATTGTACCTGGTGCAGATTTGCAATATAGAAACGCTGACTCATCTTATAATTTAAGACAGGAAAGTAGCTTCTACTATCTGTCTGGCTTTTGTGAGCCCTCTTCTCTAATGGTTTTGGTTAATAATGGACAGAGCATAGATTCAATAATTTTTGTTCCTGAAAAAGATAAACTTAAAGAAATCTGGGATGGTTATCGAGCTGGCCCTGAGGGCGCAATAAATGATTTTCTTTTTGATCAGGCTTTTGAAAATAATAAATCAGATGCTTTAATGCCCGAAATCCTTCAAGGCCTAGAAAAAGTTTTTTATTCAATAGGAAAGAAAAATGGCTTTGATCAGAAAGTAATTGACTGGACATGCGCAGCAAATTCTAAAGATAGGCACAGCAAATCAATTGATATTATTGATGGCTCTTCGATGGTAGGAAATTTAAGGCTTATTAAAGATAAGCATGAAATCGATATTATGAAGAGAGCTTGTGAAATTTCAGCTGAATCATATATTGAGGTCATGAAATCTATAAAGCCTGGCGACAATGAGCAGGAAATAGAGGCGCTATTTTTATATGAGTTCGCAAAAAGGGGAGGCAGGTTTCCAGCTTACACTCCTATAGTTGCTGGAGGTGAGGGCGCTTGCGTATTGCATTATATTGAAAATGATAAAGAGCTAGCTGCATCAGATTTAATTTTGGTAGATGCAGGATGTGAATATAAAATGTATGCATCTGATATCACAAGAACCTTCCCGGTAAGTGGAAAATTTTCAGATGAACAACTACAAATTTATAATATTGTCCTCAAAGCCAATCTTGCTGCAATCGATGCTGTAAAAACTGGTAATAGCATAATGGAGCCTCAAATGGCTTCAGAAAAAGTAATTACTGAAGGTCTTGTAGAGCTGGGTATTCTATCTGGCGATGTTAATCAGCTTCATAAAAATGGTGCATTCAAGGACTTTTATATGCATAAAGTGGGCCATTGGCTAGGACTGGATGTTCATGATGTTGGTGATTATATGGAGGGTGATGAGTTCATGAAATTTAAGCCAGGCATGATTACTACAATCGAGCCCGGCATTTATATTAGCAGTTCAATGGATGTAGATGATAAATGGAAGGGTATTGGCATAAGAATAGAAGATGACATTCTTGTAACAGATTCAGGCAATATTAATCTAACAGAGAAGGTCCCATCTAATCCTCAAGAAATAGAATCATTGATGGCATAGACAATGGAAGTTCCAATTGTTATTTCTGGTGGAGGGATAATAGGTAATTATATTTCTCACAGGCTTGAAAAAAATAACATCAAAACTATTATTGTTGAAAAAAATGATAGTTTTTCAGCCTTAGATAACGGCATAAGAACAGTAACTTTGAATGAGCATTCTATGCAAATGCTAAAAGACATTGGCATCTGCCCATCAATTGCTCAAATTAACTCCATCGATGTATTAGATGGAGAAGGCACAGGCCAAATCCAATTTCTTGCACAGGACATGGGTGCGGAATCCCTTTCGTATGTGACCTATTTTAATGAATTACAAAAACTAATTTCCGATCCATGCAAAGAAAGAACCTTTTTTAATAATGAGATTGATTCAATACAAAATTTGAATACAGAATCTGATCTAAACGTCATGCTTAAGGATGGCAAGGCTATTAAAACAAATCTTATTGCCGGATGTGATGGAAGAAATTCCAATGTTGCAAAAATTGCTTCACTTACAAGTAGCTTCGATGACTATTTACAAACAGCTTTAACCTTCATTGTTGATACTGATAACAATTCACATGGTAAGGCTCATCAAGTTTTTTCTGAGAAAGGAATATTCGCTCTTATGCCTTTACCAGAAAATGAGGGGAGGGCGAGTAGGTGTACGGTCGTTTGGTCAATAAAAAATCAATTTATGGGAGATGAGCCCGTATCTGAGTTTGTAAAAAATAATATTTCTTTTTTTGAATCAAAGCTTAATGTTAGTCTAAAGGTTGAGTCAGAAATTTTAAGTTTTAAATTAACAAATCATCATTTTAAAAATTATATTAGTGGGCCTGTTGTTCTTCTTGGCGATGCTGCCCATTCAATACATCCCTTAGCAGGTCAGGGTATTAATTTAGGATTTGCAGATGCAGACGTTTTTTGTGAAGAGGTAATTAGCTCTTATAAAAAAGGCATTGCCTTTAACGAGAAATCAGTTTTAAAAAGATATGAAATCAGAAGAAAAAGTATGAACTTTTTAATGCTTAAGTCGATGGACTTTTTTGTTGATTTATTTGGCTCAGAAAATTTATATCTAAGGCTTATTAGAAATTTAGGCATTTCTTCGGTAAACAAATCGAAATTTATGAAAGCATTCTTTATAAGACATGCCTCTGGAATGAATAAGTTTTAAATGTATATTAGACTTTTTGACCTTTAGCTCTAAGCTCTTTAAGAACTTCGCTAATGCCTTTCTTATCAATGATTCTCATACCTTTTGCAGATACCTTTAGATTTACGAATCTATTCTCAGATTCTACCCAAAATTTGTGTGTGTGAAGATTAGGAAAAAATTTTCTTTTAGTCCTATTTTTAGCGTGAGAAACATTGTTTCCTGACTGTGGTATCTTACCTGTTACTTGACATATTTTACTCATTGAAACGCGATTTTATAGAACACTGAGGAACTTAGCAATACTATTGTGAAACAAATTTATTTATTACGACATGCTCAATCTGAATGGAAAAGCTTCAATCAGAAGGATTTTGACAGACCGCTAGCAAGAAAAGGTATTGAGGAAGCAAATAAAATATCACATTACTGCAAATCTCATTCAATTTTGGTAGATAAAATACTCTGTAGCACAGCAGAAAGAACTAAGCAGACTTTTGATATATGTAGCGATGGGCTCAATCACCCAATAACCAAAGCAGTCTACACTGATGAGCTTTACTTTGCTGGTCCTGATGAGATCGTTAAACTTATTCAAAGCTTAAGTGAATCCATCTTCTCTGTCTTTATAATAGGTCACAACCCGTCAATGCAAATGCTCATAGATGCTATTTCAAATAACCATTATATTAAGTATTCAACATGCGGGCTGGCAGAAATTCTTGTTGAAAGTTCATGGAAAGACTTATCTTTAAAAAAATGTAAGTTAAAATCTTTTATTCAACCAGAGGAGCTCTAGAAATTGAAAAACATAAAAATTAAAATCATAAATCCATTAATGGGATCCAAGATTCCCTTGCCTGAATATGAAACAGATGGCTCAGCAGGATTAGATTTAAGAGCTTGCCTAGATAGAAAGCTTGAACTTCAGGCTGGAAAATCGGAGTTGATACCTATTGGTTTTGCGATGTATTTAGAAGATCCGAGTCTTGCAGCAATGGTTATACCTAGATCAGGCTTAGGGTCTAAGCATGGCATCGTTCTTGGCAATCTAGTAGGGTTAATCGATTCAGACTATCAAGGAGAGTTAATGGTTCCTGCGTGGAATAGATCAGATAAAGATTTTGAAATTAATCCTGGAGACAGGATTGCACAAATGATTATAGTTCCTGTTATTCAAGCAGATTTTGAAATCGTAGACGAGTTTAAAGAGACTCAGAGGGGAGAAAAGGGTTTTGGAAGTTCAGGTATAAATTGATAAATTTACTTTTTCTTACCAAATCTTTCTTCAAATTTTTGTACTCTTCCACCAGTATCAATAATTTTTTGCTTACCGGTATAAAAAGGATGAGAAGCAGAAGATATATCAAGAGGATAGTATGGGTATGTTTTTCCATCTTCCCATTCTTTCGTTTGAGTCGTATCTAATGTTGAACGAATGAGGAAGAACTTATCAGCACTAGCGTCATGGAATAAAACTTCACGGTATTCAGGATGTATATCTTTTTTCATAATAAAATCAAAATTTGGATGAGAACTATAACAAAAAACAACTTCTTTTCAATCAAAACATGAAAATTTTTTACTATGACATAGCTGTTTCATTGCCTTTAAGGCAGTGCTTTACTTATAGTTCTGAGCTTAAAATTACAAAAGGAACTCGTGTGTCAGTTCCTTTTGGCAAAAGGAAGATTGTAGGAGTGGTTATTAAAAATATTCAAAAGCCGGATTTCCTAAAAAAAGCAGGAGTTATAAAAAAAATTATTGCTGTACTTGATGAATATCCTTTGTTTGACAAGCCAATTTTTGATTCTATATTGTGGTCTTCAGATTACTATCATCACCCTGTTGGCGATGTTTTCAACACCTTTATACCTACCGAATTAAGAAAAATTAGTAATAAAAAAATTGAAGCTTTAAAAGAATTTTCTGAATATTCAGTAAATGAAGACGACAAGAAATTCAATTTAACCAAGGATCAAGAAAAAGCAGTCAAGACGCTCTCTAAATCCAAAGAGTTTTCACCCACTTTGTTATATGGAGTTACAGGATCTGGAAAAACAGAAGTTTACTTAAGAGTTGCAGAAACTTTTATTAAAAATAATAAGTCAGTATTAATTTTAGTCCCCGAAATAAATCTAACCCCCCAATTGCTTTCGCGGTTTGAGAACAGATTTAATGGTGAAATTGGCATATATCATTCTAAGCAAACCGCAGCTAAGAGATTAAAGACTTGGCTAAAAGCTAAATTTGGCTCTATAAAAATAATAGTAGGAACCAGGTCTTCGGCTTTAATACCTTTAGATAATATTGGTTTGATAATTATCGACGAAGAACATGATCAATCATTCAGGCAGTCAGAAGGATTTAAATTTTCTGCTAGAGACTTAAGTATAAAAAGGGCGCAGTTGGCAAATATTCCAATTATTTTGGGGTCAGCTACTCCCTCATTGCAAACTTTAAAACTTGTAAAAGAAAATAAGTTTATGAGAGTTGATATTCCTAGTCGAGTTGATGGAAACAAGCCTCCTAAATTAATAGCTTTAGATATCAATAACAGCTCCTTAACAGGTGGTGTTGCTAGAGAGACAATTGAAGTAATGCAATCAACCATAGATAGAGGGGAGCAGGTTCTAGTTTTTATTAATAGAAGGGGGTTCGCACCACTTTATCAGTGTGGCAGTTGCGGTTGGGTCGCAGACTGCAAGTCTTGTGATACTAGTTTAGTCTTCCATCAGGCAAGAAATAGATTAATTTGTCATAGATGTGAGTCCGCTTACTCTGTTAATTCATTTTGTCCAGCATGTAAGTCAAATGACTTCAGTATGCATGGAGCTGGAACAGAGAGAGTTGAGGAAGTTCTTAAAAGCCATTTTGTACAAACTCCAATAATTAGAGTTGATCACGACTCAACAAAAAAAGTGGGAGCAATGGAAGCCATAGTTAAAAAAATTCATTCCTCAGACGCAGCAATTTTAGTTGGCACTCAAATGCTGGCAAAAGGACATGATTTTCCAAAGGTTACCTTAAGCGTTATTTTAAATGCTGATAATGGTCTTATAAGTCCTGAAATAAATGCACTAGAAAAAATATCCCAATTACTTATTCAGGTCTCTGGAAGGGCAGGAAGAAATAATAATCTTGCAAAAGTTATTATTCAAACAAGGTATCCTGATGATATAAATCTTAATAAAATTAAGACAGGCGATTATATGAAATTTGCCTCTCAGTGCCTTGCCACTAACGAGCAAATGAATTTACCCCCATTTACCACTTTATGTTTGCTTAGGTGCTCATCTCCTACTCAAAAAAACAATATAGATTTTTTAGAAAAAGCTGTGTTAATTTTATCTAATAGGACCAACATAAATGTTATTGGTCCCTTGCCCTCATTAGTCTCTAAGTCGAAGGGAAATTATAGGCACCAAGTTTATATCCATGCATCAAAAAAACCTTTCCTAAATAAAGTATTAAAGTTTTTGACAGCAGAGTTTGAGGGATGGACAGAATCTAATAAAGTTAAGTGGTCTTTTGATATTGATCCAATAGACCTAAGCTAAATATTAATTTTAATTAATTGGCCTGGATATATTGGTTTATTATTTAATTTATTTTTTATGTTGATTTCTTCTACAGTCACTCCAAATCTTATCGCTATCTCTGAAAGGACGTCCCCTTTTTGTATTTTGTAAGTCACATAGCCGGGATCAATACTCATAAAAGTATTTGCCTTAGGCTGGTCTTTAAAATAGTTATGTATTCCTAAAAAAACAGATCTTGCAATCATTCTTCTTCCAGGCTTACCCTTTAACCTTTGAGCATCTTCAGGATTAGTTATAAATCCTGATTCAACAAGTACAGAGGGTATATCAATGGATTTGAGAACTCTAAAATCAGCATACTCAACATTTTTTTTATGAATTTTTGTAAAAGGATCTCTTTTTAGCTGATCCAAGATCTTAGTACCTAAAATTTTACTTTCAGAAATTTTAATCTCATACATTTCTGGGTATAGTGTTCTTGCTGCATCCTCGTCAAAATCAACTGGCTTTAAATTTTTTATATCAGCCTGTATTCTTTTTCTTTGTTTCTCAGATAAATTTCTAGCAACAGTGCTTGAAGCCTCATCCGACCATATAAAAACAGAAGCTCCTTTGACTGAAGACAGTCTAAATCCATCAGCATGGATTGAAACAAAAATATCTGCTCCGTATTTTCTAGCATCCTGATATCTATCATTCAAGCCTAATGTTTCATCGCCATCTCTAATCATTATTGGCTTATACCCATAGGTATCTCTCAAAGTTCTTTCTAATTCTTTTGCAATAAGCAATGTCACATCTTTTTCCAAGATATTATTAGGGCCAACTGCGCCAGGGTACTTACCACCATGACCGGCATCTATGGCAACGATAATGTCTCTGATGCTTTCATTAAGTTTTTTATTTCTTTTTACCTTAAGTTCTAATTTTATATTTTCCGTATCTATAGTTTGAATTGGATTTTGCCAATGAACCGGCTCATATAAATCAATAACGATTCTAGAAAGATTTCCGTCCTGAGATGCCCTTACTTTTTTGACTGGATAGTTATATGGGACATTTATATCGCTGACAAGATTCGCCTGATTAACTTCCANNTACAACTCTAGAAGGGCTTTCCAAAGAATAAGATTTTATCAATGAAACTTTATCTAGATTAAAGTTAATACTAATCTCACCGTTGCCCATCTCTTGTATCTCATCAAAAGAAATGTCATTGCCTCTAATGAACAAAGATAGAAAGCCAAGGATTATTAATCTATTCATAATTTTTTAACCATGCCTCAAAGCCGTTATTACAAGGAATTAAAGAAACCTCTCTCCCCTCAGGCAGATGATTAAAAATAATCTTTAGGTCATAATCTCTCTGATACTGAAGCCTTTCGGGCCACTCAATTAGGACTATTTTCTTAGAATTTATTTTTCTACTTAGATCAAATATATCAATATCCTCTGCTTCGTTAGTTCTATAGAGATCAATATGCAGAAACATTAAATCATTAAACTCATATTCCTCGCAGAGAGTATAGGTTGGGCTCTTCACAAGTTCCTTCCATCCACAGTTTTTTATAATGGATCTAGATATAAAGGTTTTACCCGCCCCAAGGTCACCTTCAAGATGGATTTCAATTTCTTGAGAAGAAGATTTAAGTATCTCCATAGCTATCTCCGAGCCTAGCTTATTTGTAGCCTCATCATTTATTAGAGTAAGTTTTTTCATTGGTTTATTAATTGCCTTATTATAGGTATTAAACTCGAGGCATTTAAGCCTATTTCACCAATTTCTTCTTTAAATTTTCTTCCAGCTTCTGCATGGGCCGCAACAGCAATGAGGCTCGCATTCTTTATATCAAGGCCTTGGGCAATAAGAGCAGACAAGACTCCGGCCAGAACATCACCAGTGCCTCCAGTAGCAAGTTCAGGCCCACCATTTGTGCTAATAAAAGATTCACTAGTTTTTGAATCTACAATTATTGTTTCCATTCCTTTTAATATGACAATAGCAGCTCCGTAGATTTGGGCAATTTGCTTTGCAGCATGAAGTCTATCTCTTTGAACTTCTTCGACAGATATATTCAGTAAAATAGCTGCCTCTCCTGGGTGGGGTGTCATCAATATGGTTTTGTTAGATTCTTTTATAGTAGGTTTTGATGAGGCCATAATATGCAAAGCACCTGCATCTAATATAATCTTCGAATCATTTGATGACCTTAAGATGTTGTCCAATATAGTTTTGGTAAAAGCAGTATTAGCAATTCCTGGTCCATACAGTATTACACTGTGATCTTTAATTTTTAAATCAATACCATCGTCTTCGCTCATATCAATACCTGTCGTCATTACTTCAGGATTCCTTAATAAAGATGCGCCAACATTAGAATTATCTGTAGTGAGGGTCACCAATCCCGATCCACAAAATAAACTTGCCTCAGAAGCCAGTATCCCTGCACCACCCATGCCTGGAGAGCCAGCACATATCAAAACTTTTCCAAAATTACCTTTATGGCTATTTTTTGCTCTATTGGGCAAAAGGCTTTTTAATTCTTGAAAGGTAAAACTTTGCAATGTAGACATGAAATTATTTAAGCTTAATTACATTGGATACTGAAAAGTTACTCTTCAGTGAAATAGCCAATCCTATCTGAATGGAATGATCCCATAAAAATTTTTTCATTATGAGGCACTGCAATAGTGGGCAAGCCAAAAACCGTCCTTGAGAAAGAAAATTTATCTTCTCTTTCGAGGGTTTTTCGATTTAGTTTATGAACGGAGAAGGGCAATGAACAATTTGTTTTTTCTGCACAGTCGCCAAAATCATTTGCCTGTAAATCTAGAGAAGTTAACCAAACCGAGCCGTCTTTCAAAAAAATATTATCTGGGCTTTGAATAAAATAACTGCCTATTTCAGTATTTTTATTAATATCGTAAACAGATAATTTATCCCCTTGATTGTAATTAACATAAAGGAGTCCTGAGCCCTCATCCAACAAAATTCCATTAGGGCCACTCCCATCCGTTCCATCAACTTTATTAAAATTATTGCCACCCCAAAGGACTATATGTCCTGAGATACTTTTAAATAATGAATTCATTAACCATTCTTCCATACTAATATCTCTTTTATACATATGAGATGCATAAAAACTACCATCTTTTTTAAGGGCTATATCATTGAAATAATACTGGTCAGGGACCCTAATACAACCCCTCCAGAGCATATCCCAAGAGGATTCAGTCTTAATCATTTCAAACATTTCAATTGACTCAAATGGCGAGTGATTGATTACAGCTAGCTGATAGTTGCCTTCATTGTTTTTAACAAGATCTATTCCGTGGGGATTAAATATATCCAGCTCGCTTCTTGCGCATGAAGCGTCTCCCCATAAGTTTTCTCCAAAAATAATATTAGGTACGATCTTTTCATAAGTGCTCAGATCCATCAAGGCAAAGTAACCAGGGGTATGTTCTGCATATGGGCCAATCCCCCCAAATTCAGAAATAAAGAAGAATTTATTATCGGGGGTAAGAACAATATCTTCAGGGTTTGAAAAACCACAAATAACCTTAATAAGATTATCTGATTCACATTTACTAATATCCTTTTGAGGACCTATGTAGTCAGTTGATATCACTGTTAAAGAAATAAATAAATAAAGAATAGAAACCGGAATAACAATCTTAAAATAGTGATTTATAAAAACTTCTAAAATCTTTGATGCATGAGCGGGAAATGCAATCAGCCAAATTCCTTTTATAAAGGACAAGGCACCCATAACAACAAAAATTACTGACCAAAGCCTATCAGACCAATTTGGCTGAAGGAGGCCTGTTAAAAAAATAATTACTCCAAAAAATAAAGCTAAATACCCTGAGGCCTTAATTTTTGCTCCAACAAAATTATTAAAAAGATATGCATAAAGGGGCTTTATAAGGACAAGCAAACCACAAATTAAAAAAAAGAATGCTAAGTAGTAATTCATAGGTTAGTTTTTATATAAATGCTCCTTAATAATACTAACAAGTTCCAAGGGCTTGTCCAATGGAACATGGTGAGCAGCTCCCGGAACTCCTTCAAAAGCCATAATGTCACCGTATGTATTTTTAATATTCTCCAGGATACTTCCTGAGGTCAGTAAGCTGTCTTCACCATGGATGAATAAGGCAGGGCAACCAAATGAAAATGTGTAACCAAACAATCGTTCAAGGCTGCTGAACATAACATCATCAAATTTCCATCTCCACCCGTCCTCCACATTCTTTACTGAGTACTCAGCGATATATCTCAAATACCAGTCATTTAAACAGTCCTGCTTAGGCATTAACCTAAACCTTTTAACAATATCTGTTTTGTCTTGGTAGTGTTTGATCATTCTAAGAGGAGAAGAGTGTTGATTTGGATCGTAGTCTGGTGGCCTTATAAATGTATCAATAATAATGATATTGTTTATTAGATCTTTTCTCTCAGATGCGACATAACCCGCGACATGACCGCCTAGAGAATGCCCAACAATAAAAATATTTGAAATATTTTTTTTAGCCTTTTCCTTTTCAATAACAGAGACAATACATTCTCCAAAGTCTTTAATGCCATATGACTCTCTAAATGAAGAGTCGCCCATGCCAGGAAGGTCTATTGCCACTACATTTGAGCAGTCTCTAAAGTGAGGCGCAATGGGATCCCACCATTTTTTATGGGCACCTGTTCCATGAATAAGAACAATTAGATCCTCACTATCATCTTTAGAACTCCAACTGGAATAAGATATGTCTCCATTTGGATTCTTGATAATCTCTGAACTGGGTTTGTCCTCAATAGCATCTTTAAACCACTGCGGAGCATGAATAATGTCTTGATTTAGATTGTTAGTTATTTCCATAAACAGTATTCTAAGCTATAAAAAATAAAAATATGAATAAACTTAATCTAACGCCAGCAGCAACCGTCTTAGTTCTAAAAGATTCTTCGGATGGCATGGAAGTCTTGATGGTAAAAAGATCCAGCAGGCCTCCCTTCGGAGATCTTTATGTTTTCCCTGGCGGTAAGATTGATGAAGGTGATTTCAATAAAAAGATAGAAAGTTTTTGTGAGGATGTAACCGATAAAGAGGCTTCTATAAATCTTGGATTAGAGTCAGGAGGCCTAGCATATTGGGTTGCATGTATTAGAGAATGTTTTGAAGAGGTTGGAATTTTACTTGCTAAAAAAAGGAATGGTGAGGCCCTTGATCTAGATGGGGCGGATAAGCATAAATATCAAAAATATAGAGAGATGCTGTTAAGTAACGAAATTGATTTATATACAATCTGCTTAGAAGAAGATTTAATTTTAATGCCACAACAGATAGCTCCTTTTTCACACTGGATCACGCCTGAAATTGAAACAAGGAGATTCGATACTCGTTTTTTTATTGCTTATTTACCCAAAAACCAAACCGGAGAACATGATGGAAGTGAGCTCATAGATAGTGTTTGGATTTCTCCAAAGGAGGCTCTTAAAAAGTCTTCTACGGGTGAAATGCCTATGATTATGCCAACAATTAAAAACCTGGAAGAATGTGCTCAATTTGATTTAGGCTCTAAGCTTTTGGAGAACCAAAGGAATCTTTCAAGTGAAGATATTCCGTCAATTCTCCCAAAGTTTTTTAAAGAGAATGGGGAGTGGAGAGGTCTTCTTCCGGGAGATAAGGGATATGAGGATCATTAATTAAATGGATTTAATTACTAAACTAACAGCTCCTAATCCTGGTGTCTTCACCGGAGGTGGAACAAATACTTATTTGATAGGTAAAGATGACTTAACTCTTGTCGATCCTGGACCAAATATATCTGAGCATTTAGATGAAATTATCAAAGTAGGGGATGGAAAAATAAAAAGAATTTTTGTTACTCATACCCATAAAGATCATTCGCCAGCTGCATTACCTTTGTCAAAAATTCTTAATGTTCCAATGTATGGAAGGCTAGTAGATGGAGAATCCTCATGGGAAGATGAAACATTCACCCCAGATATTGTCTTAAGTGACAAAGATATCATTGAAACAGATGAATACACAATCGAAGTTATACATACCCCTGGACATGCATCAAATCATTTATGTTTTTTGATAAAAGAGACGAAATGTCTTCTGACAGGTGATCATATTATGGATGGGTCCACGGTTGTTATAGGGCCACCGGATGGCAATATGAAAAGCTATATTAATTCATTAGAGAAGTTGCTAGATTTTGATATTGATTGTTTTGCACCTGGCCATGGAAACTATATTCATGAGCCTGAGAAAACTATTCAATCAATTATTAGACACAGGCTTACAAGGGAAGGAAAGGCGCTTAGAAAGCTAGGAGAAGCTGGAGTTTCATCCCTGGATGAACTAACAAAGCTTGTTTATGATGATGTTTCAGAGATGCTCCATCCCATAGCTAAATATAGTCTAGAAGCCCATTTATTAAAGCTCATAGATGAAAAGAAGGTTCAAAAAGATAATGATTTATTCAAAATAGCTTAACCCTTTTTCTTTTTATATAAGACTTTCTTCTCAATGGCCTCTATATCAATATCATCAATAGAGTCTTCGTTGTCATCCGGTAGCTTTTTTATATCTTTTTCAATTTTAAGATCGATAGGTGATGCTCCAAGATCAAAGGTCAACTCCTTTATGTTTTTTGAAATTGTATCCTCAACACAGTCATCTTGATCATATGACTCTCTGGTTTCCCCCTTGTCATTAATAGGAAAAGGCCTTTGCGGAGGACCCATTTGCATGCATTTGATGGTTGCAACTGGAGAATAATAGTCATCACTAGAATACAATTTATTAAGCTCTTTCGGTGATATTGAGCAACCAATAATCCCAAATAGAATTAATGATGCTAGGAGTGTTTTCATAGACTTTGTTTGTTTTCTATAAGAGACTCAACGACCGAAGGATCTGCAAGGGTTGTTGTGTCTCCTAAATTAGATAAATCATTCTCAGCAATCTTTCTAAGAATTCTTCGCATAATTTTTCCTGATCTTGTTTTAGGTAAGCCTGGTGCATTTTGAATTAAATCTGGCTTTGCAATAGCTCCAATTTCTTTAGCAACGAATTGTTTTAGTTCATGGCCAAAATCATCACCAAATGATTCATTTACCATTAATGTAACAAAAGCATATATTCCTTGCCCCTTAATTGGATGGTCAAAACCAACAACCGCTGCTTCAGCTATTTTAGGATGGAGCACAAGAGCACTTTCAATTTCAGCTGTCCCTAGTCTGTGTCCAGAGACATTAAGAACATCATCAACCCTTCCAGTTATCCAGTAGTACCCATCTTCATCTCGCCTTGCCCCATCGCCAGTGAAATAAATATCCTTATACATACCAAAATAGGTGTCGATCATTCTTTGGTTGTCACCATAAATACTCCTAATTTGACTGGGCCAAGATTGCTCAATAACTAAATTACCAGCATTAGCGCCCTCTAATGTATTTCCATTTTCATCATAAAGAGCTGGTTTTACTCCGAAGAAGGGCAGAGTTGCTGACCCAGGCTTTGTTGGTGTAATCCCGGCTATTGGAGAAATAAGCACTGAACCAGTTTCGGTTTGCCACCAAGTATCAATCACCTCGCAATTAGATTTACCGACAACATTGTAGTACCAATCCCATGCCTCTGGATTAATTGGCTCTCCGACTGTTCCTAAAATTCTTAGGCTATCCCTTTTTGTTTTCTTAACAGGATCATCACCTTGGGCCATAAGGGCTCGAATGGCCGTTGGAGCTGTGTAAAAAATACTAATATTATGTTTATCGCATATCTCCCAACATCTTGATGCTGAAGGATAGGTAGGCACCCCTTCAAACATAAGTGTAGTTGCGCCATTTGAAAGCGGGCCATATAAAATATAAGTATGTCCTGTTATCCATCCAACGTCGGCAGTACACCAATATTTATCCTCTGGCTTTATCCCAAAAAGATATTTGAAACTAATATGAGCACCCAATAAATATCCTGCAGTAGAATGAAGAACACCTTTTGGTTTGCCTGTAGAGCCTGATGTATAGAGAATAAAAAGAGGGTCTTCTGAATCCATAGGCTCAGGAGCACACTTACTAGAAACATCCCTAACTAAATTTTCATACCAAACGTCTCTTCCTTCTTTCCAATTAATTTTGCCACCAGTTCTCTTTATGACCAATGTATTTTTAACATCTGGACAGCCTAAAAGAGCTTCATCTACATTAGATTTAAGCGGCACCTCTTTACCACCCCTCAAACCCTCATCAGCAGTTATAACAACTCTACAATCAGCATCAAGAATTCTATCTTTAAGTGATTCAGG
>ENA-UZWS01002536-UZWS01002536.1-metagenome-genome-assembly--contig:-Day-3-25m-contig-2536_pt2 | contig 20586 bp, 19 predicted proteins | sample MGYA00260343_ERZ794903 | MGnify/ENA metagenome assembly ERZ794903
AATAGGCAATCCGCATGCTTGGTAGATGTGCGACCAAAGAGTGAGTTCGAAACTGGTGCTATAGCAGGATCTGTGAATATTCCATTTGATGAGCTGGAGAGCAGGAATGATGAGCTGCTTAAATACAAAGATGGTCCCATGGTTTTAATTTGTAAGATGGGAAGAAACGCTGCCTTGGCAGGCGAAAAAATGCAAAGCTTTGGCTTCAAAGAGACCCATGTCCTTAAAGGTGGCATTACATCTTGGCAGCAAGAAGGCTTGCCCCTAGTAAAAATTTAAAGAGAGCTTATGAGAACTAATCTTATTCATTTATTTATATTTTTATACCTATCTTCTATTTATGAGGTCGGCGCTTCGGAACTAACCATTAACCTCAGCAATCAAAAAAAAGCAGGGACATTAATGCTTGCCATCTACAATAATGCTAATGACTTTGAGAGCTCAGTTATTAATGAAAAGAGATCAGAGGCAGGGGTATTTAAAGGTCTTGAGCTTTATCTTGAGCCCAAAGAATCTACTCAGCTAAAAACTGAAATCCCAGATGGCAATTATGCGATTGCATTTTTTGTCGACGTGAATGGAAATAAAAAACTGGACAAAAATTTTATAGGCATTCCAAAAGAGCAATTTGGATTTTCAAATAATGCTATGGGTAAATTGTCAGCACCTTCTTTTGAGCAGGCAATGTTTTCGATCCAAGACAAGGCTGTTCAAAATATCCGTCTCAAGTAACTTATAATCCGTAATTATGAAAGAAGTAACCATTTACACCACCATGACATGTCCTTTTTGCTTCAAAGCAAAGGGGTTGTTAAACGAACTCAATATTCCATTTAATGAGATTTCTGTAGATTTAAAGCCAAAACTTAGAGAAGAAATGGCTGCCAAAGCTGGCAGAACATCCGTCCCCCAAATTTGGTTTGGTGATTCTCATATAGGTGGATGCGATGATCTTTATGCGCTGCACGATGCAGGAAGTTTGTCTGAAGCTTTAAGTTAAGCTTGCTGGGCTTTTATTTTTTTCGAAAGAGTATTTCGACCTAAGCCTAAAACTTTTGCAGCTTCTTGTTTTTTGCCTCCAGTTTTCTCCAATGCAAAATCTATCATAACTTTATCTAGCTCAGGCTCTATTATCTCGAGCATATTCTCAGAGTTGCTTTGATATATTTCACCCAGCCATTGTGAGAAACTAGATTGCCAATTATCATGAATTTTTCCAGCTATTTTCTCATTGCTGGTAATTTCAATTGGTAGATCTTCTAACTTTACATTCTGCGTTGGGGCCATCAAAGAAATCCAATAACAAATATTTTCTAATTGCCTGACATTTCCAGGCCAGTCATATTGAGTAAGTGCAAGCAAAGCTTCTCGTGAAAGAGCCTTAGGCTCATCTAGCAAAGAATCAGCATGCCTCTTTAAAAACGCAGAGGACAGCTCTCCTATGTCTTCTTTTCTTTGTCTTAGAGGAGGAACATCAACCTTTATAACATTCAGTCTATAGTAAAGGTCCTCCCTGAAAGAGCCTGCTGCAACAAGGGATTCTAGGCTTTGATGGGTTGCAGCCAGAATCCGCACATCAACTTTAATTGGTTTATCGCCACCAACTCTAAAAAACTCTTTATTTGATAAAACTCTTAATAAGCGTGTTTGAGTTTCGAGCGGCATATCGCCAATCTCATCAAGAAAAAGCGTACCACCATTAGCTTGTTCGAAGCGACCAATGCGCTGCTCAACAGCGCCAGTGAAAGCACCTTTTTCATGCCCAAAAAGCTCTGATTCGATTAATTCTTTTGGAATATCAGCCATGTTTAAGGCTATAAATGGCATGTCATGCCTGGGGCTATTTTTATGTAATGACTTAGAAACCAATTCTTTGCCAGTCCCTGATTCGCCTTGAATTAGAACGGTTGCATTGGTATTTGCCAACTTTCCAATTGATCGAAAAACAATTTGCATTGATGGTGCCGAGCCAATGATTTCTGATTTAGAGACTTTTTTTATCTTTGGCTCATGATGCTCCTCCAATGCTTTATTGACTGTCAGAATGGCTTCCTCGAGATCAAAAGGTTTTGGAATATATTCAAAGGCACCACCTCCATAAGCATCAATAGCTGCTTGCATGTCTGTGAATGCAGTCATAATAATGACAGGCAATTTCTCAAAATTATTTTTAATATGTTTAAGCAAATCATAGCCATGCATTCCAGGCATTTTGATATCTGAAATTATTAGGTCAGGCTTATCTGAGTTGAGCGCATCAATTAATGATTCTCCATCAGAGAATGTTGAAATTTCAAGCTCATCACTTTTTAGGCCTTCTTCTAAGACCATGCGAATTGCCTCATCATCATCTGCTATCCAAATCTTAGGCACTTTTTGCTCCTTGTATATTGGTGTTTGAAATAGGAATTAAAATAGAGAAAATTGTTTGCCCATCTTTTCTTTCAAATGAAATTGCACCACCATGAATTCTTACTATATCTTGCGAGATTGATAACCCTATTCCTGAGCCATTTTCTTTTCCAGAGATCATAGGAAAAAAAATTTGGTCTTCGATTTCAGGATTAATACCCGGGCCGTTATCACTAATAATAATTTCTGCCAAAGTATTATGAATTGTTCCATTAATAGGTTGGCGATAGGATACTTTGGTTTGTATCCCCAGCTGAGGCTTTTCAGCAAAATTAGTGCAGGCATGAACTGCATTTTGAGTAACGTTAATTAAGGCCTGAATAAATAAATTTTTGTCACCATATATTTCTGGGATGCTTGGATCATAATCTCTTTCAATGCTGAGTCCATCTTGTGTTTCAGCATTGCTTAAAGCCAATACTCTTTGCAGAGATTCATGAAGATTAAAATATTCAAAAGTTGGTTTCTTGGCTGGAGTTAATATTCGAGTAACAATTTCATTCAACCGATCTGTTTCTTCTTCAATAATCTTTAGAAACTTTGTTGAAAAATCATCTACATATTTAGTTTTTAGAATTTGTGCGCTGCCCTTTATGCCAGACAAAGGATTTTTAACTTCATGGGCTAAAGTTCTCGCAAGACCTGCTGCTATTTTTTGCGTTGAAAAGCTTCTTGTGGAATCAATAATTTTATTAAGATTATCAATGCTGACTGCTTCAATAAAAATGAGATTTTTTTTATCAGAAAAGGTAATTGTAAGGTCAATCGTTCTGGTCAAGCCAGAAAGATAAGTTATTTCAAAATCTCTTTTTGTTACTGATCCAGTATTTGCTCTTGTTTTAATAAGAATTTTATTAAACTGCTGCCCAGTTTCTTCCTCAAGCAATGAAGAGATTTTTTGGCCATCAAATCTTGGTGACTCACCAATCCAATTTGCAGCCTTTGCGGCATCATTAATCCCCACTATTTCAAAGCTCTGAGCATCTAAAATAATGATCTCAGTATTGAGATGATCAAAGGCCTGGAAATCTGAGGTATTCATTCTGGAAAATTGGGAAGCCTCCCTTTAAAAAAGGAAGGCTTGATATTTTGCTCTTTACAAGACCTGTTCAAAGCACATACTTATTTGGTTAAAGTTCCTACTAGATGGGATAAAATTTTGTAAGGATCTGCATTAGATGCAGGCCTTCTATCTTCCAAGTACCCATTCCAATTATGCTCAACTGTGTAAACAGGAATCCTAATACTAGCCCCTCTATCACTTACTCCATATGAGAACTGCTCTATGCTTTGTGTTTCATGCAATCCAGTTAACCGCATATCATTATCTGAACCATAGGCAGCAATACCTTCTGCATGGACTTCACCAAGCTTATCGCACATGGATGAAAATAATTCTTCAGATCCACGCGATCTCATTTCTTCGTTAGAGAAATTAGTATGCATCCCAGAGCCATTCCAATCTCCTGTTTTTGGTTTTGGATGAATATTAACTCCAACGCCATATTCCTCCGCAATCTTATAAAGCATGTATCTGCTGACCCATAAATCATCAGCCGCTTTAATACCTTTGCCCAAACATTGATATTCCCATTGGCCGAGTGCAACTTCTGCATTTGTTCCAGTTAATGTAATGCCTAGGTCTAGACATGCTTGAAGGTGGTGATCAGAAATCTCTCTACCAACTACATTTCCTGCACCAACTCCGCAATAAAAATCTCCTTGCGCTCTAGGCTCTCCATTTTCCCAGCCCAGCGGCTCACCAGTTTCAGGATCAGTAAAGAAGAATTCTTGCTCAAATCCAAACCACCAATCATCAGTAACCACTTCAGCAGCAGCCGCTCTGAAATTTGTTGGATGAGTAGTATGGTCAGCAGATTGAACTTGCGTCATCACTATGTCATGCCCATGAGGATTTTCATAAGTTTGCACCGGAAGGAGCAAGCAATCTGAGCTTCCACCTTCAGCTTGTTGTGTAGATGAACCATCAAAAGACCAATCAGGGGGTCTATTATCATCTGTTGCCTTAACTTTGCTTCTCATTGAAGGCTCAGGTTGATAGCCATCCAGCCATATGTATTCATAAGTTTTATAATTTGACATTCTGTTTTTCCTCAAAAAAGTATTGAATTCATCTTTATAGATGCAATTATCATGCCAATAATAACGCACTAATATTGTGCAATCTAAGTGTAATTATAGAGCAAATGTAAATTTAATGCACTAAATTAGTGCAAATTAAGAAATACCTGAATTTTTTCTAAGTAGTTATCAAAACCATCAAAAGAGTGATTTCCGCCGTAGGTTACGTCAATCTGGCTGCCTGCATAATAAGCGAGAGCTTGTTTGTAATTTAATACCTCATCTCCGGACTGTACTAATGTCATAAAGTTTTCTGGTTTTTTAATCTTTTTGATGGATTTACTCATTGCATTTAAAAAATCTAATTGTTTTTGATCAATTGTAAATTTTTCACCCGTTGAATAGTTTGTATTTTCTCCAAGGTATCCAGACATATCCAAAGGCGGAATAGCTGGATTGATATTTACGCAAGGAAGATTATATTTTTCAGAAAAATATGTTCCATAAAAACCTCCCAATGAACTTCCCATAAAAGCAGTTGGGCACTCTTGTTTAATTATAAATTTAATCTGATCATGAGCATGCTTAATATTATTATTGAGATCAGGGATCAATATCTTAGTTTTTTTCATTTCTTTATTTATGAAAGATGAAATTTGATTAGCCTTGGTTGAATCTGCTGATGAAGCAAACCCATGAAGATATAAAATTTTAGTCATTCAAAAAATTTATTTCCTTTGCCTCAACCGCCCCGTTCGAAAAAATATTTTCAAGCCACTCTGTTAACATTCTATTTTGTTGATATTTTTCATCTTGCGATTGTGAGAAGGGCGATTGAATAAAAAATGGAACAGGTTTTTCCTGTTGATAAGAAACTACCTCAGCCAACTTCGCGTCAATATAAATATTAATCCTTAGCAAAAAACTTATCAAAGAAGAGTTTTTATTTAATAGCTTTGCTTCAATTGAAAGAGTGTGAGGAGTTCTTGAAATAATTAAAAACTCAGCTTTATTTTTTTCTTCAGAGTTTAAAACCTCAAATGTGTAATGGTCTTTTTCAAAATCACGTAATATTTTTCTCAGCCTAGAAAAATTTGCACTACATGTAGTTAAATGATTTTTTGTTTTTAAAACTTTCTGCATTCATTAGATTCTATAATCTTTGTTAAATGGTGTATAGGATTTGCAAGCCTCTATGTAATTTTCAATTTGAGACTTCTCTGATTTGCAGAAATCATTCACAGCAGCTTTAAAATCATTTTTTAAAAAATAATGAAATGATGAAGTGAGTTGAGGTTGGAAGCCTCTTCTAATTTTATGTTCACCTTGTACCCCAGGATCAAAAAATTCAAGATTATTCTCAATGCAATACTCAATACCTTGATAATAGCAACATTCAAAGTGAAGGTTTTTTATTTTTTTTAAAGCCCCCCAGTGTCTTCCATATAAGGTTGTTTGGCCTTGGAAGCAAAGAGAGGCAGCTACAGCTTCTCCCTCAAGCATAGCAAAGAATATTACTGGCTTAACTAATTGATTTCCGGTACTTAAAATTTTAAAAAATTCTCTTGTTAGGTAGGGGCTTTGAGCTCTTTCGTAATAGGTTTGTTGATAAAATGTGTAGAATAAATCCCAGTCCTCATAGGTTATTTCTTCAAATTTTTTGCAGTGAAACTCTATGCCATTTTTTGCAATGCTTTTCCTTTCTTTACGAATGGTAGCCCTTTGGCGAGAAGTAAAAATAGATAAAAAATCATCAAAATTTTGAAAATTATTATTCTTCCAAGTGAATCGATAATTAAATCGCTCAATTAAATTTTTTTCACGCAGTATTCTTTTACTATCTTCATTGGGGAAAAGAATATGCCATGATTCAATTTCCTCATCTTCCATTTTCTTGATGCATGCATCTACTAATCTATTCTTTTGCTCTTTTGTGTTACCAAGAATTCTGTCACCTTCGCACGGAGTAAACGGAATGGCAGTTAGCAACTTTGGATAATAATTTCTTCCCGCTTGCTGTAAAGCATTTGCCCATTGATGATCAAAGATAAATTCACCGTAGCTATTAAATTTTTTATATAAGGGCAAAAAACTAATTATCTTTTTATCATGCACCTCACCAAGATGCTCTGGAACCCAGCCTGTTTTTTGAGATGCAGAATTGCTGTTTTCCATCGCCTGTAAATAAATAAAACTTTCAAATGGATTGTTTGTTTTGACCAAGCTAGAATTTTTTTTTATATCAAGTAAATTGATTTTTTTTATTTGGGATGACATTTTTTATACAAATATAAAACAGCTTATAGAGACTAATAATAAGTACAGTCCCGCCCAATGATTATTTTTAAATGCTGAAAGAAAATTATTTTTTGATGCAAGATAATGTTGGTAAGCATAAAAACAGCTCATGAAAATTATCCCAATGTACCAAAGGTTAGTAAGCTGATTTATTGAGCCAACGATTGCTAGTAAAAAAATTGCTAGCAATTGAAAAAAAGCAATGATGACCAATGTCTTCTCCCCCCACCACAATGGCGTAGAGTTTATTCCAAGATTTTGATCATCTGTTTTATCGCATAATCCATAAAATGAATCATAGGCTACGGTCATTGCCGCAATTGAAAAATAAAGATAAAACATTGAGGGATTTGCCAGTTCATTATTTATTGCATAAACAATTATTGTTGGATTAAACGTAAGCCCAAGAAATAACTGAGGGCCAATAAAAAATCTTTTTGTTAATGGGTACAAAATGATCATTAGCCCAAAAAAAGCACTAATTATGAATGTATTTGAATTAGTAAGGCTCAAAAGAAAGAGACTGAGGAGACTTAAAATAAAAAAAGTAGCCCATGCCTCATAAATTGATAGCCTTTTGCTTGGAATGGGCCTCAATTTTGTCCTTTCCACCCTGCCATCAAGGTCTCTGTCCCATATATCGTTAATTACACACCCTGCTGACCTAACAATTATGCTGCCAAATATTATTATTAACGCATCTGACGAGGAAAAGTTGCCACTTGTGCTTATAACCAAAGCTATTAATGCAGGCCACAATAAAAGGTATATGCCAATTGGCTTATTTAGCCTCATCAATTCTGCGATTGCCATCATTTTATTCATGGATTTAAAAATACCTCCATTACGCTAAATGGATAGTTATTTACAGAGTAGTTGGCTCTTCTTCCCCAAACTACATCTCCTTTGTTGGAATGAAATTTAGCAAAAGTGATGGAGGTTTTGGAAAATGCATCACTTTGAAATAGTAAATCTCCTAAAGGTTTTGATCCTATTGTCCCCAATCCTGGATATCCCAAAGTCGATGTCATGGGAGGGATAATACTTCTTGCATACACAATTGGCTTGGCATCGCCAAATAAGATAACTTCTCTAATCCTTACCTCCTCATGATTTATTTGAAGAGATTGATATTCTTCATCTTCAGCAGCACCTAAAGAGTCTTCAATAATTTCAAGTTTAAAATTTGACTGAGCTGAAATTCGTTGAGTGATAGAACCTGTTTCATTTAACCAATCAAGGATATTTTTATCTTTCAATTGACTGTTTAGCTCAGCATTTGAAAGCCATTTGTCGATTCTTTTTACTTGCATGAATTAGATCTCTAAAATCTGATATTATAGCGTGCTTAATTTTCATTAAATGAGACTTTTTAAGTCCAAATAACTAAGAGAGAGAAAATGGAATATAAAAAATGGGAATGCATTGTATGCGGACTAATATATGATGAAGAATTAGGTTGGCCAGATGACGGCATTGCACCTGGAACTGCTTGGGATGATGTGCCTGATGATTGGTTATGCCCAGATTGTGGAGTTGGAAAAGAAGATTTTGAAATGACAGAAATATAATGATTGAAACGCCGAAGAACTTAACTAGAAATATCCTTCTTGGATTGGTTTTAGGTTTTGTTGTCGGCTCCTTTCTTTTTTATACAAGCTTTTTCCCAAGCTCTTTTGACACATTTATAGAAAAGTACGTTTTTAAGATGGGCGGAGATATCTTTATGAATCTCCTAAAACTTTTAGTGGTGCCGCTGGTATTTTTTTCCTTGGTCACTGGAATCTCATCTTTGGGTAGCTCGCAATCTATTGGAAAACTCACTTTTAAGACAGTCGGCTTTTATTTGCTTACGACTGGAATTGCAGTTTCATTAGCGCTTATTGCAGGCTCTTTTTTCCAACCAGGATCAAACTACTCCTCTGATATAGCAATGGCTGCACCCAACTCATTGCCACAAGGGCAGGGTATTTATTCGACCATAGTTGGAATCTTTCCTTCAAACATCATTCAAGCAATGGCTGAAAATCAGATGCTTGCGATAGTATTTTTTAGCATTCTATTTGGATTAGCTCTTAATAAAACAAATCATTTAACAGGTAACTTCAGCGAGTCCTTTGCAAAACTTAATACTGTATTTTTGCAATTGATTGTAATGGTAATGAGCTTTGCTCCTTTGGGAGTATTTTGTTTGATTGGTAAATTTGTTATTGCAGATGGTCTTGATATATTTCAAGACGTCTTAGCCTATGTAGTTCTTTTAATTTCTTTGCTCTTTTTTCATGCTCTCTTTACCTACTCTATATTTTTAAAATTTATTGGCGGGCTCAACCCACTTACTTTTTTTAAAAAAATGAAGAACGTTGCTTTGTTTGCTTTTTCGACCTCATCAAGCGCAGCTACAATTCCTGTAACTCTTAAAACAGTTAATCAAGATTTAGGAGTTAATCAGAATGTTGCTTCATTTGTTGTTCCTGTAGGCGCAACAATTAACATGGACGGAACAGCAATTATGCAGGGCTTGGCAACGGTTTTTATAGCGCAAATGTCTGGCATTGATTTAACGCTTTTTCAATACATCCAAGTAGTCTTGCTTGCAGTCGCTACTTCGATTGGAACAGCAGCTGTTCCATCCGCAGGAACGATAACTTTAATTATTATTTTGCAACAATTTAATCTGCCCTTAGAGGCCATTGGAATTATTTTGGCGGTTGATAGGGTGCTTGATATGATCAGAACATCGGTGAATGTTACCGGCGATGCTGCAATTGCCTGTATAGTTGCGAAATCAGAAAATCAATTGGATGAAAATATTTTCAATTCAAAGGCCTAATTACTAATTAAATTCAATTTTATTTGATAAAATCTAACGCTTGTTAAAAGGAGAGAAAAGATGAATGTATTAATTGCCCCAGCATTGGGTGTTATCGGTTTACTGGCTGCTTTGCTAGTTTTTAGTTTAGTTATGCGTTATTCAGATGGAACTGACCAAGTTAAAAAAATTGGTGATGAGATTCATAAGGGTGCAATGAAGTTCATGAAAACTGAATATACGTACTTATTAATTTTTGTTGCAATCTTGGTTGTCCTTGTTGGGTATTTTCTTACCATTCAATCGGCTATTGCAGTAGTTGTAGGCGCAGCTTGTTCTTCACTGGCAGGATTTATTGGTATGTATGCAGCAACAAAAGCAAATGTGAGAACAGCGACTGCAGCCCAAGAAGATGGCGCAGCAGCGGCTTTATCAGTATCTTTTTATGGGGGCTCTGTGATGGGTCTTTGCGTTGCATCACTTGGCTTAATCGGCCTTGGAACTCTCTTTTATTTTTTCAGCGCTGATCACGTGCATGCCTTAGAAGGCTTTGGCATGGGTGCATCTGTTGTAGCATTGTTCTCAAGAGTGGGTGGCGGCATCTTTACTAAGAGTGCAGATGTTGGGGCTGACTTGGTTGGAAAAATTGAAGCAGGAATTCCTGAAGATGATCCAAGAAACCCAGGGGTTATTGCAGACAACGTTGGAGACAATGTTGGAGACGTTGCAGGCATGGGATCAGATATTTTTGAATCATACTGCGGCTCAATGATTGCCTCAATTGCAATTGCTTATACATTAGGCTCTCAGGAGATGATGATGTTTCCATTGGCACTGGCTTCAATTGGTTTAATTGCATCTATTGTTGGCATTATTATTGTGAAATTGCAATCTGCCAAAGCTCCAGCTAGCGCATTAAGATCTGGAACTTTATTGGCTCCAGCAATTTTTATTGCTATGGCCTACTTCCTTACTTCGAGCCTTGCTGGCGTATCAATGAATGTTTGGTGGGCTGTTGTTTGTGGTGCAGTTGGCGGAGTCTTGATTGGCTTAATTACTGAGTATTACACTGGCGGTGATCCAGTGAAAAAAATTGCTGAATCTGGTGAGACTGGTCCAGCCACTGTAATGATTTCAGGACTTTCTGTTGGAATGCAGTCTGTCGTGATCCCTATTTTAGTTTTAGCAACCATCATATTAATCTCTACCTCACTAGCAGGCGTATATGGTGTTGGTATCGCGGCCGTTGGAATGTTATCTACTGTTGGTATTACCATGGCAATTGATGCTTATGGACCTGTTGCAGACAATGCAGGCGGTATCGCTGAAATGGCTGGTATGGGAGAAGATGTAAGAAAAATCACTGATTCCCTAGATGAGCTAGGCAATACAACTGCTGCTATTGGTAAAGGGTTTGCAATTGGAGCAGCTGCCTTGGCTGCATTAGCAATTATTTCTGCATTCTCTGCAGTTGTTTCTCTTAATTTTGGAGACGCTTTTACCTTATCACTAGGCCAGCCAATTGTTCTTGTGGGAATGTTTATTGGTATCTGTATCCCATTTTTAATTTCTTCGATCACCATGACAGCTGTTGGAGATGCTGCATTTGAAATGATCAATGAAATACGAAGACAATTTAGAGAAATCTCAGGCTTGATGGAAGGAACAGCTGATCCTGATTCAGAAAAATGTGTTGAGATAGCAACCAAAGCCGCTTTAAAGAAAATGATGTTACCAGGTGTTATTGCCGTAGCGATGCCAGCAGTTGTTGGTTTTGGGCTGGGTGCTATGGCTTTAGGTGGAATGCTTGCCGGCGGCCTCTTAGGTTGTGTTGCACTTGCTTTATTTATGGCAAATGCAGGCGGCGCTTGGGACAATGCTAAGAAGTATGTTGAGAAGGGTAACCTCGGTGGTAAAGGCTCAGATACTCATGCAGCAGTTGTTGTTGGCGATACAGTAGGAGATCCTTTTAAAGATACCTCGGGTCCAGCAATGAACATCTTAATTAACGTTATGGCAATTGTGAGTTTAGTTATAGCTCCTTTATTAACATTGAATGGAATGTTGTAAGAATAACTTCAACTAAAAATAAGAAACCCGCATTCGCGGGTTTTTTTGTATTCCCACTCAATAATCGCAGTTTTACAAAGCCTTATGTAGCAAGGATTTGTGCGTGGCAAAATCGAGTTTACAAGTAGTTTGCAAGCCACTCTGCGCTACACCTCTCTCATTAAAACTTATTTTAAGATTTAACTATTAACAAATTTGAATTGGATTTCATAAGTATTGGCTTTAGCAGGTGAAAACTTCCAGTTTGTTTGTCCAATACTAAAGGTAATACTTACTCTATTTTCTTTAACAATAGATATAAAAAATTTTCTATTTATCTCTCTATAATTACTAAAAGAATCTGAAAAAAAATCACTCCTTAGGCCGTAACGAAATTTTTTGTTTTCAAAAGCTAATTGAATATCTTCTCTTGACCAAATCTTATCTCCAAAAAAATCTTTTCCATATCCTATTGAAGGGACGACATTAAAATTTTCGTACAAAAACTTATCTGCAACTTCGAGGGAAAATGAATTGCTGCTTTCATCCAGTTTGAAACCTGTAATTCTCTCTTGCTTATCTCCATTCACTGAAAAAATTTCTATTTGATTTTGTTTAAAGCCTTTATTCATTCTTTGAATAGATAATGATGCAACTTTTTCTCTTTGATTTGGTTTGAATATAAAGCTAGGCATTAAACCAGGATTGATGAAAGAGATATCAAACTTTAAACCCAAATGATTTAATGTGCTCAAAAATGAGGCTTCAGGGGATTGTGTCTCTTGATTTATGTGCTTGAAAATAAGGGCAACATGATTATTTAGCCCATACTCTAAATTGATAGTTTTTAGGGTTTGATTGGACTTATCGATTTCAGGCTTATCTAGCAATCTATAAATATTATCTGACCGTAAATAGCTGGTGACAATTTCTAATCCTCCATCTTCTACTGTCCATGCATTTGCTTTAATGGTTGATGGGAAGAGCAGAAAAATAAATATAAATGAGAATCTGAATAAGAAAATTTTAAGAATCTGTTTGTGAGTCATATCTGTTAATTCCGTGTTGCGTTTTATTCCAATGATAGGGCCTTCGGATGGTGTCGAAGATAGCAACATATGCTGCAATTGAATGAAGTAACCAGTAAATTGGCTGTAAGAATGAAAAAATAATATTTCCATATTTTCTGTCTCTAAAAGAAATAACTATCCCCATAAAAATATAAATAAAGTTCGGGAAAATTAATCCAAACATTAGTAAGTCTTTATATTCAGGAGGAATTATATTTCGACCTTTTATAGCCCCTACATCAAAATAATCTAAAAAAAAGATGCCCCAAAAAAAAGGGTAAATTAAAAAAGAAAGTAATGGAAAAAGAATAAATAAAGTGAGCACAACAAAACCTCTTGTACCAATAGTGTTTAATAAATTGAATGGGTTTCGATAATGAACAAAGAATGTTATCAAATGCCCCTTGATCCATCTTGATCTTTGATTGATCCAAGCTCTTAGTGAAGAAGGGCATTCTTCTGGAGTATCCGAATCAATTAACCCTACCCTATGACCCTGTGCATGCAATCTTATTCCTAAATCAGCATCCTCGGTTACATTGTATGCATCCCAGCCACCAATGTTTTCTAAAATATGTTTATTGAAGTGATTGGATGTTCCTCCTAACGGAATAGGCGCTTCAAGAATATGTAAACCGGGTAATAGTAATTTAAACCATATTCTATATTCCATATCAAACAGTCTTGTTAATAGGTTTTGATTGGAGTTATAGAAATGAAGTCTTGCCTGAACACAAGCAAGATCTAGTTTCTCATTAAGAAGATATAGAAGGCTTTTTCTTAATTGGAGTTTATCTGGGACATCCTCTGCATCGTAAAGCGCTACGAATTCTCCTTTGCAATAAGACAATGCATAATTACATGCTCTAGCCTTTGTTTTAACTATATTAATATCTGTTGGACCACTTGGCACAATGATAATGTCCATATATTGGGGTGTTCCAACCAAATTAATTGCTTCAAGAGTTTCTTGATCATCTTCTTCAAGAACAATTTTTACATCAAGTTTTTCTTTAGGATAATCTAGTGAATGAAGTGATGAGAATAATTGAGAAATTACCTCTGACTCTTTATACAAAGCAACAATGATTGAATAGTCAGGAAGGTCTTCATCTTTAATTAATTCAAGTTCGGACTGGCCCATATCAAATTCATATGAATACTCCATAGAAATGTACATAAGGTACAGTTTTAATAAATGACAAAGAAGAAATATCCCTACCCCTATAAGTATGGAAGTTAAAGGCTCAAAAATGAACAATAAGGATAATAAGACAATTACAACACACATACCTATGGACCTTGAGGATAAAGTTTTAGCAGATGCTCTAGGATTTTTATCGACTAATAAATTTGAAGAATCATGTAACTGTTTCTCTTTAAATCTCTGTCTTAATAGCCACAATAAATCATCAGGAGTTACCAGCTTTAAATTATAAGACTGATAGAGACTATCTAATCGCTCAATTAGTTTATTGGTAACATTGGTAGTGATAATATTTGTGGTGCCAAATGAAGCGCTTACTGGGGCAAAAGAAAATTTTTTATAATCATCGTATAAATTGAGGTCTATAAGATCAAATTGAATATATTCTTCTTTAGGATGAAATATTCGCATATTTAAAACTTCGCTGAGCACACGATAATAATTAATACGATTGACCCAGCCATTGGAAAATAAAATCTCTGCAAAATTTTCTTTTTTAAATAGTTCTTGATCTATTTCCGAAGCGTTAAAACCGTGGGCAAGGAGGCCTTTTATTTTGAGCTGATCAAAAACCTTTCTGTGAAGATTAAATTTTGAAGGAGATGCCAATTTGATCGGCATACTAACTAGTGTAAGAAAATAATTGTTCTAATGACCGGTATAAAGTTTTTAGCTCTCCAATAGGTAAATCTGAAGACCAATAAGGACCCTGTTGCTTTGTTACACCGATTAATTCAAGCGCCTTGGCTGATTCTTTATCGGCAACACCTTTAGCAATTATCTCAATATCGAATTCTTTGGAAAATCCTACTATTGCTTTGACTAAATTCCGTACCTCAGAGTCTCTATAAATGTTTCTATAAAAATGGGGGGCTAGTTTTATAAACTCAAATTTATGGTCTTTGAGAGCTTGAAAACTTTCCTTTGAACCAAAATTATCTAAAGCAAGTCTTGTCGCTTCTTTGANNATAGAAGAAGGATCAAATAAACTGGAAGCGTATATTGGATTTGTTTTGAAGTGAACTGGGACTTGGAATGCTTGAGTACATTCCGCTGCAAATTGCATCTTTTTAGCATCTATGATTTCAAAATATGGGTCTTGCCACTCAATTTGAGATAATGTTTCGTGGTAAGCACTATGATGAGCTATATCGCCCGCATTATCTATCCATGCAAAGGTTGCCTGGATGCCTGCAAGAGTTTTTGAAGGTACATCTATAATGGGTTCGCCATGAAGTGTTATTTCGTTGTTTAATACAGCATCTTTGATGCGCTGAATATCATACTCTCCTTCTATTTTTTTAATGGATGTTACTCCCTCGACATCTTTATAAACATTGTCTTGCAAAGAATTTCCAAAATTATGAACATCTGTGATTTCTTTAAAATTCTCTATATTATCTTTGCTAGCACTTATACGTGCTGAATCTGCCTTTGCTATGATCATTGATAAAGGCTCATCATTTGTATAAATATATGCTCCTGTTGAAATCTGATAACTGATCCTAATATCGTTATGTTGAAAAAACTTAGGTCGCCCTATTTTCCTTAAATATTCTTTAAAATCAGTAGAGTTTCTGTCTAGTATGTGAGCAGATATAAAGGTAGCTCCTCCCATGCTAAAGAATCTTGGTTGCCAATTGACTTTATTTGATAGCTCTTCAGCACAATCTTTCACACATAAATTTCCTGCCTCGTAACCATGAATTTTGTTAATTAATGAAAAATTATCAATATCATGAAGCAAGAATATAAGATCTAAGCTCTCATTTTCTGAAGTTAATCTAAGATCTTGAAAGGTATTTTCTAAGTCAGCTCTCCATTCAAAACCAGAGCGAGGATCTTTTCTGGCTTCTTCGAGCATCCTTCCAGCATCACTTTCTAAATCAATAAAACTTTCTTCAATTGTCTCAATAAAGATCTTGAGTGCTAGAATTAAAGATGAAGCCAATAGAAGCGGACCAACAAAGGTCCGTACTATAAAGTCTGGGATTTGTCTGACAGCATTACTCTGAAAATAGAACAGAATATTATTTTCGGGATTAAATGCCCATTCTAAAGGAGGTGGAAGTATTCCTTTATAGATAAGAAAATATATTTCACTTAAATAGACTACTACTAAAAAGAGTTGTGCAGAGCGATAGTTTCCCAAGACAGTCAAAATCAATGCTGAATACAAAATAGCCATATCAGTAACAGCTGTAAAATTAAATAGTAATGTTGATACAAGAGCTGGCACTATAATTAATAGAGCTTTGGTGTAAATTTTTGCTTTTATATTCTTCATGAACAATCCTGTAATTGGGATTGCTAAAACTACAAGAAGCCACAAGCTGTAAATCCAGGTTTCCTGAATTGGAGTTATATCTACGCCATCAATTCCAACAAAATGAAGTCTGTACTCTCTCACGGCCAGCATGAGTGATATAGAGAGTAAATAGAAGGCATATAAGCTGTTTATAACTTTATACCTCAATAAAATATGACTTTTGTCTTTATTGAAAACCATTAATTTTTGCACGTTTTGTTATAAAAAAGAAAAAAAATTACTTTATTATTATGATTATATTCGTAATGATAATCATTCTCATTTATGAATTAAAAATTGTCAATAGGTATTTTTTTTTTACATTTCATATAATAAATTATTAAATCTATTGGAGACATAAAATGAAAAAATATTTTGTTCTAGGGACTGCGTTACTGTTTTGTAATATCTCACAAGCAGCTGTATACATGATTGATTTCAAATGCGATCAAGAGGCGTATAAAGTTTTTGCAACCATGACTTTAGAGGAGCTTGATGGTCAATTTCTTAAAGGTTCGTCAAAGCTTGCACGATATCATGATCTTACGACTGGAAGCGGTATAGTTATAGTCGAAGCTGATGACCCAACTCTTGTAATTGAATTCGCCAATGGTTGGAGTGAAGAGTGCGAGTCTGTAATAGTTCCTGTAGTGGACGACAAGAAAGCAATGGAGATTTTGACCAGATAACTAAGCGTCAGCAAAGGCTATAGAGCCTGAGATCCATCTTTCTATTAACTGATTTGCAAGCTCAGGCTCCTCGTTACATATTAATTCAGCAACTTTTTTAGTTTCCATTAAATACTGACTATCTCTTACTAGGTTCGTATATTTCATTGGGACAATACCAGTTTGCTGAGCTCCCATAATTTCACCAGGGCCTCTAATTTCAAGATCCTTTTCTGCAATTTTAAAACCATCCTGAGAATCAACCAGCGCTTGAAGCCTTTCCATGGAAATATCTTGAATTTTGTCTTTATGCATTAAGATACAAAAACTCTCTTTATTGCCTCTTCCTATCCGGCCCCTAAGCTGATGAAGCTGCGCTAATCCAAATCTTTCAGCATTCTCAATCACCATAATATCTGCATCTGGAATATCTACGCCCACCTCGACAACAGTTGTTGAGACTAGAATTGAAGTTTTGGAATCTTTGAAAGCTTGAATCTGATTTTGTTTTTCTTTGGCTGATAGCTTGCCATGCAAGCACCCGACATTTGAGCTACCAAAATACTCTGATAGGTCTTCGTATGTTTCCATGACAGCATTTAAATCTAGGTTTTCAGATTCCTCAATGAGTGGGCATATCCAATAAACTTTGCTTCCTTTTTTTGTTGCAGCAAAGATTCGCTCAATAAGTTTTTCCTTACCACTTAATGGCAAGCATGAAGTTTGAATGGGCTTCCTGCCTGGAGGCAATTCATCTATGACAGATACATCCATGTTTGCATAGACGCTCATAGAGAGAGTTCTTGGAATAGGGGTGGCTGTTAAAGTTAATTGGTGTGGCGCAGTTTTCTCAGAATCATTCTTTTTTCTAAGAGCCAGTCTTTGATTGACGCCAAACCTGTGCTGCTCATCAATAATGATCAAAGCCAGCTTTGAGAAATCAACCCCCTTTTGAAATAAAGCATGCGTGCCAACTAAAAGGCGCACTTCATTATTTTTTAAATTAAGTAGAAGTTTTTTTCTTTTGCTTGCGGTTGTGCTTCCAGTTAACAGAGCCACTTTATCGGATTCCTTCCCAAAAAAAGATTTTAAACTTATGTAATGTTGCTCTGCTAATAGAGTGGTCGGTGCCATGAATGCAACTTGAAAGGAAGAATCTAGGGCTATGGCGGCTGCTAATGCGCCAACCACAGTTTTGCCCGAGCCTACATCGCCTTGCACCAATCTCATCATAGGAACTTCTTGAGAAAGATCTTCTTTGATTTCACTAACCACTCGAGCTTGAGCAGATGTTAATTTAAATGGAAAATTATTCTTCACCTCTCTGGTCCATTCTTGCTCTTGAGATAGCGGAAAGGCATGGTGTCTTTTTTGTTTACGCTTTAAAAAAGACATCCCAGCTTGAAAAGCAATCATTTCTTCTTTTAATAATCTGACTCTAGCAGGGTGCGAGCCTCCGGGAAGAATTTCATTAACATCTATTTCTGTCTCTGGGTTATGAATGCAGCTCAAAGCATCCATCACTTTCATGTTTAGCGAAGGATCGTATTGCTCAACATTAAGGAAATCTTCTTCAAAATTAAGTTTAGAAATCGCAGCCTGAATAAACGTTCTAATTTTTTTTTGACCCACTCCTTTTGGAACTCTATATACAGGTGTTAACCTCTCGTCGGCTAACTTGTGATCATCTGCGATCACCTCATATTCTGGATGAATCATTTCCAAGCCATATCTACTTAAACTAACTTTGCCATAGCACAGAAGTTCAGTTCCAGCTTTCAGTTGCCTGGTTTGAGCCGGATGAAAGTAAAAAAATCTAATATTGATATTTGATGACGAGTCAGATGATTTGAGCACCATCATTTTTCTAGGTCTGTACAAAGATTGCGAGGATAAAATTTTTACCTTAACTAATTTTTCATCTCCAGGTTGCAAATCAATAATGGGAGTAATTTTAGTTCTGTCTTGATATCCATACGGCAGATGAAAACATAAATCTCTTAAGTTAAAAATCCCAATTAAATTAAGTTTCTCAAGAATTGAGGGTCCAATTCCTTTTAGTTGAGTTAGTTCAATATTAGCCACTTACCGATAATACTTTTAATATAAGAACTTTAGAAATATATATATGAAAAAAGTCTTAATAATTGGTTTTGGAGACATAGGCAAACGAGTCTCCCTAGAGCTGCCTGACCATCAAATTATTGGCGTTTCTAGAAATGCGCCTAAGCCCATGCCTAATTTGGAGTTCATACAGTGGGACTGGTTTGGCGAAGAAAACCTAGCAATCTCTAGCACAGAAATCTCCGCTGTAATTTTAGTTCCTAAGCCAGCTACCTCTGATCTAGATGGTTACAAAGCAGGCTTTATGCAAGCATCTAAACGTATTATGACTCTTATAAATAAATCACTTAATTACGAGAGGTTAATTCTTATAAGCTCAACTCGAGTTTACGGGAAGAATAATGGGAGAAATATTGATGAATCAAGCAACCCCATGCCAGATGATGAGCAAGGAAAAATTATCCTAGATTATGAGCAATCTGTATCACAGCACTCTCAAGTAAGCCCATTAATTCTTCGTCCTTCTGGCTTATATGATCCTAAAGAGCACTGGATACAAAAACATGTAAATTCCTTTGATGGCAATAAACGCTCTCTTGGTTATGCGGAGGCTAATATGTTTAGCAGAGCTAATTTGGCAAGAGTGATAGGAAACTACATTAAGCTCAACTCTCCAGATTCTTCATCAGGCCCATTAATCTGCAGCGAGCCAGCTAGATCATACCAACAGATTTTTGATTCCCTGTGCCCAGATCAATTGATGGAGGACTTTTTTCATGTTTCAGACCAGCAAGGCAAAACATTTAATCCTCAGAAGTTAATTGAAAGCGGTTTAATGAGATAATAATTAGATAAAAATTTATCAGGAAGCATATGTTTTATAGCATGACAGGTTACGGTGCTGGCCAAGCAAACAGAAAAGACATGGAAGTGCTCTGTGAAATTAAGTCAGTAAATAATAGGTTTATCGATATTTCATTTAGAGGCTATAGCCTGCCTAATGATTTAGAAGAATATATTAAAGCGCAATTAAAGAAAAAATTTTTAAGAGGATCATTTGAGGTTAAGGTTCATGACAATTTTAAATCAGAACATTCTTATGAATTAAATCAAGAAAGTCTTAACAACCTCAAGCAATCGCTAAAAACCAGCAAAGACTTCAAAAACCTGCAGCTCAAGCTAAGCGATCTTAAGGACATCCCAGGATTACTTTTGGTAACGACATCTAAAAAAGATATTTCAGTTTTGGGAAAAAAAGCATTAAATATCGCTGTAAAAAATTTAGTTGAATCAAGGGCTAAAGAGGGTAAAAAAATTGAAAAAATTGTTTTAACAAAAATATCTTTTTTAAAAAATGCGCATCGAAAAATTAAAAAATCTGCACCAGCGCTACTGAAGCATCGAACAAACACAATTAAGAAAAAATTAATTCAAAAAAATATTACCCTCAGCCAAGACGAGCTCTCAAATGAGCTTTCAAATGTTGCACTTAAGCATGATGTGGCCGAAGAGCTTGAACGAATAAGCTTCCATGCTGAATCCTTGCAAAAATTATTTTTGCTTAAAAATGCACATGGCAAGAAAATGGACTTCATTCTTCAAGAGCTATTTAGAGA